>ERZ791574.1478-NODE-1478-length-12082-cov-3.931820_pt1 | contig 12082 bp, 10 predicted proteins | sample MGYA00433098_ERZ791574 | MGnify/ENA primary metagenome ERZ791574 (study PRJEB30046, sample SAMN00791933) | human gut metagenome | study: EMG produced TPA metagenomics assembly of the A metagenome-wide association study of gut microbiota in type 2... | reverse complement strand
GGCGCCGGTGTTGGCGGCCGCCGCCTTCATCGCCTCGCCCTGAGAGCCGACGAGATGCGCCGCCGCCCGGGTGGGATCCATAAAGGCCGCATTGCGCTGCAGCTCCTTGATCATCTGCTCGTCTTCCTCATTGGCCTTCACGCTGGAAACGCCGAAGGAGACGATCTCCATACCCCGCAGATCCCGCCACTTGCTGGAAAGCTGCTCGTTGAGGGCGTCAGCCAACTCCAGAGTATGGCCGGGAAGGGCGGAATAGCGGATGCCCATTTCGCTGATCTTGGCGAAAGCGGGCTGCAAAGCCGTCAGCAGCTCCGTTTTCATCTGACCGGCGATATTTTCCGTCTTGTAGTCCTCGCTGACATTGCCGCAGACGTTGGTGTAGAACAGCAGGGGGTTCTTCAGCCGGATGCTGTACTCGCCGAAGCAGCGGATGCCGATGTCAATGTCGATGCCAGCCCGCTGGTCCACCACCCGGAAGGGGACGGGGCTGGGGGTGCCGTACTTGTTGCCCGTCAGCTCCTTAGTGTTGAAGTAGTAGACCCGCTGATCCTTGGGGGCTTCGCCACCGAAGGTGAAACGCTTGCCGATATTCTGGAACACGTTCTTCACGCTCTCGCCCAGATCGCCGGAGAAGATGCTGGGCTCCGTGGACATATCGTAGGTGTACTCACCGGGCTCGGCGCAGACGTCCACCACCTTGCCCTGCTCCACGATGAGCATGCACTGTCCGTCCGCAATGGCGATCAGGCTGCCGTTGGTGATGATGTTGTCATCGCCCTTGGTGTTGCTGGAACGGCCCGTGACCTTCTTTTTGCCCTTGACCGCCAGCACGTCAGAGGGGATCGCTTCGCAATAAAAGTATTCCTTCCACTGGTCGGCCAACACGCCGCCAGCCGCGCCCATTGCCGCTTTGATCAGTCCCATAATTCTACTCTCCTTTTCCTGTTGTTGTATTTGATTTCAGCATTCGCTTTTGATCGCATCTTATAAAATTGCCTGTTTTTTTAGGTAAAACGAGGCCTCAGCTCCCTCCCGTCAGGAAAGTGTCTCCACTGACATAAAACGGAGTCTGATCCGTAATGGGCCAGGTGAACCAGCTTACATCCCAGAGCCGCTTCATAAACAGGCACACCCGCGCCGTATCCTCCGGAATGGTGAGGGAGAAGAACAGCGGCTCATTGATCTTGATTTTTCCCTCATACACCACCTTCTCCGAGCTCCAACTCTGTTGGGTGCCATCATCGTTCAGCACCGGCGTTCCAACGCTGAATTGGATGTCCGTTTCGTACCATTGGCCCACCAGCAGCAGCTTATTCTGTCCGTTGGGTTCCAATGCGTTCATGGGGATCACCGACAGCGGCTCCGTCACCTCGGTGGGCGGGTCCCGCCAGTAGAAGATCAGTGATTTCTCCGGCTCCCCTGTCATGGCGTTCTCCAAGGTCGGCGGTAGGAAGCCGCTGGAGCGCATATAGGTGACGGTACGGACCCCCTCGCCCCCGTTCTTTTCATAAGGTATCCGCACAAGCAGGCTATTCCGGTTCGTCAGGGCGGCGAAAAACGCCGCGCCAGTCTCCTCGTCGGTCAGCCGCACGCTCCAAGTCTCATTGGACAGCCCCGGCATCAGCGGTTCCTCTATCTGCTCCGCCAGCAGGTGCTTTTCCGACCGGTATTGCGGGGTGTCCGTATCCAGTCCGGCGGCGTGGTACCAGTCCGCCCGCATCACGTAGCTCTCCAACAGATCGGACCACAGGCGATCAAAGCACAGCATAGAGGCGATATGTTCCTCGTCGGCTCTGTATTCCCGGCCGTCCTCCTCATAGTGGGTCATGCGCCACGTTCCGTAGAGGTCCGCGATCCCCATCTCTCCGCCGGGGCCCGGCCGCTCTGCCGGGGCAAAGTAGAAGGTATCTCCGTAAGGGGTCTCGATCGCCAGAGAATCGGTGCTTTCGATCCGACCGTCCAAGGTCAGCGGCTCGCCGGTATTCATCGTTCCCGTCAACCGCAGGGTGCTGTCCGCGCCCAGCCACCAGTTTCCGCCGAGCAGGCTGGTATTGTAGTACGAGCCTAACACATCCCGAAACTGGGCCGTTCCGTCTTCGTTGAGATAGAGGTCCGCCCACCACGCCTCCGTGGGCATAGCACTGGTTTTCATGCAGTCGTTCATGGCATCATAACTCTCGTGCCGCACAGCGGTCCAGTAGTCCGCGCTGAACGGTGTGGAGGTCTGCTGCCGGATATCCTCGGCAGCAGAGGGTGGCGCATCCGTATTTGTGTCCGGCTCCGGTGTTTTGCCGCAGGCAGTCAGGCCGAGCCCCAGAAGAAACGCCAAGAAAAACGCGGTCCATCTTTTTTTCACAGCTGTGCCTCCTTTACGCTCAACAGTCCTGCGTCACCGGAATACGGATGCCGCTTGGGGACCTGAACGATTTCCAGAAGAGCCGTTCGCCGGCAAAGGGCTTGAAACTCCGCCAGCGGGGTAGTCTTTAAGCGGATTCCGTTGGGTCCCTATCCTTTTTTATTCACAGATCATATGGCCTAACTTCTGTATACCATGGAATCCCCGTTTTGTTAACCCTAATTTCCCCAAATTAGGGTCCCAAACATGAAATTTCCCGGAAAAAGCCGAAAAAGCACTGCTCGATCACGAACGCCCGTTCCATTTTATGGTTCTTCTTACAAAAAGCGTATGTCAGCCCGGTGGCGGTTATCCGCCCTCACTTTCGCTCCCTCGGCTGTTATTTCGCACCCCCATAGGAAAAAAGGAGCCGGAACGATTGCTCGTTCCGGCTGGAAACTATATGGCAGGCGCAGCGCGGTTTGCCCCGCTCAGAGCGTCTCCTTCTGTAAAGCCTGCGCCAGTGGGAGTACCACTGCGCCCAGATCCTCCATAGCGTGGGCGAAATCGAAAAACTCCTCCGTCTGGCCCTCCCGGAACAGATGATCCGACACAGATTTGACCGCCACGAAGGGCACATTGTTCCGCAGGCACACCTGGGCGATCGCGCCGCCCTCCATCTCTGTCAGCAGAGGGTGGAACGTGTCCCGGATGAAGATTGCCCGGTCGCTGCGGACAGCAAACCAATCTCCGGTGGCCACCCGCCCCAGCGCCGCCTTGCGGCCCAGTGCTGCCAGCAGTTCCACGCACCGCTCCGGCTTCCAGGTGGGGAACGACACCCGGTTCACCGTGGATACCAATCCTACGGGATCACCGATGGCAGAGGTGTCCACATCGTGCTGCACAAAGTCCTCTGCGACCACCAGGCTGCCGGTGGGAAGCTCCGTCAGGCATCCGGCCACTCCGGCGTTGACGATCATATCCACACCGTACTTCAGGCACAGGATCTCTGCCGCCATGGCGGCATTCACCTTGCTGACACCGCCGGCGCAGGCAATGATCCCCGGTGCAGCCTCGTAGAACGGCACACCGGACACGGTCTCAAATGCCTCCAGCTCCTTGGCCCCCGGCAGGGCATGAAACTCCGCAGGCATGGCAAATTGCAATCCAATTTTCATTATATTACGCTCCTTTTTACCGTCTCATCAGGCTTTCTCCAAATACAGGCCCTTGTTCCCGAAGGGTATTTTTGAGAAAACCGCAAATTCAAAAACAAGAAACCAAAACTTTTAAAAGCAAAAAGAAAAGGAATTCAAGCAAAAGCCTGAATTCCTAAACTTTCTGGAGGTGACACCCGGATTTGAACCGGGGAATCAGGGTTTTGCAGACCCTTGCCTTACCACTTGGCTATGTCACCGAAGCCGTATGATTGAGTGCCTATATAGGATACCCTAAAACGCCCCGTTTGTCAAGACAATTTTTATTTTTTCCTGACATCCGAAAAAATATTTTACAAAGGTGTTCAACCGCCTTTCCAGACCTCCGCCCCCCTGTGTCAAACGGCACAAAAAAGTCCCGGCTTTTCACTTTCGATTGAGCGGTGATGCCGCTTTACAGCGGCCAGACCGGGCAGTAAAATAAAAATACGGCAGACTGCCGTTCATGTTGTAAAATCAACCGATGGGAAGGACAGGAGGAGTGTTTATGGTTTCTCAACGGATGCTGCAGCTGGGCACGGCCCGTTCCGTGATCCGGGAGCTGTTTGAATATGGCCGTCAGCGGGCCGCAGAGGTAGGTGCGGAAAACGTATTTGATTTTTCACTGGGAAACCCCAGCGTCCCCGCTCCCGTAGAGGTGAATGAGACCGCCATCCGGCTGCTGCGGGAACAGGCAGACACGATTCACTGCTACACCAGCGCCCCCGGCGATCCCGCCGCCAGACAGCGGATTGCTGACTCCTTGAACCGTCGGTTTGGGAAGCAGTATACGGCGGACGAGCTGTACCTCACCGTAGGCGCGGCGGCGTCTCTCTGCTGTGTATTGGGCGGACTGACCTGTCCCGGCGATGAATACATTCTTTTTACCCCCTACTTTCCGGAGTACCGGGTGTTTATCGAGGGTGTCAAGGGGAAGATCAAGGTGATCCCCCCGGAGCCGGAGCACTTTCAAATCGACTTTTCCGCCTTTGAACAGGCAGTCACCTGCCGCACCAAGGGCGTGATCATCAACTCCCCCAACAACCCATCCGGCGTGGTCTACTCCCGCCAAACGTTACAAACTCTGGCGGCGATCCTCCGGGCCAAGGAGGCCCTTTACGGCCACCCCATCTATCTGATCTCCGACGAGCCTTACCGGGAGATTGCCTTTCACGGCGTGGAGGTCCCCTGGGTACCGCAGATCTACAAGGACACCATCGTCTGCTACTCCTTTTCCAAGTCCCTTTCCCTCCCTGGCGAGCGGTTGGGCTATGTGTTGGTCCCCAAGCAGGTGACGGACGCTGATGCCGTTTACGCGGCGACGGCAGGTGCAGGCCGCTCTCAGGGATATGTCAATGCCCCCAGCCTGTTTCAGAGGGTGGCGGCGGAATGCTGTGACCTGACGGCGGACATCGGCGTCTATGAACGCAACTGCGCCCTGCTGACCGACGGTCTTCGTGAGATGGGCTACCATGTGGTCCAGCCCGGCGGGGCCTTCTACCTGTTCCCCCGGTCACTGGAACCGGATGACACGGCGTTCAGCGAGCGAGCCAAAAAATTCGACCTGCTGTTGGTCCCCGGCAGCGGCTTCGGCGCTCCCGGCCACTTCCGGATCGCCTACTGCGTCCAGACGGAAATGATCGAACGGGCGCTGCCCCGGTTCAAGGCACTGGCGGACTCCTATCAATGACATAGCAACGGCAAAATACCCCGGCTCTTTTCAAAAGAGCCGGGGTGTTGTTATCAGGCAGCGATCCCCGTCCCTTCCGAAGAAAGGACGGGGATCGTTTATTTTGCAGAAAGTCAGCTTAGTAAGCCACACCCCAGTAGATATCAGTGGTGCACTTCTCGCCGCAGACGGGGCAAACGCCCTCGGTGCCGGACTGCTTGAGTGGCATGCAGCGGCTGGAAACACCTGCCAGCTCCTTCATCTTCAGCTCGCACTCCAGCTTGCCGCACCACTTGGTCCGGGCGAAGCCGCCCTTGGTCTCCACCATCTCCTTGACCTCCTGCCAGGAGTTCAGGTCGAAAGTGTTGTCCTCCAGGTTCTTTTCCGCCTGAGCATACAGGTTGTCGTGAACGGCGGTCAGCAGGCTCTGCACCTGGCTTTCCAGCCCGTCCAGAGCGACAAAGCTCTTTTCGCCGGTATCACGGCGGGCCAGGCAACACTGTCCCTTTTCCAGATCGCGGGGACCGATCTCCACACGGACAGGCACGCCTTTCATTTCATACTCGGCGAACTTCCAACCGGGAGAGTTGTCGGAATCGTCCAGCTTCACCCGCAGGCCGGCAGCCTCCAGACGGGTCTTGATCTCAGCGGCTGCTTCCAGCACGCCGGGCTTGTGGGCCGCCACGGGGATCACTACCACCTGAATGGGGGCGATGGCGGGAGGCAGCACCAGACCGTTGTTATCGCCGTGGGTCATGATGACCGCGCCGATGAGCCGGGTGGTGGTGCCCCAAGAGGTCTGGAAGGGATATTGCAGCTTGTTGTCCCGGCCGGTGAAGGTCACATCGTAGGCCCGGGAGAACTTGTCTCCGAAATAATGGCTGGTGCCGGACTGGAGGGCCTTACGGTCCTTCATCATGCTCTCGATGGTATAGGTGGCCTCAGCGCCGGCAAACTTCTCCTTGTCGGTCTTGCGGCCCTTGACAACGGGGATGCACAGGTCGTGTTCGGCAAAATCGGCGTAGCAGTTCAGCTGCTGCTCGGTCTCGGCCTTGGCCTCCTCGGCGGTCTCGTGGATGGTGTGACCCTCCTGCCACCAGAATTCCCGACTGCGCAGGAAGGGGCGGGTAGTCTTTTCCCAGCGGATGACGGAGCACCACTGGTTATACAGCATGGGCAGCTCCCGGTAGCTCTGCAATACATTGTGCCAGTGGTCGCAGAACATGGTCTCGGAGGTGGGTCGGAAGGCCAGCCGCTCCTCCAGCTTCTCGCTGCCGCCCATGGTGACCCACGCCACCTCCGGGGCGAAGCCCTCCACCAGCTCGCCCTCCTTCTTCAGCAGGCTCTCCGGGATCAGCACCGGCATCGCCACGTTGACGTGTCCGGTCTTTTTGAACATCCCGTCCATGATGCGCTGGATGTTCTCCCAGATGGCGTAGCCGTAGGGCCGCAGGATCATGAAGCCCTTCACGGAGGCGTAGTCCACCAGCTCCGCCTTCAGGCAGATGTCGGTGTACCACTTGGCGAAGTCCACCTCCATGGGGGTGATGGCTTCCACATTTCTCTGATCTTTTGCCATAATTCTCTCAATCCTTTATATTGTTATCGTTTTTCACGGATCGCTCCTGAACTTTTATTGTATCTGCCGGACGCCCGCTTGTCAAGGCCTGCCTCTCCACCCCGCCGGTAAAAGCGCATCTCCACCTTCATCTCCCGGCAGCCGGATCGCCCTATGCCCTTTCTTCCAAGTGAGTGTCCCTCAATTCAAGGATCGTATCATACAGCGGCAGGATCTCCGGGCTCACCTTGTGTTCGATGCTGATGACGGTCAAGCCGTCCGTCCGGAGCAGCTGGGACAAAATTTTCTGGCTGCTGACCTTGTCCATATTGGCAGTGGCTTCGTCCAGGAAGATGACACGCTTATTCTCGGTCAGCACCCGGGCCAGCGCCAGCTTTTGCCGTTCTCCACCGGACAGATTGCCCTTCGTGTTCTGGAATACCTGATCCAGATCATGGGACGCAAGAAAGGCGTCCATTCCCAGAGAATGCATCGCCGATACGGCCCGTTCCCGCAATGCAGGGCGATAAAGCGTGACATTCCGGAGAAAGGTATCATCAAAGATAAATGCGTCCTGAAGCACGACGCCGATCTGGTCATAAAGAGCGGGCCACAGCTGGCGGATATCCGTTCCGTTCACCGAGATACACCCCTCATACTCTGTTTCCAGCCCGGTCAGCAGCTTGAACAGCGTGCTCTTTCCGCTTCCGTTTTCGCCTAAAATCAGGTATTTCTTCCCTGCCTCGAACCGATAATTCGCATGGGAAAGAATGACCTTTTCTTCATGTCGGAAGGACACATCGTCAAGCTCCATGTACTCGATCGTGGGAACTGCTGTCAACGCCGCAGCGCTGTCAGGGACAGACAGCAGCTGCTGGATCTTCTGGCGAATACCGGTGACGCTCCGCATTTCCGATATCTGATAGGAAATGCTGTTGGTGGGGATCACCAGCATTTCCGATAATTGCAGCGCACCCACCAAAGCGCCCACGGACAGCCGCCCCTTGGAGATCTCGTAAATGCTGAATCCCACCATCACGGCCTCGCCGATATAGGACAGCAGGCCGATGATCATATTCACCCGGATTTTTGTTTTCGCCTTGGCAAACTCTGCGTGGGCGGCTTTCTCGTTATCCTGTTCCAGCGTTTGCAGGTATTCCCGCTCTATGTGGTTTACCTTGATGGTGGGGTACCCGTGGATCAGATTGCCGATCATGACATTGAGTTTTTCTAGGGCCATCGTATAGAAATTGGTCCGTTTTTCCAGTGCCTTCCCCTGCACGGCGGAGGCCACAATGGGGCACACGGTGGAAACAATGATGATCATCGCCAGATAGCCGTTGATATATAGCAATGCGATCACACAGGTGACCAACACCAGAATGCTGTAGGCCAATTCCAAGCGGGTGACATAGTAGCTGTCCACCAGCATCTCGATCTCATTGTTCAGCGTGGTGACATAGTTCTGTCCCTGCTCCTCCTGGAACTTCCGGGGCGGCATATAGACAATATGTGCCATGACCTTCCGCTTGAGACTGAACAGCCTGCTGTTCCGATATTTCCCCGTGCTGAGCTGCCGGGCCGTCTCAAACAGCAGGATGCCCAGAATGCTGGCCACATAGCACAGAAACATGGTAAGTGCGCCGCCTGCTCCCACATCCACCGCATCAATGGCATTTTGGAGATAGATCGGCTTCAATGAGGTGCAAACGGCCAAAAGTACCGATGAGATCACGACAATAAAAACCATGGTTTCGCCTCCTATTCTGATGAGTTACGGTTCTGGTCCCGGCAGCAAGCCTCGCCTCCCCGCCCTGTCGAAAAATCCGGGTATATATTATATATGGTGTATCCCCTCCCTGTCGCCGGCTGCCGTATGGCTCATCCGCTGTACTTCTCCAGCACCCACCGCCGCACGTGCTCCACAAAACGGTAGGTGGAGCGGGAAATGGCCCGCTTGTCCTTGACGCAGATGCCAATGTTCCGATAAAAGGGCTTGGCGAAGGAACAGGCCACCACCGGATATTCGTTCCGGTCCAGCATCAGCTCCTCCATGATACTGATGCCCAGCCCGCAGGACACCATGGCCAAAATCACCTGATCCTGCTGCACCCGGTACTGCACATTGGGCTGCACTCCCAGCGTGTCCAGCACCTCCTGAATTTCGTAGTCGTCTCCCTCCTCCAGCAGAATGAAGGGATACTGGGCCAGTGCCTCCGGCGGAAACGGCTCCCGCCCCGCCAGCGGATGATCCCACGGCACAATGGCCTTCCACTGGTCCCGCTGCAATAGCCAGCAGTCCAGATTCGGCTCCGTGGGCAGCACCAGAAAGCCGCAGTCCGCCGTGCCGTCCTGGATCCACCGGGCGATCTCCGTGTTGTAGTTGGAGGGCAGCAGCTCAAATTCAATGTTGGGATACTGCTCCCGAAAGCTTTTCAGGATGTAGGGCATCCACTGCACCGACACGCTGGTGAACACCGCCACCCGCACCACGCCGGTCTCCAGCCCCCGCAGATCCTTGGCCCGTTCCTCGATGCTCCGTTGCTGGCGGCAGATCTCCTGAATGTAGGGCATCAGCGCCCAACCGTCCGCCGTCAGGGTCACGCCCCCCCGGCTGCGGCTCAGCAGCGTTACCCCCAGCTCCTCCTCCAGCCCACTAATGGCGTGACTGACGCCGGATTGGGTGAAGCTCAGCTGCTGGGCGGCCGCCGTAAAGCTGCCGCACTCCACGGTTTTCAGAAATACCTGATATTTGGTCAAGTCCATTTCCTCGCCTCCTTGCTTTCCAGCATACCATATCCCGCCCCCGTATGCAAACTTTTCTTCATAAGAATGATGAAATTCATTTGCTTTACTTATTTTCCAGATCATGATATTCTATAGTTACCTTAAGAAAGCAGGTTGGCCAACCGTTTCCAAGGAACCTCGGCTCTAAAACTTTTTGAAGGAGGATCTGGTTATGCTTTTGGACTGGATGTTGGCTGGATTATTCGTTCTTGAAATCGTTGTGGCGCTGGCTGTGCGTGCAGCGATCCGCTGAGCCCACTGACAACGCAGTTACCGGGCCCGCTCTGCCTGCGATGTATCATTCTGTCTCCCCTGCTGATTTACCCCCCACGGCTGAACCTTTATCACCTCTGCCACCTGCCCATGAAGGGCAGGCGGTATTTTCCCTCATATATGAAAATGTCTCATGCTTTTTATGAAAATCATGCGTTTTACGTCTGCCGTCTCCTGTGGTATACTAAGACCATCTCAGAGGGCTTTCGGTACATATCTCTGCGTGTACCGTAAAGAGGACGATCATACAGCACCGGATCGGAAGTCCTCCGGTTGGATGATCCTGTCCGCCATGTGGTTGCGGCGGACCATGTTCCCCAGCCGTTGAGTGGGTCGAGGACGGCAGATTCTTTCTTTTCCTTCTTCATGCCGTCCGGGTCAAAAAGTGCGTCGCTGCGAATGGTCACGCAGCGACGCACTTTTTGTATGCACTCTTTTGTATATTTTCCTGTCTGTCTGCCGGTGATATACATTTCCACCGCATATCACCCTCTCATATTCACCCTTACCTGTATACTGCTCCCTCACCGCATCCAGTTATTTTTTCCACATATTTCCTGGCCCAGCACCGCTGCTTCCATCGTTTCTTCCTGCGCAGATCCGCCGATCCCTCCGGCTCTCCCCCCTCCATACTCCCAATGGCCCCGCTCTTCTTTCGCCAGCTATGTTCCGTCCCTCGTCCCGCTATACTTACAGTTGCCCTCGTCCCGCTATACTTACAGCTGCCCTCGCCCCGCTATACTTACAGTTGCCCTCTCCCCGTCCCCTCTCAGGTGTGTATGCAGCTTCCGAAAGCCTCCCTTTTGAGCGCTCTTTTCGCCTTTTGTATTGTTTCGCCAACGGCCTGCCTCTGCCCGTCGGTTCAAATTGTATGCAATGTTTAATGTATGAAAAACTCTCATGTTTCAGATGAAAATGATGCGTTTTACAAATTGCATTTCCTGTGGTAAAGTATAGACAGTAAGAGAAAGGAGTTGTTTGAATATGGCACTGGTTACGAAAATGAATCGCTGCGCCGTCTGCGGCAGCAGCCAGATCTCTCTGATGGCGGATGGTAAGTACTACCACTGCGAGGCCTGCGGGGCCACCTCCAACCACACGATGCCCGCCGCCGATCTGGCCAAGGTCGATCGCATCTCCCTCATGGGCGGCAGCACGGAGGAGATCGAGGCTCTGCGTCATCGGTATCCCCGTCTGGGTCTCACCACCTGGACCAAGGAGAATCGGGTACAGCTGTAACCCTTTATTTCATCCTCTGGAGCGGCATGAGTTACCTCCTCACCGCTAAATGATAAAAACAGGACGCCGATACGGGGCGTCCTGTTTTTCCATTTTCAGCGCTGACTTATCGGGCGCTCGTCCCCGAAGATCAGATCGTCGATATCGGGCTTTCGCTCCATGGGCTCCACTCCTCTCTGTTTCCATACCCTCCATTCTATGTACCGCCGCCTGAAAAATGTCTCTCTTTCATTTTTTCGCAGGGCGCTTTCTTTTCTGTGTCCAAAAGCATGTCCGACTGTCCCGTTTTCGGACATTTTTTTCTGTCCGGATGCCGTCCTGTTTCTGTCCGTTTTTTGTCCAGTTTCGCCTGATCGCCGCAAAAATCGGCAAAACAAAATTTTCCATAGGGGAAGGGGTTGCTTTTTTTCATTTTCATGATACAATAACAGTACAAATCTTAATGGAGGTGCTTCCCATGGCTTATCAGATCGGTTCCGGCTGCGTCAGCTGCGGTGCTTGCGCAGACGTATGTCCTGTTGGTGCCATTTCTCAGGGTGACGATCATTACGTGATCGACGCTAACTCCTGCCTGGACTGCGGTACTTGCAGCGATACCTGCCCCAATGGCGCTATCAGCCCTGCTGAATAATTACATAGCAAGGACGAAAAACACCGGAGCATTTGCTCCGGTGTTTTTTTGCCGTCTTGCGCCGGGGGCGCTCCCCGTGGTACAATACCCTTAATGATCCCGGCAGGATACCGGCTGCCATCTCGCAGATGGTGGAGAATATCATAAGTATCTCTGCACAGGAAAAGGAGGGGCACATATGGAGCACTGGGACCGGCTGCGGGGCGATCAGGGCTTTTACTGGGATGACGGTCTATTCCGCCCCTCCACGGATACCTTTCTGTTGGGGGGCTTTCCCGTCCTGCGCCGTGGGGAGCAGGTCTGTGATCTGGGGGCCGGGACGGGTCTGCTGGGGGCGCTGCTGCTGACACGGGAGCCATCCCTCACCGTCACCGGGCTGGAGCTGCGGGAGGAC
>ERZ791574.1471-NODE-1471-length-12116-cov-93.290606_pt1 | contig 12116 bp, 8 predicted proteins | sample MGYA00433098_ERZ791574 | MGnify/ENA primary metagenome ERZ791574 (study PRJEB30046, sample SAMN00791933) | human gut metagenome | study: EMG produced TPA metagenomics assembly of the A metagenome-wide association study of gut microbiota in type 2... | reverse complement strand
CAAAGGTACGAATAAATGAGAAGTCTACAATGGTATAAACGCGGAGCCGCTTACTCGTAAAGGGTGAAGAGTGGTGAAGAGTGGGTGAAGAGTGCAGAATATCTCTTCATCCATGTAATGTATTGTGTTTCAGCTCTTTATGTTGTAAAGGTGAAGAGTGAAGAGCTGATTGCGATATTCCTGCCAACCGTGCTTCTCTTGAAATAAGAGAAAGGATGTTTAGCAAACTGTTATACAGGAACAGCCGACTAGCCTCTGTTGCGCTAGTCGGCTGTTTGCCTTCTGCCAGCTTTCTGTTTGCCTTCTACTAGCCGGCTGTTCTTCCTAGGCAGTTGTTCTATCTCCGATAGTTATGTATTTATTTATGCCTGCTGTTAGAATCATATAGCCAGGAAAAAGGGTAGATTATAGCCGAGAGCATCCTGTTTTCGGTGCATCCCGACATAAATTATCAGATATTCTGAGAAATATTTTGTAATCTCATCAGAATATCGTAATTTTGCGGTTATTAAGAATAAGTAATTTAATGACGAATCACTCAACAGAAATAATGAACCAAGCAACGCTCGATTTTATCCGCCAGCATCAGGACGATGATGTTCGCCAGTTGGCTTTCCTCGGCAGCAAGTATCCCGAGGTAGATATGCCTTTCGCTCTCGACCAGATTCGCGGGCGAAAGATGGCTCGTACGAAACTGCCCCGTTGGGCAAGCATCGAAGGCATCATTTATCCCCCTCATATTTCGATGGAGCAATGTTCGTCAGAACAAACGGCACTTTATAAGGCTGAACTCGCTGCCCGACTACTCGGTTTGTCTCCTTCATCATCTGAAAACGGACAAGAAAAGGAGAAGGAGAGCGAAAATGCCTCAAATCTTCATCTTTCTGAAATTTGTGAATTTGCGGGCAAAGGGGCGGTTGATTCAGAATTCGCCAAAAATGGAGCCACTTACGAAAAGCAACAGATATTAACAGAAGTAGACAGGAATGTTAATGAAACAAAAGGAGAACCTCATGGAGGAGATTTTTCTGAAGAAATCGGGTTTGTTGACCTGACCGGTGGTTTCGGAGTAGACTTCTCTTACATTGCTTCCCGATTGGGCGTGAAGTCGATGTATGTGGAGCGTCAGACTCATCTCTGTGAAGCAGCGAAGGAAAACTTTGGGCGGTTGGGCTTGAAGAACGCCATCGTGAAGAATGGAGACGGAATTGATGTGCTTCATTCTTTTCTGCCAAAGAAAGATGATGCTGCATCAGCTGATGATTCTTTAGGCATCATTTATGACCAACCTCTGTCATTACTTAAGACCAGCCTTGGTCTTAAGCTAATCTTCATTGATCCTGCCCGTAGAGACGATGCTGGCAACAAGGTTGTATCTTTGAAAGATTGCACGCCCGATGTAACCCTTTTGCAGGAAGAAATGCTTTCGAAGGCAGATTACGTCATCATCAAACTCTCTCCGATGCTCGACTGGCATCGTGCGGTAAGCGAATTAAACTGCGTACAAGAGGTTCATATCATCTCCGTGAATAATGAGTGCAAAGAGCTACTTTTAGTGCTCTCAGCGCGAAATATGGGCGAAATGGAGGCTTCATCGGCAGATGGAGCAGCTGGAGAAGTAAAACATGCCGGGAATCTCCGTATTTATTGTGTCAATGATGCCCAGTCCTTCGTCTGCGAAGAGACGGATATGGAGGCTTCTTCCGTCAAGATAGCTCCATCCACGCTTGAAGAGATGCAGTATCTTTACGAGCCGAATGCGTCGTTGATGAAAGCCGGCTGTTTCGGTGCTCTTTCCGAGCGATATGATGCAAGGATGCTTTCCAAGAACAGCCATCTTTTCGTGAGCCGTGAGCCTATCGCCGCCTTCCCTGGCAGAAGTTTCCGCATCATCGCCGTATCCTCCTTTAATAAAAAGGAGTTGAAGCGTCAACTGTCAGGAATCACCAAGGCGAACATCGCCACCCGCAACTTCCCTCTTTCCGTGGCAGAATTGCGCAAGCGATTGAAACTGAAGGATGGTGGCGAAACCTATATCTTCGCCACCACATTGAGCGACGAAAGCCATGTGCTGGTAATAACGGAGAAAGCTTAGAAAACCTCGAAAATGTGTAAAAATGTACCTGCTGAATTTATAAAAAAGCAAGTTCTCTTGTTTATTTTCGATTTTTGTTGTACCTTTGCTGAAATCTTCTAATTTAATTGGATTATAGAAAATGGCAAAGGACGATAGTGTAGCTAAATCAGGTAATCAGCAACTGCCTGTAGAAAATAATGTGGAGTCTCTGATACGAGTTATCAGAGGACAACAAGTGATGCTTGACCGTGACTTGGCTGAATTGTATGGAGTAGAAACAAAAAGATTGAATGAGCAGGTAAAACGTAATATAGAGCGTTTTCCTGAAGACTTTATGTTTCAATTGACCCCAAATGAATTTGATAACTTGAAGTCGCAATTTGCGACTTCCAAACTTCTTCAAGGTCGCAAATTGCGACTTTGAAACCTTATCCTATCTTTTAAGGTGCCAAATTTCACCTTAAACGGAGGAAGTGGTGGTACCATATATATACCTTACGCTTTCGCCGAGCAAGGAGTAGCTCATCGTTTAGACGAAGGAAAGTACAAACCGAAGCAGAATTAATAGAAATATCACATCATTAGTTCGGACGCTATAAGCATGATATAGGTATATACAGGATTAAGAATTTCTTTGAAACTAAAATTCTATAACGATTCTTGAAGCACCATTGGTTATACATTCATAGCCAATGGTGCTTTGTTTTTTTCATTTTCAACTTTACAGCTGTTTTCAACTTTACAGCTGTATCTTTACTGCCTTTCCGTCATATTCCACGCTCTTGCTTGTCTGCATAGGCTGATCGCCTATTCCGCTATCAGCACCCACCAGCACGATGTGGAATCTGCGATGCTGGAGCATTCCCTTATAACTGCCCTTACGTGGCGCGATGTTCAGGGTTCTGGCTGCTTCATTCCATACAAACTGGATTTCAGAGAATTTTCCCTTCTCATAGTTGTAGTTGTCGCCCTCGTCCTCATAGAGTGTAAACGAGCCGTCTGCACCTGGATAAACACGGATTTCCAGCTCATTCCAAGGTTTCTCTGAACTATACTGAACTTCAGGACCGAATGGCAGGATGGTACCAGCCTTGATGAACACAGGCATGATGTCGATAGGACAAAGGCGCTGGATATCCTGACCGCCCTCATACTGGGCATTGCTCCAGAAATCATACCATTTATTACCCTTTGGCAAGTAAACATTCACAGGCGCAGCTGCCTTCCTTACATCAGGATAGATGGTATGGCCTTTCTTAGCCTTATCCTTCCAGGTATATAAAGGATCGGTTACTGGCTTCACCAGAATGTTGCGGCCGAAGAGATACTCATCGTTCAGGCGGGAAGCCTTCTTGTCTGCCGCATAATCCATCACCAAGGCACGCATCATGCTTCCGCTATTCTGTACACAGTCGCTTGCCATACTGTAGATATAAGGCAAAAGGCGATAGCGCAGCTTGATGGTCCTGATCATGGCATCATAAGCCCAGTCGCCCTGTTTTCCGAACTCATACAGTTCGCTTACCATCGGCGAAGAACAGTGGTTGCGCATCAATGGCATGAAGGTTCCCCACTGCATCCAGCGGGTCTGCAATTCCTGAATGGCAGGATTCTTTGGATTCTGTTCAAACTCCCAGTAGAAGAAGCCTCCCAGGTCGGTGTTCCAGAATGGGATACCACAGAGGGAGAAGTTCAAGCCCGATGGAATCTGATTCTTCATCTCGTCCCAGGAAGCCACCACGTCACCGCTCCAGCAGATGGTGCCATAATGCTGAATGCCGAAACTGCCGCTTCGGGTCATCTGGAGCGAACGCTTTGCGTTGCCCTTCATCGCTCTCTGATGCTCGTAGATGCTCTTGTTATGCAATAATGGGAAAGCGTTCTTCACTCCCAACCATGAACCATCGTAGGTCTGATAGTTCTCATCGCCCGGCTTCTCAAAATGGTCTGGCTCCGTAGAATCGGTCCACCAGGCATCAAAGCCCATCTGGTAGAGATGAGTAAGATACTTCCAGTAGAGGTTGCGAGCCTTCGGATTGAAGACATCGTATGGCATCACGCCACTGTTTCTTGGCCAGGTTTCGAAAGGAAGAAGCGCATTGATTTTCTTCAGTTCACGATATTGCTCGGTCCAAGGGCCGAAACTTGACCAGATGGAAATCATCAGATGGGCATCGTTCTTGTGAACATACTTCACCATTTCCTCCGGACTCTTCAGTCGAGGCTCTCTCTGTGCCTTCATCTGCTTCATATCTGTAGGAAGATACTTGGCAAAGGCTGGGTCGCCTACCTTATTTATATAGTATGGGTTCTGGAATTTCATCGCATTCCAGTTGGAGTCGCATCCCCAATACTGCCAGTCCTGCACGATGGCATCGGTAGGAATCTTCAGTTCGCGATACTTGTCCAATACGCCCGCCAGTTCATCGCTGGTCTTATAGCGCTCGCGGCATTGCCAGAAGCCCATCGCCCATTTCGGGAACATCGTAGCCTGTCCGGTCAGTTCCCGGATGCTGGCGATGACTCCATCCTGTGTACCATCCTTGTACATAAAATAGTAGTCGGCACAGGTTCCTACTTCACTGGTGAAGGAAGTACGGGAAGACTGACCATCATCATCCTTGGATGCTATGATATCATTGAAATAGGTTTTTCCCGCATTGTCCCAGTAAAGACCATAGCCTTTCTCGCTGGTGAAATAAGGGATGGCGATATAAGTATTATTATTCCAGAGTACGATGTTCTGACGGCCACGCTGATTCATATGAACATCACGCAACTGTCCCAGACCATAGATGGCCTCGTCGTCGGCAAGACGGAAGTCCTGCTCAATACGGTACTTGCCCTTGTTGGCTTCATCCTTGCGAGCTTCCAGACGGGTCTTCGTATCGGTAAGCAGCAGCTTTCCATCCTTCGAAAGGAAGCGGATTTCGCCAGTCTGCTGGTTCAGTTCGACGCAAATGAATTTAGATTTAATATTTACAACATCTCCATTTTCCTGTATCTGAACATCCTTCAGCTGCTGAGGCTTCAAGATGACAGAATAGCTTTTCTTCTGAACGGGAGCAGCAAGTCCGGCATCTGATTTCAAGATGCGGACGATGGATGGAGAATAGAATTCGATGGTTACATTCTGCTGAGCTATCTTACGGGTGATAGACTTGGTAGCCGCACCTTTCTGTGTGCCTGCCACCATTACGCTCTTGGCGCAGAGTTCACTTGGAACGCCAACGGCAGCGATGCCCAAAAGGGCAATGAGAGATAAATTCTTTAGCATACTCTTGTTTATTATATTAGAGGGTTTATGATTTGTACAGTTACAAATACATCAGATTGTATTTCGGTTGCAAAGGTAATGCTAAATGGTGGAAAAGGGATAAAACAAATGAAGAATCGAGTGGCACATTTGTTGAAAAATGCCGGAAAAAGCCCCATTTCAGGGCTGTTCCGGCATCATTTATCTATATTCGGAAGGCAAAACGCCAAATTCCTTCTTAAAACACTTGGTAAAATAGCTGGGCGAGCTGAATCCCGTTAGCTCGGCAATTTCATTCACACTCTGCTTACCCTCCTGAAGCAAGACTGCCGCATGATGAAGGCGAATGCTGCGGATAAATGCCACAGGAGTGGTATGGGTCAGAGCCGTCAGCTTTTTATAAAGTCCTGTCCGCTCCATACAGAGATCCTGTGCCAGTTGTTCCACGCCATATTCGCCATCTCCAAGATGCTGCTCTATCAGAGCACGCACCTGAAGGATCAGCTCGGGCTCCCGATTAATAGCTTCGGCTGTTTCCGGTAGCAGGCTATCCTCTGGCAAGGAAGGATTGTTATCTTTTACGGAATCAGCATTTGTTACATTTACTTTCTTCCCTTTACGGAGATAAAGAGTGATGATGCCCACCAGAATCACGAGGAAAACCACAAAGCCAGCTATCGCCCATCCCGACTTCCACCAGGGTTGGTCTATTATAAAGAAGAGGCCCAACATGGGTGAAACATAAATCAGACCATCATGATAGGTTCCTAGCCAGATGGCTCCTTCCTTATCCCGATAAACCGTATTGATGCCCGTGGTGAGCGATTTTCCATCAGGTAAAGACAATTCCTTTACCTCGCGTGGAGCAGTTCCCAACTTGAAGTCGAACATCAGATAACCATGCTGACAGCTGATCAAGGCCTGATTGTCTGATGACATATTCAATGTATGCAAGATGTAATCGCATGCGAAGATCCTGGAATACTTACGGGTTTCTGGATTAAAATGCAGGAAGATGGAAGCATCCGTCTTGTTCTTTTCATCACGTCCGGTTCTAATCTGGTAAAACTGTCCGCTCGGTGTCTGAACGGTGAGTGAGGTGTTCCGATAATGCTGAGCTTCGGCTGCAGAATAGGCAGAAGTGGTATAGGCCAGCTTGTCTTTCTGAAAAACCGCCACGATTCCCGAATCCATAAAGACATAAACCTGTTTGCCATCGGTATCCAGATCCTGCAGACAACCCCATTCCTTCTTCAAATGGATTAGGTTGCCATCCTGTGTATTGAGCAGCGAATCATCCATCACAACCCAGACATTCTTCCTGCTATCAACAAACAAATCCTGAATGGCATTCCGAGCCGGTCCGTTTCGCATCATTTTCATCTTATCCTCTTTTCCATTTCCTGACAGAGCATCAAGGGGATGCTCCAGAAGTCTGCCCTCTGCAAGCAGAATACAGAATATCTTCTGGTATTCCTTTACCCATAACCTGTCCTGGCTATCGGCATAAAGATGCGTCTGCCCCTTGTATTTCGTGATGCTTTCTGCCTTTTCTGCAGGAAGGGGAATCAATGAGAAACGCCTTCCATCATAGAGATTGATGCCCTTGGGAGTTCTCACCGCTAACCTGCCATCTGCCAACTGCATCATCTGCAGGATACAGTTATCAGAAAGCCCCTGTTGGGTATTGAGCACATAGAAATAATCGTTTGCTCCTACCTTCTGGGCATAGCTGGTAAGTATCCAGCCCCAAAAGCAGAGGAAAACGATGCATAGTTTGATGATATATGGTTTATAACTTCTCATGGAGCCTTATTGTCTATTTTCTTTGCTGCTATTTTACTTATTTTTTGCAAAAGGTAACCATTCTTTCTAGAGCCTAACCTATGGATTCGTTCGTCGCTGATGAATTTGGAGTTATCTGTGTTTTATCTTGTCTATATACTCGGATGGTGATATGCCCTCCTTTTTCTTGAACAAGCGACTGAGGTGCTGAGGATAATCAAAGCCCAAATCGTAGGCTGCGGCTGAAATGGCTTCACCAGAAGCAAGAAGGTTCTTTGCCTTCTGAATGATAAAATGGTGAATGTAGTTCTTGGCAGAATCTCCTGTATGCTTCTTTACCATATCTCCGAAATATCCAGCAGACATACAGAGCCGATCGGCGCAATAAGCTACAGAGGGCAGCCCTTTCCTGAATTGTTCCCCTTTGGCGTAATAGTCTTCAAGCACTGAACTAAACCGATGAAGCATGTCAATATTCTCCACTTTTCTGGTCAGGAACTGCCTGTCATAGAATCGCTTGCAGTAGTTCAGCAACAGACTGATGTAATCCAATAGGATGCTGTTCTGCATATCATCATGCCTTGTGTCCAACTCCATCTTTACCTTTTTCATGATGTCGGCAAGCAGTGTATATTCCTCTTCCGTGGTATGCAGGGCTTCATTGGCATTGTAATCGAAAAACGTATAATTGCGAATTTCCTTTTCCAAGGGCGTGCCGTGCAGCATGTCGGGATGGAACAGCAATGCCCATCCGTCAAGATTAATTCGCTCTCCGTTGTCTTCTTTACCTCCTATCTGCCCCGGAGAGACACATATTACTGTGCCTCCGCTTTGATAGTCATATTTTCCACAACCATACTTCAGATCAACGGTCAGGTGTTCATGCATGAACACGCCATACACACTATAGTTATTTAGACTATGACGTATGGGCGAGAGAGCCGCATAGTCAACGATTCCTACCAACGGGTGCTGCTCCTTTCCTCCAAGGTATCGGATATAGTCGCCTACCTTTCTTACTTTCAGTATCTTGTCCATGGTTCTGTTGTTAAACGTTATCTGGCAAGTCAACGGCATCTTTGTCGCGGCTTGCCAACATCCTTTCATCGTGCAAAGATATATGATTTTAATGACAAATAAGAATAATTCAAAGGAAAAACCGCAAAAATGGTATGAATTCCACAAATAACGATACATCACATTTTTGAGACTGTTGTAATTTTGCACCGTCAACCGATGGAGCAGCGAGAGATATGCTGACTCTGCATATTGACGGCATACTTTTGGGAAATGCTTATAAACTGTTTAATATGAATAAGTTATGGATTAATATGAATAAGTTATGAAGATACGTTTTATAAATGCAGTTTGTATTCTCGCATTAATACTCGCTTCTGCGTGTAAGAGCGATAATACTTCACAACTAAAAAATAAAGAAATGATGATAACAGAAAAGAAAAATATCGGAAACGTTCTGGCTCTCTATCCGAAACCAATGACGGTGGTTGGTGCAGAGGTAGAAGGAAAGGTGAATTGGCTCGTAGTTGGACATACGGGCATCATTGGTCACGACCGTGTATTGGTCAGCATGAGCAAAAGCCACTATACCAACCAAGGTATTCGCAAGTCCAAGAAACTGTCCATCAACCTTGTAAGCCGTGAGATGCTCCCACAGGCCGACTATGTGGGAAGTGTAAGTGGTGCCTCTGTAAATAAATCTGGAGTATTTAAATATCATTGGGGCGAGAACGGTACTCCAGTGATAGATGCCTCTCCGCTGACAATGGAATGTAATGTTGAGGATATCTTTGAGACTGAAGGCTTCGACAATTTTATCTGTTCCATAGCGAACACCTACGCTGCCCCTGAGGTACTTGACAGTGAGGGAAAACTTGACTATACGCAGTTAAAACCCGTGCTGTTCGAGTTTCCGACATATTCCTATATCGCTACCGGAGAGATTATCGGCAAATGTCGGAACTTAGACAAGCAGCCGGGAATGTGCGCCAAGAAGCCGATGACTGCTGATGGTATCGTGCGCCTGTCGAAAATCGAGGTTTATCCGCAGTATCTCGACGAGTATATGAAATACGCAACCGAGGTGGGCGAAGTCTCCCTGCGTACCGAGCCGGGCGTGCTGACGATGTACGCTGTTGGCGAAAAGGAGAATCCATGCAAGATAACAATTCTTGAAACATACGCAAGCCGTGAAGCGTACGAGAAGCATATCGCCTCAAAGCATTTCCAGAAATACAAGCAGGGTACGCTGCACATGGTCAAGTCGCTGGTGTTGTCGGACCAGATGCCGCTCAATCCTGCGAACCGAATCAATAACTTCATTCAGTAACTTCATTCAATAATGAATCATGAACCGAATCATATTAAATGAAAATATCATATTATTAGAAAGAACAATGAAAATAAAAATGTTATTTATCATGGCGATATTACTTTCAGCCAGTTGTATCAATGCCAGGACTTTGGTGGTGTATTATAGTTTCACTAATAATGTTCACACTATCGTAAATAATCTGCGTACACAGATAGATGCCGATGTGATACGCATGTATAACAATAATAAATAATATATATAGACAGAAAAGTTTTTTGAAAAGATCTGCTGCAGTGGCGGCATACCAATGGAGCGGTGCATCAAGGTTGCTTGCAAAGGACAATACTGCTTCAAAAGGTAATAACAAACAATCAAACTCAGTTATTGACGGTAAGAACTATCGCCACCTAATGGGACTGGGCTTTTCGTAACAAGGCGAAGAGTGGGTGAAGAGTGGTGAAGAGTTGAGCCAACTCCTCACCTCTCACAACCCCAGTGTTTATCGAGGTTTCCGGCGAAAAGGTGAAGAGTGAAGAGTAAAGTACCTGTTTAGACTTACTACCATCTATACCTAAACACAGGTTTATGCAGGTGCCCTGATATCTCTTTAATGAAAAAGTTCCAAGTGGGAGAAATGCCACTTGGAACTTGACGTATTATTTTCTTTTTATTTTCTTTTTTCCTTGAAGAACTTCTCGAAGAAGTCCATTTGCTTTTGATTTTGAACAGGACCCAAATGCAGTCCTTCCTTCATAATCATCACCGTTGGTTTACCTTCCTGGTAGGTAGTCCAGAAAGGAAGGCTATTCCCATTTGGATTGCCGGTCTTGGTAAAGTTAATCCAGTAGCGTGACATGATTTGTTCCATGTGCTGCTCCGTCTCGGTCATCTTTCCAGAGCCAAACTTATAGCCATAGATGAATGGCATCTCTGCCACATGGCTGGCTCCTCCCTTGCGGCTTTTCACGATGGTGTTCTCTGAGTCTTGGTCAAAGTAATACATATATACCTTGCCCTTGCCGGTCTTGCTCTGCAGGTTAGCCCAGGCATACGTTCCCCATGCAAAGGAGCCATCACGGAAAATGTCGGATTGGGCGAAGTAGGTTTCTTCCTCTGTCTTGGCAGGATAGAGACTGAGAACCTGGTCTGCCCAGCTTCCATATATCTCATGGATTCTTTTCTCATAGTCACTTACACTGACAGGGCGACTAAACATACTTCCTTCGTCGCTGTTGGTTCCTATGATGACATTTACATCATTGTAGTTTCCCTTTTCATAGAGCTTATACTGGTCGTCGGTGATGGAGTAGCCGTCAACGTTCGGCCAGAAGGACTCAAAGGCGGTATTCTTCACGATGTCCATGAAAGGAACTTTTCTGAGTTGCTTAATGTTCTTTACTTTAAGTTTCTTTTGAAGTGCCAGTCCGCTTGCCTCTGCTGCTTTAGTTGTGAGCATGCCGGTGTTGCCGTTTCTTGCTTCACCCACTGGCCAGAAAGAACCGCCGCTTTCGCTGATGGCACCACGGAATAGTCCCTTTGCAAGTGGAGAGGCGCATAGTATACTTACCGAGATACCACCGGCAGATTCTCCAGCAATGGTAATCTTGTCTGGGTCTCCACCGAAGGCAGCGATATTGTCGTGAATCCATTTTAAGGCCATCACTTGGTCCAGGATGCCATAGTTACCAGATATGTTCTTGCCTGATTCCTTACTCAGCTCTGGATGTGCCATGAATCCCAAGGCTCCCAAGCGGTATTCTATGCTGCAATAGATGATGCCTTCCTTGACAAAGCTTTCCTGAGTTCCACTGTAGGAGCCAGTAAGAAAGGCTCCTCCATGAATCATCACAAATACAGGGAGTTTGTCATTCTTGCTCTTGGCTGGCGTTTCCACACTGAGGTATAGGCAGTCCTCGCTCATGCCCAGCTCTCCACCATTTTGGTTAGGGTCGATGGGCTGTGGTGGACGGTCTCCCCATTTATCTGCTTTGAATACTCCCTTCCAAGGCTTCTTGCTCACTGGGGCTTTCCATCTGAGGTTGCCCACTGGTGCTTCAGCGTATGGGATTCCCTTGTATAGGGCGAATCCTTCATGTTCCACACCTTCAATTTCCCCTTGCTCCACTGTTGTTCTTAGCAGTTGGGCGTTAGCTGCCGATAGGCAAAAGAGTGTCAGGGCAGCTGTCAGTAGATGTCTTTTCAATTTCATTTCAGGTTATTCCATTAATTCCGCAACACTATTATCAATTAAACATTTTAAGCGCCTGAGCAACAAAAAGTTACTCCGGATTTTGCCATGTCAGAATTTTCACTTATCTTAGTGTTGCGAAAAGAAAACAAGCAAAACTCTGATATGACATGGCAAAGATACAAATTAAATCTGAGAAACTCACTCCTTTTGGAGGAATATTTTCGGGTCATGGAGCAATTTGACTCCATATTGTCTTCTGTAATCGACTCCACCCTCATAATTTCACTACTCATTTGATGAACCATCTCTCGCTTCATCCGACATTTCGCACTTCTCGCCAGTGTTGGAGAGAATAGATGATCGAGCTTTTTCTTATTGTGATTCCTTGGAGAATGTTAGTTTTCCGCCAGTGCTTAAAACCAATAGTTCGTTAAAATTTGAGATAATGGCTAAGCAGCTTTACGTTGCCAGCCAA
>ERZ791574.1458-NODE-1458-length-12213-cov-14.630202_pt1 | contig 12213 bp, 9 predicted proteins | sample MGYA00433098_ERZ791574 | MGnify/ENA primary metagenome ERZ791574 (study PRJEB30046, sample SAMN00791933) | human gut metagenome | study: EMG produced TPA metagenomics assembly of the A metagenome-wide association study of gut microbiota in type 2... | reverse complement strand
GGGGGATATTCTCTTTCTCGAAAGAGAATATCCCCCTTACACCCCCAAGAGAAAGGACGAGGGGCCTTCCCCCTCGACCCCGCACATTGGCAGTTTAGGGCTCGAAGAGCTGCACGCGCTGCGCAATCGGGTGCGGTGTACATGGCTTCGCCATGAACCCCTGCGAGTCGTCACCACTCGCAACCGCGCCTTACTACCGTGAGGCGCGAGTGACGTTACTTCGGCGGCAGACTGCGTGCGAAATAGCGGCATTGCTAACGCTCGCCGCATTGTGGAGTGCTCCGGTAGACGGAAATTAGGCTCTACTTCTACAAGATGGGCAGAGCGGCAGCGGATAATAGAAGCAAGTCAAATCGTATAGCAACTCTCAACGCGGCAGCGCCGCACGCAGGCATTTCCATTCCGGAGGCATCAAGGTCATTCAAGATTGAAACTGCCAATCAAGGCCCTTTCTCTTGGGGGGTGTAAGGGGGGATATTCTCTTTCTGCGGAAAGAGAATATCCCCCCTTGGTGCTGCGGCGCGCACGCCGCATTTTCCCTCCGCGCTCTGCGCGGAAAGCAACCGCTCCCCCGAGGGAGCGCAAAAAAGAAGCAGCCCTTTCGGGCTGCCACTTTTTTACTTTTCACAAATGACCGGCTTTTGGCGGTCAGACTCCACAAAGGCCTTGGCCTTTTCCACCGCTTCCGCGCGGGGAAGCTTGACCTGCTCGCCGGTGCGCATGTCCTTGCAGGACACGACGCCCGCGTTGATCTCGTCTTCGCCGAGGAAGTAGACGTAGGGCACCTTGAGCTTGTCTGCGTAGTTCATCTTGGCCTTGAACTTCTTCTTTTCCGTATAGATCTGCGTGCTGACGCCCGCGGCGCGAAGATCGGTCGCGAGCGAGATGGCCTCGCTCAGATCCTCGGTCATCGGCAGGATAAGCACGTCCGCCGGCGCGGTGCAGATGTCGCTATTCAGAAGGCCCTGCTCGCCGAGGACATAGAACAGGCGCGTCACGCCGATTGAAATGCCGACGCCGGGAAGCTTGCGGTCAGTATAGTACTCCGCAAGGTTATCGTAGCGGCCGCCGGAGCAAACCGAGCCGATCTCGGGGTGGTCGAGCAGCGTCGTCTCGTACACCGTGCCGGTGTAGTAGTCGAGGCCGCGCGCGATGGTCAGGTCGACCGCGAAGTTCTCCTGCGGCACGCCGAACGCGCCGAGGTACTTGGCGACGGTCGTCAGCTCGTCGAGGCCCTGGTCGAACATCTCGTTGCGGCCGCGGTACTTTTCAAGAGAAGCGAGCACCTCTTCGTTCGTGCCCTTGATGCCGATGAAGGCGAGGATCTCATCCGCCTTTTCGCCCTCGATGGCGTAGTCGTCGACCAAGATCGCGCGCACGAGGTCAGGGCCGATCTTTTCGATCTTGTCGACGGTGCGCATGATATCGCCGGACTTGTCGGAAAGGCCCAGCATCGCGTAGAAGCCGTTTAAGATGCGGCGGTTGTTGATGCGGATCTGGAAACGGGACAGGCCGAGGCGGGAGAAGACGGTATAGATGATGGCGGGGATCTCGGCGTCGTTCGTGATGTCGAGCTCGCCGTCGCCGATGACGTCGATATCTGCCTGATAGAACTCGCGGAAGCGGCCGCGCTGCGCGCGCTCGCCGCGATAGACCTTTCCGATCTGGAAACGGCGGAACGGGAAAGCGAGGTCGGCATAATGCAGGGCAACGTATTTCGCCAGAGGCACCGTCAGGTCGAAGCGAAGGGACAGGTCGCTGTCGCCCTTGGAGAAACGGTAGATCTGCTTTTCAGTCTCGCCGCCGCCCTTGGCGAGCAGCACATCGCTCGCTTCGATGATGGGCGTGTCGAGCGGGGTGAAGCCATAGACGCCGTAGGACGAGCGCAGCACCTCCATAAGGCGCTCCATCTGGGTCTGCGGCGCGGGAAGCAGCTCCATAAAGCCGGATAAGGTGTGAGCTTTGATCGTTGCCATGATAGTGTGTGTCCTTTCCTAATAGAATGTATGGACAGCGTACTGTACTGCGGTGGCACAGCAGCGTATCGGAGTGGTTGACAGATATTTTACGGTACGGCGCAGGGATTGTCAAGCGTCCGCGGCCGTTTTTTCCACTTTCGAGACAGTATAGCATTTTCCGCGCGGAATTGCCATAGCTTTCGCCGCCTGCGGTGCAAAAATTTTTCTTTCCGTCGCGGACAGTGTTCACGAAAAATGAAGATATCCGCCAAAAAGCACGAATTGCGCTTGACGGAACTGCCGCTTTTTGTTACCATAGAGACAATATCAACGGGCAAACTCCGAAAACCGAGGTTCGCCCGCAAGCAGCTTCCGGGCAGCCGTCATTCGGCGTCCGCCGCGGCCACACCGCGCGGACAGGAGTCGATCCGATCGGATCGTTGAGGAGGAACGTTGGATGTACCAGAGCAAAATGAAAAGCGAAGAGACCGATCACCTGTTCAAGGCGATCTTATCTTTGAAAACGGAGGAAGAATGCTACCGCTTCTTCGACGATCTCTGCACCTTCAGCGAGATCGAGGCGATGTCCCAGCGCTTCGAGGTGGCGTCGCTTCTCGCCGATGGCAAGACCTTCACGCAGATCTCGCAGAAGATCGGCGTTTCGTCCACGACCATCACGCGCGTGAATAAGTGCCTTTGCTACGGGGCGGACGGCTATAAGCTGCTGCTCGAGCGGGCCAAAGAAGAAAAGTAAACTTCCGTCACTTTCACCAGAACAGGCGCAGCGCGCCTGTTCTTTTTGTCTATATCGCTTTATTATAATGCCACAGAAGCATATCAGTATAACATCACGTCATCCTGATATAGAAGAATTGACTAAAATATTTTTTGGAATCTACGCGAATTTTATTGCTTTTGCTGAACAGGTATGTTACAATTAGTTCACAAATAGATTAGGGCATGGGAAACAGCGTGCAAGAAACCGTTGCCCGACGGTGCTGTTGCCTAAGTTCTGTGTCTGTTTTTCTGTGGGACCCCTCCACAGAAAACGCACGTCCCCGCGTGCGGTGTGCAGCGTGTTCGTCACGGGGAGGAGCGGCTTCCCGCTTCCTGACGGGCAAGTATTTTTATGAAGAGAGAGGTATTTTATCAATGGCAAACGAAAAGAAAGTCGCACGGGAGCCCAGTTTTCTGCTGGCGTTAGTTCCCATTGTGGCAATGATCGGGTTCATGCTTTACTGCTTCCTCGGTCATTCCGAATCCGGTTACCATGACGCTCACCTGCCCCTGGTCATGTCCATCGCCGTCGCGTGCATCGTCGGTCACTTCTGCGGTCACGACTTCAAGGATATGCTCTCCGGTATGATCGAGCGTCTGAGCGCTTCCATGGAAGCGGTCCTGATCCTCTGCACCGTCGGTTTCCTGGTCGCGAGCTTCATGGCCTCCGGTGCGATCCCCTCCCTGATCGTTTACGGTCTGGATCTGCTGACCCCGAAGCTGTTCCTGCCTGTCGGCTGCATCCTCTGCGCGATCGTCGGTATGGCGTGCGGCTCCTCCTGGACCACCACCGCCACCATCGGTCTTGCGTTCCTCGGCATTGGCGCGGGCCTTGGCATCAATCCCGCCCTCACCGCCGGTATGATCATCTCCGGCGCGTATGTCGGCGATAAGTTCTCCCCCCTGTCCGATACCACCAACCTCGCCGCGGCTGTTGCCGAGACCGGTCTTTTCGACCACGTTACCGCGATGGTCTCCTCCACCGGCCCGACCTTGGTCATCGCCCTCATCCTCTACACCATCATGGGCCTGAACATCGACGCCAGCGCCTATGATCCGACCGTCGCCCAGTCCATTCAGGACGCGTTCCGTGGGGCCTTCGTGATCTCCCCCGTTCTGCTCATCCCCATCATCGTGGTTATCGTGATGTGCATCCTGCGCGTGCCCGGCCTTGTCGGTATCGCCATCTCCGTTGCCACCGCGACCATCTTCATGATGATCTTCCAGTCCACCGACATCTACGGCTCCCGCGCCCTGGGCGACATCTTCAACACGCTGCACTACGGTATCGGCGTTGAGACCGGCAACGAGGTCGCTGACTCCATCCTCGGCAAGGCCGGCGGTATGGACGGCACCATGTGGACCATCAACCTCATCCTCCTCGCGCTCGCCTACGGCGGTGCTCTGGAGCGCTGCGGCTGCGTCGAGCGTCTGTTCGGCGGCCTGAAGCACAGGATCCACTCCGTCGGCAGCCTCATCCTCGCGACCCTGCTGACCTCCATCTTCTGCGACGCCACCATGTGCGACCAGTTCCTCGGCATCGGCGTTCCCGCCCCCATCTATGCTGACAAGTACGACGAGCTCGGTCTCGGCCGCAATATGCTCTCCCGTTCTCTGGAAGATGCCGGTACCCTCTGGGCCGTTATGTTCCCCTGGACCGGCTGCGGCGCTTACCAGACCGGCGTTCTCGGCATGAGCCCGCTGGTGTTCTTCCCGTATGCGTTCGTCAACCTGCTCAACCCCGTTTACGCCTATGTGACCGCTCTGTTCGGCCGCAACATCTTCTGGGCTGACGGTTCCTACACCAATATCTTCGGCAAGACCAAGGCCGGCAAGCCCGCCGGCGCTCCCGAAGAGGCTCACGCCAAGGCCCTTGCGAACCTCGAGGCTCGCCGTGCTGCCGGCAAGGCTCCCAAGATCAACGCGTAATCTACGCCCCCTGCTTTACTTAGAAAGGAATCACCGCTGTGAAACAATCGCTTCCCTGGGAATCCGTCCCGCCCCCGATCTACCCCGCGCAGTCGTCGCTCAAGCCACGTAAAAAGTGGGTGCAGACCGGCGGATGGATCTTGGTTGTCGTGCTGCTGCTGTTCGGCATTTCGACCCGCAGCAGAAATCCGCTGCTCGCCTTCGTCTCGCTCGCATTCTCAGTGCTGTATCTGCTGACGCTGATGACCAAAAAGGACGCCGCTCTCACGAGCCGCGGACTTGAGATCTTCTACAACATGCAGTTCACCACCAACTACGAGTTCTTCCCCTGGGAGGACATCAATGCGATCGTGTGCGAGGACCGCGGCCATGCCGACATGGTGCGCCTGCACATCGGCCACGGCAACACGGAAAAGGCTCTCTTCTTCCCGCGCGAAGACCTCGACGATATCTACGCGTTCATCAAAAAGAAGAATCCGGCGCTCCGCATCATGGATTATGCCGCGCCCGAACCGAAGTCCAGCAAGAAGCACAAGAAGTGAACAACTGTGACCTTTCCACAAAGAATGAAGGGCGCCCCGCTTTTGCGGGGCGCTTTTTTTATCTATTCTGTCCAATTCTATCACTGTACCCTGATAGTGTGTTATCTAAATATGGTGATAACGCACAACAAAGAAAACTTTTTTCGGCAAAAAACTATTGATTTTGCACAAAAATGTGCTATACTGTTTCCAGAACGATCCTGTGGGACTTTTCCACAGGCGGAGCGCCATCCACGCACGGGCATGCGCGGAAAGTAAGGGGAACGCTCCGACACGTTTCTTGCACTTGGACGGTTCGGGCAACCGGACACGCCGACCGGGTCACACCGGAACTTTGAGAAAAGAGAGGACACTACCATGATCATGAATCCTACCGCGATCAAGCATGTCGTCGTCGATGGCCACAGCCTGACGCTCGAATCCTTCGTCGCCATCGCTCGCTACAATGCGACCGTCGAGCTGGCTCCCTCCGCTCTGGAAGCCATGAAGAAGTCCCGCGCCCTGGCCGAGAAGATCGCCGCTGAGGGCCGCGTCGCTTACGGCATCACCACGGGCTTCGGCGAGTTCCAAAAGGTCGCCGTCCCCAAGGAGATGAGCAATCAGCTCTCCACCAACCTGATCCTCAGCCATTGCACCGCCGCCGGCGAGCCGTATGCTGACGAGATCGTCCGCGGCATGATGCTGCTGCGTGCCAACGCTCTGTGCGGCGGCGTGAGCGGCGTTCGTCCCATCCTCGTCGAGATGCTGCTCGAGATGCTCAACAAGGGCGTGACCCCCGTCGTCCCGCAGAAGGGCTCTCTCGGCTCCTCCGGCGACCTGGCTCCTCTCGCTCACATGACGCTCCCCATGCTCGGCAAGGGCGAGGCCATGTACGAGGGCGTGAAGATGCCCGGTGCTGAGGCCATGGCCAAGGCCGGCATCAAGACGCTCGACACCCTGGTCTCCAAGGAAGGCCTCGGCATGACGAACGGCACCTGCGCGATGACCTCCGTCGGTGCTCTCGCGCTGTACGACACCATCTGCGCCGCCCAGCTCGGCGACGTGATCGCGTCCATGTCCTTCGAGGGCCTGACGGGTCTTCGCAACGCCTTCGACCCCCGCATCCATCAGGTGCGCGGCCAGAAGGGCCAGATGCTCGTCGCCGCGAACATGCGCAAGCTGCTCGACGGCTCTGAGATCCTCGACAACTGCCAGAAGGACCGCGTTCAGGACGCTTACGCCCTGCGCTGCATCCCGCAGCTGCACGGCGCCTGCCGTGACGCTCTCGATTACGTCCGCGAGAAGGTCGAGATCGAGCTCAACGCCGTCACCGATAACCCGCTGATGTTCCTCGACGACGAGGCCGTCATCTCCGGCGGTAACTTCCATGGCGAGCCCATGGCCCTGCCGTTCGACTTCCTCGGCATCGCCGCGAGCGAGCTGGCCGACGCTTCCGAGCGCCGCACCGAGCGTATGGTCAACCCCGCACTCTCCAACGGCCTGACCGCGTTCCTGACCACCCAGGCCGGCGTCAACTCCGGTTTCATGATCGTTCAGTACGCTGCCGCTTCCATGGTCAGCGAGAACAAGATCTACGCTCACCCCGCTTCCGTCGACTCCATCCCCTCCTCCGCCAACCAGGAAGACATCGTCTCCATGGGTACCACCGCTGCCCGTAAGGCCAAGATGATCCTGCAGAACACGCAGGACGTCCTCGCTGACGAGCTGATGACCGCCTGCCAGGCCATCGACATCCGCCGCCGCTTGAACACCCACGGCCAGGGCATGACCCCGCTGCATGAGGCTCTCTATCAGCACGTGCGCGAGAAGGTCGCTTTCTATGAGATCGACCGTGAGATCTGGCCCGACATCCGTGCGGTGGAAGCGATGATCCGCTCCGGCGAGCTGCTGGATATCGTCAAGGAGTATATCCCCGACTTTGAATAAGTCAAAAACGGGCAAGCCCGTTTTTGAGAGGGGTCTCAAACTTTTTCACTCACCGTGAAAAAGTTTGCAGAGTGTCCCTGCGGACGCACATGTCGTCCTCCGGGACAATCCAAATTGTTTGCGGCGTGCGCGGCCGCAAATGTGATGCGTCTCAAAAATGGTTATTGCAACCGATTTGGGGACAATAATGCTGAAAGATTTGTGTTTTGACACGAATTGACAGGATGTAAAAGAAGGTGTAAAGTTATTTTGGCTTTACACCTTCTTTTTTTAGGAGGAACTTACTATGGAACTGAATATTTTACGGGCGGACCCGGCGGGGAACATTACGGTGTTCGTGCTCGATCCGGTCGAAAAGGCACAGCGCGCGGCCATCGCGGAGAAGATCATGGCGATCCCCGCACTCAAGGCCGAGCAGGTCGGCTACGCCTGCGCCGCCGAGGACGACGTCGACGGCCACATGGAGATGATGGGCGGCGAATTCTGCGGCAACGCGACACGCGCCTACGGCATGTATATTGCCCAGCAAAAGGGCGGCCTTTCCGCCGTCAAGCTGCGCGTGAGCGGCTGCGACCATGCCGTCACCGCGCAGGTCGATCTGAGATCCGGCACGGCGCGCGCTGAAATGCCCTGTCCGCGCAGCGTGAAGCGTGTCACGGTGAATGGTCACGAGGGCACGCTCGTCGACTTAACAGGCATCGCCCACTTCGTCGTTGAGGGCGTGGAGCCGAGCGAAGGGTTCTTCCGCGCGGCGGAGTCGATCTTTTCCGGAATTGCAGGGCTTGACGCCTGCGGCGTCATTTTCCTCGATGCGGAAAAGCGCAGCATGATCCCGCTCGTCAAGGTCATCGAGACAGGCTCCCTCGTCTGGGAGGGCAGCTGCGGCAGCGGCAGCGTCGCCTGCGCCGTCGCGCAGAGCGAACGCATGGAAAACGGCGGTTTTTCGTGCGAATACCGGCAGCCCGCGGGCACAGTCCGCGCAAGCGTCGAGCGCCAAGGCGGAAACGTCATCGCCGCGAGCATCGGCGGCGAGGTCACGCTGGATGAGCCCATGCGCATCACGCTGTGACGCGGCAGAGTGAAATGAAAGCCGGGCGCTGGCAACTTTCGCTTTTCTCGTTTTGACCTTTGCCGCAAGCGTTGAAAATTCGTCCAAAAATCTCCCGTTTTTTCTTTTTAAGGCACGCGAACCAACGCTTAATTTTTTAAGGTTTTTGGAAAAAAGAGGCTTGCAAAACAGTTTACCTTTCTCTATCGTTCGGCTATAATTGATTTTGTCAATAAGAGACAATTCTCCGCTTTTAAATACATAATTATTTAGGAGGTATCCCCATGACCGACATTGAGATCGCCCAGGCACATGAAATGAAAAAAATCGTCGACGTCGCCGCCAAGGCCGGCATTGACGAAAAGCACCTTGAGCTCTACGGCAACTACAAGGCCAAGCTCGACTTAAGCGAGATCCGCAAGCTGCCCCGCAAGGCAAAGCTGATCCTCGTCACCGCTATCAGCCCCACCCCCGCGGGCGAGGGCAAGACCACCACGTCCGTCGGCCTTGCCGACGCGCTCAACAAGCTCGGCAAGAACACCATGGTCTGCCTGCGCGAACCCTCTCTCGGCCCCGTGTTCGGCGTCAAGGGCGGCGCTGCCGGCGGCGGCTACGCTCAGGTCGTCCCCATGGAGGATATCAACCTGCACTTCACTGGCGACTTCCACGCCATCGGCGCGGCGAACAACCTGCTCGCCGCCATGCTCGATAACCACATCCAGCAGGGCAATGTGCTCGGCATCGACCCCCGCAAGATCGTGTGGAAGCGCGCCGTCGACATGAACGACCGCCAGCTCCGCCACATCATCGACGGCCTTGGCGGCAAGGCCAGCGGCGTGCCCCGCGAGGACGGCTTTGAGATCACCGTCGCGAGCGAAGTCATGGCAGTTCTCTGCCTTGCGACCGGCCTCGCCGACCTCAAGGAGCGCCTCGGCAAGATGGTCGTCGCCTACACCTACGACGACAAGCCCGTCACCGCGCACGACCTGAAGGCTGAGGGCGCGATGGCCGCGCTCTTAAAGGATGCCATCAAGCCCAACATGGTCCAGACGCTCGAAGGCACTCCCGCGTTCATCCACGGCGGCCCGTTCGCAAACATCGCCCACGGCTGCAACTCCATCCAGGCCACTGAGACCGCGATGCGCCTGAGCGACTACACCGTCACGGAAGCCGGCTTCGCCGCCGACCTCGGCGCCGAGAAGTTCCTCGACATCAAGTGCCGCGCCGCGGGCTTCCACCCCGACGCTGTCGTCATCGTTGCGACCGTCCGCGCGCTCAAGTATCACGGCGGCGTGCCCAAGGCCGAGCTCAACAGTGAGAACCTTGAGGCGCTTGAAAAGGGCCTGCCCAACCTCCTCCAGCACGTCGACAACGTGAAGAACGTCTACGGTCTCCCCTGCGTCGTCGCCATCAACGCGTTCCCGACCGACACCAAGGCCGAGCTCGACCTCGTCGAGAGCAAGTGCCGCGAGCTGGGCGTCAACGTCCGCCTGAGCGAAGTGTGGGCCAAGGGCGGCGAAGGCGGCCTTGCGCTGGCTGAGGAAGTCGTGCGCCTGTGCGACGAGCCCAACCACTTCCAGTTCGTCTACGACGTCAACGACAGCATTGAGGACAAGCTCAACGCCATCGCTACCAAGGTCTATCACGCTGACGGCGTGGTCATCGCCGCTTCCGCCAAGAAGCAGCTTAAGCAGCTCACCGAGCTCGGCTTTGACAAGCTCCCCATCTGCATGGCCAAGACGCAGTTCTCCTTCTCCGATGACGCCAGCAAGCTCGGCGCGCCCCGCGGCTTCAAGATCACCGTCCGCGACCTCAAGGTCAACGCCGGTGCGGGCTTCCTGGTCGCCAAGACCGGCGACATCATGACGATGCCGGGCCTGCCCAAGGTCCCGTCCGCCGAGAAGATCGACGTCGACGAAAACGGCAAGATCACCGGCCTGTTTTAATTGTACAAGCTCAGGAACAGGTGGAGCGCGCCTCCGCCTGTTCCTGATGAATTTTTAATTTTAACCCAGGGAGGGCACTATGAAGATCGCAGATATGAAAGTAACCGAGCTCATCAACGAAGTCGGCGCGGGCACTCCCGCCCCCGGCGGCGGCGCGGTGGCAGGTCTGTTCGGCGTGCTCGTCGGCATCCCCGTTCTGCGTCTGTCCGGTGACTACCTGGCCATCGTCACGCTGGCTTTTGGTGAGATCGTCAAGAACGTTATGAACGCCTGTTATCTGGGCGTGGATTCTCACGGCCTGCACTTCTCACTGAAGGATTCCGCCTCCCTGAATCTGGAGGTAGACGGCAAGGTGCTGATCAACGGCGCTATGGGCATCACCGGCATCAAGAAGGCGTCCACCTTCACCATCGGCATCGTGCTGGTCATTATTACGCTGCTGGTCATTCTGAACCTCGTCAACTCCCGCGCGGGCCGCGCCATCAAGGCCATCCGCGATAACGAGATCGCCGCGCACTCCGTCGGCATCCCCATCACGAAGTACAAGCTCATGGCGTTTGTGACCTCCGCCGTCTTTGCGGGCGTTGCAGGCGTGCTCTACGCGCTGAACTACTCCTCGCTGGTCGCGAAGAAGTTCGACTACAACACCTCGATTTTAATTCTGGTGTTCGTTGTTCTGGGCGGCATCGGCAACCTGCGCGGCTCGGTCATCGCCGCCGCCGTGCTGACCGTTCTGCCTGAGCTGCTGCGCAGCATGAACGACTACCGTATGCTGATCTACGCCATCGTGCTGATCGTGGTCATGATTTTCAACCAGAGCCCCGAAATGATTGCCCTGCGCAAGCGCCTGACCGCGCGCTTCCGCAAGGAGGATGCCGAGGGCAAGGGTACCAAAGACAAAGAGAAAAAGGGGGTGGCGTAAATGGCACTGCTGGAGGTCAGTAACCTGGGTATTGCGTTCGGCGGCCTGCAGGCCGTTGCGCAGCTCGATCTTTCCATTGAAAAGGGTCATCTGTACGGTCTGATCGGCCCCAACGGCGCGGGCAAGACGACGGTCTTTAACATGCTGACCGGCGTCTATAAGCCCACCGAGGGCAACATCATTCTGGACGGCAAGGACATTACCGGCCAGAACCCCGAGCTTATCAGCAAGTCCGGTATTGCACGTACCTTCCAGAATATCCGCCTGTTCAATGATATGACGGTGCTGGATAACGTCAAGGTCGGTCTGCACAACCAGATCAGGTACAATATGTGGACCGGCATCCTGCGTCTGCCTGCTTACAAAGAAAAAGAGCACGAGATGAACCGCGAGGCCATGAAGCTGCTCAAAATCTTTGACCTGGACAAGGAGGCCGACTACAAGGCCAGCCAGCTGCCCTACGGCAAGCAGCGCAAGCTGGAAATTGCCCGCGCACTGGCCACGAACCCGAAGCTGCTGTTGCTGGACGAGCCCGCCGCCGGTATGAACCCCAACGAGACCGAGGAACTGATGCACACCATCCACAGCGTGCGCGACCAGTTCGGCGTCGCCATCCTGCTCATCGAGCACGATATGAACTTTGTCATGGGCATCTGCGAGGAGATCACCGTGCTGGACTATGGCCGTGTGATTGCCCGCGGCGACGGCAAAGCTATCCGCAACAACCCGAAGGTCATTGCGGCATATCTGGGAGGTGACTGACGATGGGCGAGATGCTTTCTGTCAAAAATATCAATGTTTACTATGGTTCGATCCACGCCATCAAGGACATTTCGTTCCATGTCAATGAGGGCGAGATCGTCACCCTGATCGGTGCCAACGGCGCGGGCAAATCCACCACCCTGAAAACCATTTCCGGCCTTTTGAAGCCCCGCACCGGCGATGTGTTGTACAAGGGCAAGAGCATCAAGGGCGTGCGCGCCCACAAGATCGTGGAGAGCGGCCTTGCACAGGTACCGGAGGGACGCCATGTGTTTTTGCACATGACAGTGGACGAGAACCTTGATATGGGCGCCTACACCCAGCCCGCTTCCACCATTGCCGCCAACAAGGAAAAGGTGTTCACCCTGTTCCCCCGCCTGAAGGAGCGCCGCAAGCAGCTGGC
>ERZ791574.1451-NODE-1451-length-12242-cov-2.608025_pt1 | contig 12242 bp, 7 predicted proteins | sample MGYA00433098_ERZ791574 | MGnify/ENA primary metagenome ERZ791574 (study PRJEB30046, sample SAMN00791933) | human gut metagenome | study: EMG produced TPA metagenomics assembly of the A metagenome-wide association study of gut microbiota in type 2... | reverse complement strand
AAGAAATCGACGCCGCGGTCCACGGCCTCCAGGATATTGGCCGGCGTGCCGACGCCCATCAGGTAAGTCGGCTTCTCCTCCGGCAGATACGGTACAACCTCATCCAGAATACGATACATTTCCGCATGGGATTCCCCTACCGCAAGACCGCCGATGGCATAGCCATCCAACTCCATCTCGGAAATCCGTTTTGCATGCTCGATACGGATATCCTCGAAGGTTGCCCCCTGATTGATGCCGAACAGCATCTGCTTGGGGTTAACGGTATCCTCTAGCTGATTCAAGCGGTGCATCTCTTTTTTGCAGCGTTCCAGCCAACGGGTTGTTCTGGCAACGGATGCCTCTACATAAGGGCGTTCCGCAGGCAGCCCGATGCATTCATCAAACGCCATCGCGATCGTGGAGCCAAGATTGGACTGAATCTGCATACTTTCCTCCGGCCCCATAAAAATCTTTCTGCCATCAATATGAGAGCTGAAATAAACGCCCTCCTCCTTGATTTTGCGCAGAAGCCCAAGAGAGAATACCTGAAAGCCGCCGGAATCGGTCAAAATCGGTTTATCCCAGACCATGAATTTATGCAGACCGCCCATTTCCTTGATCAGCTTATCCCCGGGGCGCAGATGCAGATGGTAGGTATTAGAAAGCTCCACCTGACATTTCAGCTGCTCCAGATCCTCTGTGGAAACAGCCCCCTTAATCGCACCCGCTGTGCCGACATTCATAAAGACGGGTGTCTGGATTACTCCATGAGGGGTATGGAATTCGGCACGCTTTGCTCTGCCGCATTTTTTCAATACTTTGTACATAATTTTCCTCACTTTATCAAAATTTTTCTATTCTTTCTATGATACCCTTTTTTCGTGCTTTCTTCAAGAGGTGGCAGCAAAATTTGCAAAAAATGCGGGAAAAACCTGTCAGGAAAAATCTGCCGATTAGCCTTTTCTTTTGGCAGGAAAAATGATAGACTGTTCCTTAGGAAATCATATCGTTACAGAAAAAAGATGGGAGAGAACAAATGAGCATCAATCTGATTGCAACAACCACCTTCGGCTTAGAAGCCGTAGTCAAGAGAGAGTGTCAGGCTCTCGGTTTTCAGAATATCAAAACCTCAGACGGCAAGGTTGAATTTACAGGGGACGAATCCGATATCGTAAAGGCAAACCTCTGGCTGCGATGCGCCGGGCGTGTCTGGGTGAAAATGGGCACCTTTACCGCCGTTACCTTTACGGAGCTATTCGACCGGACGAAGGCACTGCCATGGGGAGATTGGATTCCGGAGGACGGGAAATTCACCGTTGTGGGGAAATCCGTAAAATCCACCCTGTTCAGCGTTTCGGACTGTCAGGCAATCGTCAAGAAGGCTGTTGTCGAAAAGCTGAAGGAAAAATATAAAACAGACTGGTTTGATGAAACAGGCGCATCCTATACCATTCAGGTCGGGATTCTAAAGGATGTTGTCACCCTTGCGATTGACACCAGCGGCAGTGGCTTACACATGCGCGGCTATCGTGCGAGTGCGTTGGATGCCCCCCTGAAGGAGTCCCTTGCATCCGCCATGGTACAGCTCAGCTACTGGCGAAAGGATCGTATCCTGTTAGACCCCTTCTGCGGCTCAGGAACAATTCCCATTGAAGCCGCCATGCTTGCACGCAACATTGCCCCCGGTCTGAATCGCAAATTCGCATCCGAGGAATGGGAACGCATCGGCAAGGAGCGTTGGAAGCAGGCAAGAAAAGAGGCATATCAAGCGATTGATTATGATGTTATGCCCGAAATTTACGGCAGTGACATTGACCCTGCGGCAATCGAGCTGGCAAAGGCAAATGCAGAGCTTGCAGGCGTGGATGACTGCATCACCTTCGAGGTAAAGCCCTCGCAGGAGATTGTATTGCCCGGGAAATACGGCGTGCTGATTTCCAATCCTCCCTATGGGGAGCGTATCGGGGAATTGAAGGAGGTTGAAAATATGTATCGTGCGCTTGGCGCAACCATGCAGACCGACCCCACCTGGTCAACCTATATTATCACCTCCATGGAATATTTTGAATCCCTCTTTGGCAGAAAGGCAGACAGAAAGAGAAAGCTGTTCAACGGGCGCATCAAAACGGATTATTATCAGTATGAAGGTCCTCGTCCGCCGAAAAAGCAGAAGACTGAAGAAAACTGAACATAAACGCATCAAAAAAAGGATAAATCCTCATTTCTCAGAGGACTTATCCTTTTCTTTTTGTCTTTATGAAATTTCACAGAAAGCCTTTATCAGAATCTTCTTCTGCCGCCTCTGCGTCTTCTGCGTCCGCCGCCAAAGCTCAGCCCACTGCTGCGGCGCGGAGAACCAAAGCTGTAGCCGCGTCTGTTTCTTCTGCCGTTGATGAATTTGATAATCAGAATGATAATCGCAATCACGATGATGACGATAACCAGCTTCAGCAGACCCTTCACTGTAAACAGATTCTTGAAGAAATCACCGATTGCACTGAAAATGGTACCCTTAGAAACATCTCTGCCTGCGTAAACGGGAGCCTCCAGAACGGTTTTGCCCTTCACCTCATACGTTGCCGTACCGATTTCCGCACCCTTTTCGATGGGAGCCTTCAGGGAAACATTGCCCTCCTTATCCGTTACCGCATAGGTATCGTTATAGGAAACGGTCAGCTTCATATCCTTTGCGGTATCCTTCGGAAGAATTGCCGTAACCTCCTTCCGGAATACAACAGGAACCGTATTCCCTTCGGATTTTTTATGCTTTGTCAGAGGTGCATCTGCAATAGCTTCCTCTGCCTTTGCAACTGTAATCTTTTCATACTGGTTATAGCCGTATTCAAAGAGATTTTTTGCATCCAACCAACGGTTCGGGTCTTCGGATTTGAAGATAACCGCTATCAGCTCCTCGCCGTCCTTTTCCGCCGCTGCTGTCACGCAGTCCCCTGCTTCATCGGTGAAGCCTGTCTTAATGCCGATGGCATAGGGATAATTATATTCCCCATCCGTAATCAGCAGGTTATGGCTGCGCCAGTTGTAATCCTGTGTTTTTACGGAAGTATCCTCCGCTTTGACTAAGCCCTCTGCGCCGTTGCCGGAATAGCTTTTTTCCTTCGCAATTTCTGCCAGCGTTTTATTTTCCATAAACGCTCTGCCAATCAGCGCAAGGTCGTGCGCGCAGGTGTAGTGGTCATCGGAATGGTAGCCATGCGCGTTTGCAAAATGGCTGTTGGTTGCGCCTAGTTCCTCCGCCTTTTTATTCATCAGGTCTGTGAAAACAACCTCACATTTACCGAAGGTCATGTTTTCGTCATTCTCCGCCTTTTTCGCAACTGCTGCCGCAACCACATTTGCAGAGTCATTGCCGGAGGGGATAATCAGACCGCGGATAGCATTTTCTACTGTCAGCGTTTCGCCCAGCTCATGCCCCGCCTTGCTGGAATCCAGAGAAACCTCATTGATTTCAGAACCAACCACAATTAAATCCTCCGGCTTGAAATAATCCAACGCCACCAGAGCGGTCAGCATTTTTGTCATGCTGGCAGGATACATCTTCTGGGTGGCATTTTTTTCATACAGAATTGTCCCCGAAGATGCCTCAATCAAAATTGCCGCCTCTGCCTGAAGCTCAGGTGCCTGATCCGCAAGCATTACTGCTGTCTGCAAGGCATCCGCCGCTTTTTCGGTTTTCTTGTCTTCCTTTGTATCATCCGCTGCCACAGCATTTTTATCCTGCTGTGTCTCCTTCTTCTCCTTACCGCAGCCGGCTGCACCAAACGCTACCGCCGCCGCCAGACATAAGGCAGTCAGTTTTGCGAAAGATTTTTTCATTTTGAAACATCCTTTCTGCTTTTCTTACTTCTCTTTTCCATAAGCTCCCGTTTCCACGCCTTCAATTCTTCATCAAACCGCTTGGAATGCATACCTGGGTATGCACGCATCAAACGGCGCTCGATAAGGCTGCTCTTCTGCAAAGCATTGATACGGGCTTCCAGTTTTTCCTTGATTTCCTCCTGAACCAGCTGCCGACGCAGACGTTCCTCCTCGCGCAGCTGCTCCAGCCTTTCATTTTCCTCTGCCATGCGTTCCTTAAATTCACGCAGAAATTCCGCAGCAGGCATGCTCTCGAAACGCGTAATGATTTCCTGTCGGGAAGCATAAAGCCTCGTTCCCTCGAGCTTTTTCTGCAGCGCATCGTGCGCTTCGCTGAGGGATGCCAGCTTTTCGTTGAACCGCAGGATATGCAGCACCGTAATCGTGGTATCCACAGCCAGATATGCAAGCAACAGTGTTGCCGCAAATTCGCCCCATGCACGGGGAATCGCCGCCACAAAATCTGCAATCACAGGCTGCACCACACGCATCACGAAGGCTGTCAGAACGCCCCACTCCACGGAACGCTCCAGGCAGACGCGCCCCTTGATATTAAAGGGCTTTTGGGAATAATCCCACCATGTGGCATGGAAAAGCTTTTCCAATATCAGCCCGATGAGATATTCCACAACGGTTGCAATCACAAAGCCGCCCAGAAACAGCAGCAAAATCGAATCCGAAACAGGCTCCAGTGCCAGAAGAATCAGCAGTGCGCCTGTGCCGTAAATGGGGCAGAACGGACCATTGATAAAGCCGCGATTCACCCATTTTTTCGCATTGATAGAAACATACGTTGATTCCATTGCCCATCCCAGAAAGCTGTAAATCATAAAATACGCATATAATTCAAAAAAAGTAAACGAAAACCAAACGGTTGACCACATCGCAATCCCTTCCTTATGAATTGTTATTTGTCTGCAAAACGCCCCGTTCCTTTAAATATGTCATCGTCTGCGCCAGTGCGCCTGCCCCGTCTGTTTTGCTCATGTCTATCCAAAGCCCTTCAATCTGCCGCCGGAACCATGTCAGCTGTCGCTTTGCAAAGCGGCGCGTATTGGTTTTCAGCTGCGTAACTGCTTCGTCCAGCGTGCAGTCTCCGTTGAAATACGGCACAAATTCCTTATAGCCGATGCCCTGCATAGAAACCAGCTTCGGTGAATAGCCCCTGTCCAGAAGTCCCTTCACCTCTGCCAGAAGCCCCTGCTGCATCATCAAATCAATCCTCTGCTCAATGCGTGCATATAGCGCTTCCCGCTCCATCGTCAGGAGAATCACCGCCGCATTGTAGGGGGTTTCCCTTTCCTTCTGCTCCGCATTATGCTCGGAAAATCTCTGTCCCGTCAGGTAATGGTATTCCAAGGCACGCGTCACACGCTTGACGTTGTTCGCATGAATCGTTTCCGCATAGGCAGGGTCGATTTTCCGTAAGCGTTCATACAGCACCTGCGGCCCCTCCTCCTTGGCGATACGGTAGCACTCCTCCCGATAGGAGGTATCATTTTCCGTTTCGGTAAAATCATTATCATACAGCAGGGCATTGATATAAAACCCCGTGCCGCCGACCAGAATGGGAATCCTTCCCTTCGCCCAGATTTCCTCCATATACGCCTTTGCCTTCTGCTGAAAGAGCATAACATTATATTCCTCATCGGGGTTCAGCTCATCAATGAGATAATGCGGCACACCATCCGCTTCTTCGGGTGTCACCTTCGCCGTCCCAATGTCCATATAGCGGTAAATCTGCATGGAATCGGCAGAAATCACCTCGCCGCCGATTTCCTTTGCAAGCCGAATCGAAAAGCCTGTTTTGCCGCAGGCGGTTGGGCCGCCAATCACAATCAATGGTTTTTTCATCATTTCACCTGCTCAATTCTGGATGCGTTTAAACATCTTTTCCATTTCATATTTCGTCAGCTCGATAATCGTCGGTCTGCCATGGGGGCAGGTAAAGGGATGCTCCAGACCAAGCAGTCTGTGAATCAGCTCCTCCGCCTCTCTCGTGCTCAGCACATCATGCCCCTTGACCGCCGCCTTACACGCCATCGTTGCCACTGCCAGTATCTTTGTATCATACACATTGGAAATGCGCTCCTCTGTCAGCCTGTCCAGAATATCGGTAAAAAAGCCGACCTCTGTCGGGTTCTGCAAGAGATACGGCGTTGCGCGCAGGGCATATTTCTCGCCGAATTCCTCCAGCTCAAAGCCGAAGCTTTCCAAAAGTGCCAGATTGCGCCGCAGTACCTCTGTTTCCATTGGTGTCAGCTGCAGCATCAGAGGTGTCAGCAACCGCTGCGAGGCGACCCTTTCTTCCTTGAATTTATTCATAAATTCCTCATACAGCACCCGTTCATGCGCGGCATGCTGGTCAATCAGATACAGGCAATCGCCCTGCTCCACAATCCAATAGGTGCGAAAGACCTGCCCGATGATTTTATAATTCTGGAAAAACGGCTGCTTTTCTTCTGTCGGCTTTACCTCTTCCGTTTTTTCATCAGAAACAATCGGCTTCAATTCTATCGGCTGTTCCTCTTTCGGCTTCAGCTCTTCCCTGCGGTACGGCACTGCCGTCTGTGCAAAGCTCTCCGCCTTTGGGGTGCGCTTCAGCAGCTCATCCACACTGCGTCCGCCCGATGTGGGGGTCTGCGGCTTTTCTGCCGCACGCAGGAGCTTTTCCCTTTCCTCTTTGGAAAGAATCACGCCCTGCGATTGCGGGAGCGGAATTTCTTTAGAGGGATTTGCTGTCGGCTCTGCCTTTGGTTCGCTTTCCTTCAGGATGCTTTCCTTCAGGATGCTTTCCTTTGGCATATCCGCAAGGGTCTGCTGTTCCGCCTGCGGCAGTCTTTCCTTCGGCTTCTTTTCCAGAACCGCCTTGGGAATCAGCACCGTTTCCTGCAATGCCTTCGCAACCGCGTTGTAGAAAAATTCATATACCTCATCGTCATTCTTAAAGCGAACCTCCAGCTTCGCAGGATGCACATTCACATCCACCTGTGCAGGCTCAACCGCAAGATTCAGCACGAAAACAGGAAATTTCCCAATCAGCAGCTTTGTTTTATACGCATCCTCCACCGCAGCGGAAACCACGGGGTTTTTGATAAATCTGCCGTTGATGAAAAGATTTTCATAATTGCGGTTCGCACGGCAAAATTCGGGCTTCCCAATCAGACCGCTGACGGCATATTCCCCCTTGCGGTAGGAAATGGGGAGCATGCTGTTTGCCGCATCCTTCCCGTAAACATAAAACACCGCCGTTTTCGGGTCATTGTTCCCTGCCGTATGCAGAACAGTATTGCCGTTATTGATATAATGAATCGCAACCTCAGGATGCCCCAGTGCGATTTTGTTCACCAAATCCGAAACATAGCCACTTTCGGTCGCAGGCTTTTTCAAAAATTTTCTGCGCGCAGGCACGTTGTAAAAAAGATTCCGCACCGTAATGGAAGTGCCCTCCCGACAGGCGGCATCCTCCAGCTCCTGTATTTCTCCGGCATGAATCACAATGCGCGTGCCCGTTTCCTCGTCTCTGGTTTTTGTCAGCATTTCCACCTGCGCCACCGCCGCGATACTCGCCAATGCTTCGCCGCGAAAGCCCAGTGTAAAAATATGCTCCAAATCCTCAATCTGCGACATTTTGCTTGTAGCATGGCGCAAAAAGGCTTCCTTCACCTGCTCCTTGGGAATCCCTGTGCCGTTATCGGTAATGCGGATATAGGAAATGCCGCCCTCCTTAATTTCTATCGCCACACTGCCGGCGTTTGCATCAATGGCGTTTTCCGTCAGCTCCTTTACAACGGATTTCGGAGATTCTACTACTTCCCCTGCCGCAATTTTATTGATGGTTTTTGCATCCAACAGTCGGATTTTCTGCATAGACCTCCTCCTTTCCTCGGCTTACAGCCCTTTTGCCTTTTTCTGCAATTCAAAAAGCGTTTGCAGTGCTTCAATAGGGGTCATCGCCATCACATCCAGCTTGGAGATTTCATCCGCAAGCTGCGTTTCCGCAATATGGAACATATCCATCTGCTGTGCGGTTTCCTCCTGCTGCTCCTTGGATTCCACTGCAATCTGCTTTGCTTTTTTCGTAATATCCGCCGCGTTCAGCTGCTTGAGAATCTGTCCGCTGCGGCGAATCACCTTATTCGGCAGACCCGCCAGACGCGCCACCTGCACGCCGTAGCTATGGTCTGCGCCGCCGCGCTGAATTTTTCGGAGGAAAATAATATCCTCGCCCTGCTCCTGCACGGCAATGCAGTAATTCTTCACGCCGGAAAGCTTGCCCTCCAGCTCGCTTAATTCATGATAATGCGTTGCAAAAAGCGTTTTCGCGCCAATCTGCTTCGTATCCGCGATATATTCCAGCACCGCCCACGCGATGGAAAGCCCATCAAATGTGCTTGTGCCTCGCCCGATTTCATCCAGAATCAGCAGGCTTTTGTTCGTTGCGTTATGCAGAATGTTCGCAACCTCTGTCATTTCCACCATAAACGTGCTCTGCCCTGCGGAAAGGTCATCCGATGCACCGACACGGGTGAAGATTCTGTCTACAATGCCGATGTTGGCACTTCTGGCAGGCACGAAACAACCGATCTGTGCCATCAGCACAATGAGGGCCGTCTGGCGCATATACGTCGATTTACCGGCCATGTTCGGTCCGGTGATAATGATAATCTGCTGCTTTTCATCGTCCAGATAGACATCATTGGCAATATAAGGTTCGCCGATAGGCAATTGTTTTTCAATCACCGGATGGCGGCCAGCCTTAATATCGATCACCTGCGAATCATTCACATCCGGACGGATATAACGGTTGCTTTCAGCCACCTTGGCAAATGAGAGCAGACAGTCCAGACGACCGATCAGGTTCGCATTCATCTGGATAGGCGGAATATATTCGCAAAGACAAAGCACCAGTTCGTTAAAGAGACGGGCTTCCAACGAAAGTATCTTCTCTTCCGCTCCCAATATCTTTTCTTCGTATTCTTTCAGTTCTTCGGTAATATAACGCTCGGCATTCACCAAAGTCTGTTTGCGTATCCATCCGGCAGGGACTTTGTCCTTGTAGGCGTTACGCACTTCGATATAATACCCAAAAACATTGTTGAAACCGATTTTAAGGCTCGATATACCCGTCTGTTCTATTTCCCGCTGTTGTACCTTCAAGAGATAATCTTTACCCGAATAAGCGATTGCACGCAACTCGTCAAGCTCGGCGTTCACGCCTGTCGCAATCACGCCGCCCCGGTTCAGCAAGTAAGCCGGATCGTTGTTGATCTCTTTTTCTATCCGGTCACGGATCAGGGCACAGGCATTCAACTGTTCGCCGATACGGCAAAGGCTCGGCTCATCGCTTGCCGTACAAGCCTCCTTGATCGGCTCGATGGCACGAAGGGCGACTTTCAACTGTACCACTTCGCGGGGAGAGACGCGACCGACCGCTACTTTGGAAATAATACGTTCCAGATCACCGATCTGTTCCAGCTTCTCTTCCAGCAGTTCTTTCACTTCGGGATGGCGGAAAAAATATTCCACTACGTCCTGGCGCTCATGGATCGGTTTCACATCCTTCAAAGGGAACAATATCCAACGGCGCAACATACGCGATCCCATCGGGGAAACGGTCTTGTCCAGCACATCCAGCAAGCTCGTCCCCTCCTCGTTCATCGTGCTGACCAGCTCCAAGCTACGCACCGTAAACTTATCGAGGCGTACATAGCGGTCTTCTTCGATACGGGAAAGAGAGGTGATATGCGAAATATGGGTGTGTTGCGTCTGATCCAGATAATACAGGATGGCCCCCGAAGCTACGACTCCCAATTTCAAATGCTGGACACCGAAACCTTTCAGGTTCTTCGTTTCGAAATGTTTCAGAAGACGGTCGTTGGCAGCTTCCGAAGTAAACACCCAGTCATCCAGTTCAAAAATAAAGAACCGAGGACCGAAAGCCTCTTCAAAACGTTTACGGCTACCCCTTTCGACCAATACTTCTTTCGGTGAAAAATTATTCAGCAGTTTATCCACATAATCAACGGTTCCTTCGGCTGTCAGGAACTCGCCGGTAGAGATATCGAGAAATGCAATTCCACAGACATCCTTACCAAAATGAATGGCAGCAAGGAAGTTGTTTTCCTTATGGTTGAGTATATTGTCATTGATAGAAACACCCGGAGTTACCAATTCGGTGATACCGCGTTTCACTAATTTCTTTGTGAGTTTCGGATCTTCCAGCTGGTCGCAGATAGCTACGCGCTTACCGGCACGCACCAGTTTGGGCAGATAGCTGTCTAATGCATGGTGAGGGAAACCGGCCATCTCGATCGTTTGCCCCGGTCCGTTCGCTTTTTTCGTCTGTACGATACCCAGTATTTCGGCTCCGGTCACAGCGTCTTCGCCATACATTTCGTAAAAGTCGCCTACACGGAATAACAGGATTGCATCAGGATGTTTTGCCTTTATATCGAAATACTGCTTCATTAAAGGTGTTTCCACTATCTTTGCCACTGTTCTTTTCTTTTTATCTGTTCGACTGTACAAAGGTACGATTTTTCATCTTTCAAAAAATTCACGGATTGCTTTTTCATTTATTCCTTAGAAAAAATATAACTTTGTAAGCATCCTAACAAAAAACATATATCATGAAACAGGCAATTCTAATTTCGACCGGCCTTTTGCTGACAACTCCTTTCATTCACGCAGAGAAGAATAAGGACAAGAAACCGAATGTCGTTTTTATCCTTGCAGACGATTTGGGTTATGGCGATCTAAGTTGTTACGGACAAGAAAAGTTCGAGACACCCAACATCGATAAGCTGGCACAAAGCGGAATGCGCTTTACGCAGTGTTATTCGGGGACAACTGTCAGTGCCCCTTCCCGCTCTTGTCTGCTGACAGGCACGCACAGCGGACATACCCCTGTACGTGGCAACCTCGAACTCGATCCGGAAGGGCAGTTTCCGCTTCCCGACGATGCCCGCACCATCTTCGAAGTAATGAAAGATGCAGGATATAAGACATCCGCTTTCGGCAAATGGGGACTGGGCTATATCGGTTCGACCGGCGATCCTAAAAATCAAGGTTGCGATACTTTCTACGGATATAATTGCCAATTGCTGGCACACAGTTATTACCCCGACCACCTCTGGGACAACGACAAACGAGTGGAGCTCGAAGACAACAACCTGAATGTACAGTACGGAAAAGGGACTTACTCTCAAGATCTTATTCATGGAAAGGCTCTAGAATATCTGGACAATATGAATCCGGACGAACCGTTCTTCATGTGGTATCCGACCATCATTCCGCATGCGGAGCTGATCGTTCCGGAAGACAGCATCATACAGAAATTTCGCGGTATGTACCCGGAAAAGCCTTACAAAGGAACCGAACCGGGCAGCCCGGCTTTCCGCAAGGGAGGTTACTGTTCGCAGTTCCATCCACATGCAACTTTCGCCGCTATGGTCTACCGTCTGGACGTCTATGTCGGGCAGATCATCCAAAAGTTAAAAGACAAAGGTTTATATGATAACACCATCATCATCTTTGCGAGCGATAACGGCCCTCATATGGAAGGGGGCGCCGATCCCGATTTCTTCAACAGCAACGGCATTTATCGCGGATATAAACGGGATCTGTACGAAGGCGGTATCCGTGTCCCGATGATCATTTCCTGGCCGGGACATGTCCAACCGAATACGGAAACCGACTTTATGTGCTCTTTCTGGGATGTATTACCGACCTTCGAAGAAATTATCCATCCGAAAGCCAAACAGAAGGAAATGGACGGCGTCAGCATGCTTCCCCTCCTGGAAAACCGGAAGGGACAGAAGGAACATGAATTCCTGTATTTCGAATTCCAGGAACTGAACGGTCGCCAAGCCGTACGCAAAGGACCGTGGAAATTGGTCCACATGAATATCCGCGGCGACAAGCCCTATTATGAACTGTATAACTTGGCGTCCGACCCGTCGGAACGGCACAATATATTGGACCAGTATCCTGAAAAAGTAGCAGAACTGAAAGATATCATGGTCCGTGAACACAGACCAGACCCGAACTGGCCGCTATTGAAAGAGGGAAAGACGAAATAATAGGGAAAATTTATAGAAAAGGATGTCAAAATCCAAGACAACCGCATCAACATTTTCCAAGGTTGTGATCTACATACGAAGTTTTCTGCAAATCTTCTATCACTCTATCACTACAAAAGTTTCAGATATTGATATTCAAGCGTTATAGCAGTGATACAGGATGTTTTCCTGTATCACTGCCTCTATCACTCCTGAAACAGGACATTTTTATCATATGATTGGAAACCAACATATTACCTTCTGTTACTTTTGAAAAAGCATATAAAATAATCGAATAAACAAATGTAAAAACGAATATAA
>ERZ791574.1442-NODE-1442-length-12325-cov-9.364955_pt1 | contig 12325 bp, 15 predicted proteins | sample MGYA00433098_ERZ791574 | MGnify/ENA primary metagenome ERZ791574 (study PRJEB30046, sample SAMN00791933) | human gut metagenome | study: EMG produced TPA metagenomics assembly of the A metagenome-wide association study of gut microbiota in type 2... | reverse complement strand
ATAATCGACTTAAACGCCGCTTCTTGGTCAAATTTTGCCTTTCCTGCCATTACTCCTGCTCTCCTTTCAGAAATTCCTCGATAAAGGCTTTGTAGTCCTCTGATACAGTCGATTTTTCTGCATAGTCAAATATATCTACCCTGTTCGCCTGTGCTTCTTCTACTGCTACTGCAGAACGGATATAAGTCTTATAAATCGGTGCAGAAATATACTGGCTCAACTGCTCCGTAAGTTCCTTTATCTGCTTGCTGATATTTGCCCTCGGATTGAAACGAGTAAACAAAATACCCGTTATCTTCACATTCGGGTTGCAATACTTCTGTACGCTCTTTACAGTTTCATTAAGCTGGTTAATTCCAGTAGTCGCAAATATTCCAGCCGTTGTAGGTATCAGAATATCACTTGCCGCTGTAAATGCGTTGACCGTCAGCACACCCAAAGAGGGCGGCGTATCAACAATGATATAATCATAGTTATCCGATACGGCGGCAATCGCTTCTTTCAGCCTATGTTCCTTTCCTGTCTGTGAAAGCTCCTGTTCTGCTCCTGCAAGCATGATATTTGAGGGGATTATATCATATCCACCGTTCATGTGCTGGATCGTTTCCTCTGCGGTCACTTCCCGTTTCATCAGCTCATAAATAGTCGGTACGTTGTAATTCACCGAACCACAAGCAGAAGAAAGATTTCCCTGTGGGTCAAGGTCAATTCCCAGTACTTTATATCCCTTATCTGCTAATCCTGCGGTCAAGGCTTGTGAGGTTGTCGTTTTACCTACACCCCCTTTTTGATTAGCCACAGCTACAATTCTCATAGGGTCACACTCCTTTACGTTTGTTGTATAACATATATAAGTTATATAATTTATATATGTTATTGTACCACCATAATTTATATATGTCAATCCTTTTCCATACAGATTTAAGCGATAAAAGAGAAAAGTCCTCACGGTGAGGACTTTTTTTACTCACCGTGAGTAAAAAAAGAGGGCGGTTGCCCGTCCCCCTTTCAATCTTCATAATGCCCTTTGCACGAAACAATATAGATTATCTCGTCTTTCTCATAGTAAACAATTCTGTTGGTATCATCAATACGCCTGCTCCACATACCGCTTAGATTTTCCTTTAGCGGTTCAGGCTTCCCGATACCCTCAAAGGTGCTTCTCTGAATATCCTTGATAAGTCCGTTAATTCTTTTCAGCGTTTTCTTATCCTGCGTCTGCCAATACAGATAATCACTCCACGCTCTATCTTCCCATAGCAACCTCATTAGTCCACCTCTATCAAGTCATGCTCTGCGAAATGGGCTTTGCCGTCCTTAATATCACTCACGATATTTTCCAAATAACGGATATTGCTATCAGAATAAAACGGGTCTACCGATACCTCAAAAGGAATACGCTTTTCTCTGCCTACTTTTTTAGCAAACACAGTGAACGCCGCACTCATGGAAAGACCTAATTCAGAACACGCCTGTTCCATGCTCTTTTTTACATCTGCGTCCAGCTTGAAATTAACATTAACTGCCTGTGACATATACAACACTCCTTTCTTACTTATAGTATATACAAGAACAAAGAAAAAGTAAAGAATATTTCTTTAATTTTTCTTTACTATTTATAGTATTTCCACCTCTCATATATTCATACAGCATAATAGCAATAACTTATTTTCTGTATTTATGTTATTGCTATTATGTATATTATTCGTTTGAATTTAATCACGGTGATTAACTCGGTCAACTCGCCCTATTCTCTGCAAATTCTCACAGCGAGAAAACACCGCCCGTAATTCTTCCGTGTCCAATCCTGCCGCTACGATCGGCTCTGCTGGTTTTAACTGCGTTTTTTCTTTTGCCGCTTCATAATATTTGTAAACTGTCTTTTTATCAAGTCCCGTGCCCCTTATAACATCACACTTTCTTGCCTCGGGATTTTCCCTCAAAAATGCTTCAACCACACTTTCTGCACTCGGTCTACCATTTTTGTTTCTCCACTCACCATTCGGGTAATCACTATCACGCAACAACGTAATTCTTTTTATATGCTCTGATTGTTTTCGTCCATTTCTTTTATTTCTCTCAATATGCAAATCTGTTAGATACTCAATATCTGAAATCTTAAAATTGTAATACTCCTTGCTATATACCTCTAATGCGCTCTCCACATCTTCTTCCGTCAATGGATTGTCATGCTCTATCAGTTTCAGCTTATCAAACACTTCATACATATCCGCTTTCAGCTTCTCTTTCGGCACATCACACTTACAAGCATAAATGACAAGACACATCAGATAATAGTATCTGTGACCGCCCGTAATCTCCCCTGCTCGGTTCAGCCACCAATTATACAGAGCGAAGCCCTGCTTGCCTTTTATGTCCCATTTCTTTTGCCGCTTGTTCTTCTCTACGACTACACGCTGATACCATTCGGGATAACTTTCCTTAGCCTGCTCCCTTGACATCTTAGATGGGGCAAAACGCCGATTCACATCAACCCTATTCTGCGGCTTCACATAGGAATTAAGATACTCTAACGTTACCCTACCGCCAATCTGAAACGCTTTCACTTCAACATCATACTTCGGGTTAATGCTCCCCACCATACGAAAACCTTGAACGATTGACTGATACTGCACTTTATCTTTCTTGGAAGTCGATTTATAGTCCCACATTCTAAAAGTAAGGTCATATTTCAAAGACTTCATTTGCAACTTGATATTCGGAAAAAGGTCTATCGCTTCTTCAAAAACGTAATACACATGAAGTCCCGTGCCACTCACTACAAGAAAAGTTGGAACAGGAAGTGTGCGAATATTTTCCGCTGGTTGTCCAAATCTTAACAACAAATTTTTTAATTCATACAATCCAACCCCGTCAAGGTCAATCGCCAGCGCATACATACGTTGAGCGTTCTCTAAATTATTCGCCCTACCTCGATACGCAATCCCACTACACAAAGTAGATGGGTTCTGCTCCACATAATTTATATAATCTTCTTTCCATGTATCTGAAAGCATTATGCGACGCCTTAATCTTCTCCTTGTCCCACTGTCTTTTTCATCGGTATAAAGATAAACTGCATTAGGCTTTTCATAGTGACTACACTGCTCCCCCTGCTTCTGATTATCGGGGAAAATATAATCATAAAAAGAGCAACCGTCCACCTCATCATAAAGCACATTCAAAACTTCCAATACTTCTATATACTCCTGCGGTGGTTCTTTCTTAGCCATAGTACAACACTTCCTTATTTACATGATATATATTATATATCTTATTTACATTATATAACATAAATAAGAAAAATGCAAGTTCCTTTTTACCGTTCTTCTACCTGCGTATCAAGATAATAAGTACATAAAGTCCTACTTACAGCCGTAGGGTGCATTTCCAAACCAACTGCACCAACCACCAGCACATAACCACTTTCCAACCATTGGTTCTCTGTCTTGAACCGTTCCCTCAACTCCACAGGCAAATGATTTTTTACAGGCAACCCATCATAGGAAGATAAATAAGTAACATCAAAACCCTCAATCCTCATGTATAAAAACTCCTCTCTGCTGAATAATATATAATAGCCCCACACCCTACTTGGGGGACTTAGATTATCAATGAAGTATTTCCACCTTTTAGTATATGAGTAATGCCCCACTTCGTCAAGGGGGACTTAGATTATCAATGAAGTATTTCCACCTTTTTTTGAAGTCATAGGGGACTTAGATTATCAATAGGTTTTTTTACCTCTATTTAGGTCATAGGGGACTTAGATTATCAATATATTTTATTTACCTATGTCACCTGTGCCGCATATTGCCCTATAAAGCCGTTTTCTCGCTCTGTATGTAGTTTTTCCCATATTCTAATAAATCATTCGTCTATGTGGCTTACACGGCTTTTAACGGGTATCTCGCCGCTGATGGGTGAGAAATGCAGTCAAGGGCGGCTCCTGCCGCTTGCCTTGCCCTTGACGAAATGGAACGCCGCACAATAAGAAAAGGGGAAGTTGCTCACTCTTTGAGTAACTTCCCCTTGATTACTTTTCTATACTGCCCCTGTGAGAGCGTCACGGCTTATTAGAGCAGTCTTATTTCCCCCATTAAGGAAATACACCATGAAAACCACCAAACGGCTCTATGGGGCAAATACCGTGTTATATACCTCTGTCACGGTCATGTGTCCTGTTCCGTTCCCTCGTCTGTGCTTCTTGCTTCAATGCAGTGTCAAGCTGGCGGCGTGCTTCGGCTTCGGCTTGGTAATACTGCAATCGTCCCATGGTTGGAATTTCTTTCTGCTGTCCCATACGGTCAAGTATTTCCTGCCGTTGGTCTGCCGGTATCTGCTTCGCCGCTTCGAGAAATGCCGCTTTTACTTCTTCGGCTCTCTCCTTTGCCCCTCTGTTCTGCATAGCCGCCTTTGCCCTGTTCTGCTCCTGTGCCGCCATGCTTCTTTTTTCTTTTACCGCTTCATCTGCCTTGGACGGTTCGGACACACCAAGCGCACCCAGCTTGTCAAGATTACTCCTGCGCAATCTCTCAAAATTATCAATTTTGTTTTGCAGTTCTTTTTTCTCCCTGCCTTTGAAGATACCCAACTTGTCCCTTTCTTCCTGCAAGCTCTTTATAGTTCGGCTCTGTTCCGATATGGTCTTTGAAATACTCTCTATTTCGTTTGCCTGTCTTTCATAGATCGGGTTCGGCTGATAGCTGGTACGCTCTGCACTCTGTACCATGGCTTTTACAAATTCACTGCGCAACGCTGAAAGTTTTCTTGCCATTTCTTCTGCATAGGCAGTATCAATTTTCGGTGCGTCCTGCTTTGGTTGCTCCTGCCGCATTATACTTTCACGCCTTGCGACAAAACCGCTCTGTGGTTCTGCTGTTTTTGCCCTTTCTCTTATTGCTTCAAGACTGCTCTCTATTTTATCCCGTATGAATGAAATATCTCCTATCAGCTTGTCTTTATGATAATCAAAATATGGAACTTTACGCCCATCACATTCTATTGTTCTTTCTGCACTGGCTGTGGTTGGCTCTAAACGCTTCGCTATGTTATAGGTTTTGAGCATTTCAGTTTGCAATCTCAAAAGCACATTTTTATTTTCTTCTGTGGCTTTTGGTAACATTCGTTCAATTTTTGCAATATGTTCATGCTGTTTATTCCATTCAATATCTTCTCTGATATTTATAATTTCTTTTTGTGTCTGCTTAGTCAGAATATCTATTGTTTGCATCTGTCCATTTGCTGTTTTGATTTCTCTGTTTATCTTCCCACGGTCAGTTTTAATTCCTCGCTTCTCTAATTTTCTCGCTCCGCCCTCATGAATTGTTGGTACTCTGTCAACTCCCTGTTCCTTTAGACTTCTGTGGTCTACCCTCTGCGGAATGTTTCTTCTTTCAAGTTCTGTATTTACTTTTGCCGCCCAGTCTGAACGGGTATTTTGTAAAAACTCTTTTGTGTTCCAATCTGTTGTATCTTTCTTTACTCTTTTGTAAATTTTTCGATTTTGCTTATCAATCTTCTGTAATATCCTTTCGCCATTTTTGTTAAGCACATATTCATTTACTGCTTTTGCTCCCCATGTTCCGTCTTTCTCTATTGGTCGGATTGTAAGCATAATATGAGCATGAGGGTTTCCGTCCCCTTTATCATGAATAGCAAAGTCTGCACACATTCCCTTATCCGTGAAATTTGCTTTTGTAAAATCACGGACAAGTTGTATCTGTTCTTCTCGGTTTAGTTCCACTGGTAATGCAACCTCATATTCTCTTGCTAACTGTGCAGAACTGTTTTTTTCTATTCTTTCAACTGCGTTCCAAAGTGTAGACCTATCTTTATATTCTTTCGGTGCGTTTTCACATAACATAACCTCGCTATATACTACACCGCCTTTTTTTGTATAATCATGTTCTATTCCGTCATACTCATTTTTCAATTTTTCTCCACTGCGGTATGCCGATGAACCAACAGCAGAACGCCCTTTTCCTCTGCTTATAATTTTACAAGTGCAATGATATATAGCCATAGCTTAACGCCCCCTTTGTCTTTTTTTCGTTCTACGCTTTTATATGGATTTCCTCACGGTGAGGAAATCCAACAAGTACAGAAACAAATATTTGCGAATAGCAAATATTGTTGATGTGCTTGCCGCATGAAATAGAAAATGCGAATAGCATTTCTCTATTTTGCGGTAGCCGTCTGCAAGACCCCTCGGAGAGCGCACACTCAACCGTAGGTTGAGTATAAGTGCGCACTTCGTGATATTGCCGCCGCTTCGCTCGCTTAAATTATAAACGCAAACTATCATTTCTGCAATAGCTTCATGATAGCGATAATCTATATGCGGCGGCTATATCATGCGTTCCGCATGAAAGAAATGTAAATGTGCTGTTAGCACATTTGTATTTCTGAAATAAGGAGCGCCGCACACCGTTTAATGGCGGTGTGCCTGTCATGCGCTTTCATATTGCCTATTCTGTCGCATTATGGTATAATCCGATTATAGCAATAAAAAAGAAAACAGAAAGGCGGTTATATTATGGCTGAACGAAAAACACCCGAACAAAAATTAGAAGAACTTGAAAAGAAAATGGAACAATTAAAGGCTCAAAAGAAAGCCATTCAAGCAAAGCAGAGCAAACTTGAAAGAGCGCAAAGAACACGCCGCCTTATCGAGAACGGCGCACTTGCAGAAAAATATCTTCGTTGTGAAAAAATCGAACCTGCCGACTTTGAAAAACTGCTTCAAAAGCTGGTTACGATTGACACAGTAAAAACTATTATTAAGGGAAATATCAATGAGTAATTACAAAGATTTATCATCGGAAGAATTGAAAAGAACTCTTGCTGAAAAGCAGGATATATTACGCAGGACTATGAAACCCGATGAATATAAAAAATTCATGCAGGAACTTGATGATTGTCAGATTAAAATTGACTATTCAAAATTTGGTAAGCCTGTTCAATATCCCGAAACAAAGAAAGAAAAGCGGCAAAGGAAAAAAGAAGAACGGATATTAAGCAAAGCGTCAAGAGAAAAACCGAAAATTCTACTATTTTTTGCAACCGTACTCACAAAAATATTTCCTCTGTTTCTAACAATCTATACTCTTGCAGTTATCCCTATTCTTTTCCTTGTTTGGCAGATTTACAAGTTGATTTCTGCGGATAGCTGGCAAGCCATTTTTCATACTACAAAAACCATATATGTTGTCGGATATATTGTCATTTTCTTTGCACTAACACGCTTGCAGACGGCACTTTATATCTACGCCAACGAGTAAAAAAGAACGCCTTACAGAGTATGGCGTTCCTTTTTGCATTTCCTAATCTTAAAATATCATTTTGTTAAGTAAATCTACTAAGAGAGCTGCGATAAGAGCAAACAAAAATTTCTCTGCGGTATGCAACATTTCTAAGCGTTCTATCTTTAATCTTCTGTTCTCTTTTTCTAATTCAAAATAAGGTTTATACTTATCTTTTATTTGAAAAATTTCCTGTTCCATTTCACATAAATTTGCGTTGTTTTCGTTCATAGTTTCTCCTTTCCTACATTCTATCCGTGAATGTCTTATCTTCATAATAGTTTGCTTTCTGTAACCTCTTATAACCATTCGGGAACACGCACACAACATCTTTCAAATAGGCAAATTCTTCGGGTTTGATAATACGCTTTTCCTCTGTGCTGGAGCTTGTCCCCTGTCCCTTTCCAACACCCAGTATATCGGCGTTGTAATTGCTGGAAACCTTTTTCTTATCATAAGTGCCGACCAGCTTAGAACACCATTCCTGCGTTTCGGGTTCGCTGGCTTTCAGTATTGCCTTATATGAACAGTTGTCAGCTATGACTTCCGCAACATCTTTTCCATAGATTGCGTTAAGCTGGCTCTTGCTCTGAATGATAAGCGCAATATGTATTTTCTTACTTCGCAAAGTTGCCAGTCCATTACTGATGGCTTCTATTTTTCCCAGTCTTGGGAACTCGTCTATCAGAAACAGAATAGGTGTCTTATTGCCCTCTCCCCTGCGCTCAAAGGATTTTAAGAACTGATTACACATCATACCTAAAAGGTCTTTCCATTCTTCCAGCTTATGCTCTGGAATACAGCAGAAAATGTCATATCCACCCTCAATGTCTGCTGGCGTGATACTGCGTCCCTCTCCCGACAATGCCCGTTGTAAATCGTCACTCGTTGCAAATACCGTGATATGGTTTGAAAGCTCCGCAAAAACTCCCGAAAGTGTCTTATCGTCCATGCCGCTAAACTGCATAATTTCCATTTTTGCCTTATCGTTGGTGTCTGCTACGATCTGCTCTATCAGTTCCTTTGTCGGAGTACCCTTTATAATTTGCATACTGCTGGAAAAACTTTCTCCCAGCCATTGCAAATAAATCAGAAAACCAGTGAGCATATTTTGTGCGTTCTTTATCCAAAACGGTTCTTTTACATCTGCTGGCAACGGAATAATGGACATTGCAAGCTGTCGGGCGGCACTGGATATATCATCAGCCGTTTTCAGCATATAGAATGGGTCATATCCGTAGGCGTTTCTGTCTGTCGGATTAAATACCTTTATTGTAGCTTCTCCCCTTGCTTTCTTCGTTTTTTCGTACAACTCGCCCTTAATGTCGATTGCAAAAACTCTTTCTTTCCAGCTCATCAGCGTAGGGATTGCAACAGCGGCTGTTTTTCCGCTACCAGCTCCACCAACAATCAAAATATGTCCGTCTGTGCTTTCGGGCATGGTCGCATATTTTCCATTACTCTTGCCGAACACAACACCCGAAAGGTCTTTTGCTGTTTTCAGTGCTACCGTATCACCGCCCAGCTTCGCTTCAAAACCTTTCTTCTGTCTATTATGCAAAAGAAGCTCTAAAAAGCTGAATTTGCGGTCTTTTTTTACCATACGAATGATATTTTGAAGAAAATTTAATGGGCATAAAACATAACAAGCATACCACAAAATAGTGAAAATACCGTCCATAATCTGATTATTTTGTATGAACGTTCCTGTTATTTCCTCATATCCAATCCCTACAACAAGTGGAACACAAAACCACCACAGACCAGTAAACCATACCAGTTTAAGTACATATTTTAAGCCTTTTAGCAGGAACATAAATACCCTTGCTATCATTCCTAAATCGTTTCCGTCCATAAACCCTCCTATCTGCTATGCCCTATATCATGCGTTTTACTGTGTTCCTGTTTTCTCAATGCGTCCTGCACTTTTGTTTTCAAAGCCTCTCTCCTTTCGGAAAACCCTCCTTTTGTTGGTGCTTCTTTCATCTGTTCCATGCCATTGCCGCCCTCTGTCTTTTCTGCGGCTTTCTCGGCTCTCTTTTCGTCATAATAGCCCGATTTTACAAGCCGCATATATTTATCTTCTGTATTGGCTAAATCCCTTAATTCTTGGCTCTGTGGGGTCTTATCGTCCTTGCGCTGGCTGTTTTCTTCCTTGCGCCGTGTTTCCTCTTTCAGACGTTCTTCCCTCACTGGCTCCTGTTCCTGCCGCTGGCTGTCCTCTCTCTGCTGTCTTTCCTGCTTACGGCGTTCTTCCTGTGCCCTCTGCTCCTGTCTGCGCCTTTCCTCTTGGCGGCGTTGCTCGTCCTGTCTGCGCTGTTCTTCCTGCCGCTGGCTGTCCTGTCGGCGTTGCTCGTCCTGCATACGGCGTATTTCCTGCCGCTGGCGTTCTTCTGCTAAGGCTCGCTCGGATAACTGGCGGCTCTCTACGGCTTGTTGCTCCAAACGCTGACGGTCATTCCTTGCGGCTTCTTCCTGTCTGTTCTGTTCACTCATAATCTCCAAAAGCTCCTTTCGTCTCTTTCTGTGTAGCCACTTCCACCAAACAGGTAAAAACAACATCATCAGAAAGATTATTATAACCGTGTAGTTTTCCGTCCTTTTCTCACTCCTTTCTGTCCTCACGGTGAGTAAGTGTAAATGAAATATTTTATTTACTGTATATATATTATATAACTTATGTAATGTATTGTCAATATATAAGTTATATATTTTTTGCTATATGCACAATCTTTTTCCAATATTTTCCATTTTTTTAGTGACATTTTATGTACAATGTGTTAAAATAAATCTGTAAATTTATAATTGTTTGAAATTTAACAGAAAGTGAGGTATTGCTTATGATTAAACACCCTTTTAAGAAACTTGTCAGTATTGCCCTTTCCGCTGTCATGATTATGGGAATGTCAGTAACTGCATTGGCTTCATCTCCTCAAACAGACGGATACCATACGTCAATTTTAACTGACAATTCATCTGTGCGAATTTCCCAAACATCTGATGATAATTTTACCTACATTGCAACTTACGACAAAAGCACTGGAACTATACAGCTTACTCAAACTAGCAATACTACGGGAGCTCAAAAGGTAGGAGACATTGCTCCAATTAAACCTCAAACTCGAGCTTCTCTCGAAGAAAAAACTTTCACTAACTATGAGTATGAAATCACTTACGGTAGTCCTAATACTTGGGAACTCCGACGTCCGGGAGACAACGCCTTTAACTGGGTCTACTTTAAGACAAAAGAGACCAGCAAAAATCGCTCTTACTTAACTACATTCAGAAGCGCTGTTGACAAAATAAATGTGCAAGAGGGTGCTATTGTTGGAGCTCTTGGAATGTCTGCCCTTTCAGTTTTAGCGGCTGGTGCAGCTGGCGCAGGTGCAATATTTACAGGCGGAACATTATCTGCCGCAGCTTGGGGTGCCATTTTATCTGCCGCCGGATTTAGTACGGCTTATGTTTCTACCTGCATGGCATATGACCAATCTTGCAAGGATGCCTATGATGCATACTGGAACACCTATTATAATTCAACTATTCTGTAGTCAGCATAAAATAAAAAAGCAGGAGGTTTTCCCTCCTGCTTTTTTATTTTATGTTAATACATGACAGTATAATTCCACCTATCACACATAACACAAAAAAAGCAATTATCAATATTTCGCTTCCCGAAGTTAATAATTTTGCTCCCATTACCCCTCCTATAATCAAGGCGAATATCAGCTTCACTATATTTAATATAATTTTTTTATTATCCATTATCATTTTCTCCTAAACTTTTTCCCTCTAAAAAGCTCTGATACTCCCGCCAATAATCAAGAACTTTTTTCATTTCTTCCTCAAATGTACCGTTCTTATATTCCTTTTTCTGCTCGGTATATTCGTTCCAGTATTCCGCAAGCGTCTGTTTATCTGCTTCAACTTCTTCTCGCCAATCAGCTATAACCGTTCTTTCTTCCTGTTCCCATTCTTCCTTACTGGAATAAATAGGCGTTCCCTCACCATTTGTAATATCTTTCCATGTGTAGGTTTCGCCCCCCCTGCCTTTCATCACGCCGCTTGCAAGTTCTTCTTCGCTGGTCTGTATATTTTCTTCGGTACTCTTTATATTTTCCCATGCACCTATAACTTCATCAAGTCCACCCCACTCAATCAGATACCTTAAAAAAGTGAGGTCGGGGAACATTCCAAACCAACAACGCTCAAACCACTGTTCCGCATACATTCTTTCATCAGAACCGTTACTATATGTTCCGCATACTAAATCACCGATAAAATTCTCTATCAGCTCCCCCACGGTCAAACCGTGTGCCGCCGCCTTTTCAGAAATACGCTTTACATCAGCGTCCGATAATTTGACTTCGATTGTTCTCGATCTGATTGTTTCAATTTCTTCTTGCTGTTGTCCTGCCATACCTACCACCATTCCCCCTTATCGTTATAGTGCCACCATTTGCCGCTTTCGTACTCGATACAGAAGTTCCCCTCAAAGTCAAACCACGCCTTTACAGGCTCGCCCTCTCCCCATTCTTCAAAGGCTTCTTTATGCCTGGCATAATTCGCCCTGGCTAAGTTCTCCATATCCTCACGAACACGCTTGTACTCTGCGATTGTCTTTGTTCCCTTTATTACCGTATTCATCGCCGCACCTCACTTTACATGTTATTGCTATTATGCAAGTTATATATATCACGTAATATATATAACTTATGCCTGTTATTCAGTTTTGATTTTATCGTATTCTTTCAGCTTTCCAGCATTTGCGGCTACATAGTCGGCTATCAGTTCCGACACTATATCACTTGCGCTCTGACGATTCACATAGGCAATTTTCTGTAAAGCTCCGTAACTGCTCGGATAAAGAGCAAGGCTCACACGCTTCTTTGTTTCTCTCTCAACTGGCGGTCTGCCCTTTCCTGCTGGCTTATCAGCTTTCTTCTCGTCCTCTGTTGCTCCTGCTCCTATAATCGACTTAAACGCCGCTTCTTGGTCAAATTTTGCCTTTCCTGCCATTA
>ERZ791574.1433-NODE-1433-length-12423-cov-2.372008_pt1 | contig 12423 bp, 10 predicted proteins | sample MGYA00433098_ERZ791574 | MGnify/ENA primary metagenome ERZ791574 (study PRJEB30046, sample SAMN00791933) | human gut metagenome | study: EMG produced TPA metagenomics assembly of the A metagenome-wide association study of gut microbiota in type 2... | reverse complement strand
TGGTCACGGCCATCTTCAGTGTGGCGGACATGATGCTGCGCACCCAGACGGGCCGTGCAGCCGGAAAAAGCGGCAGCTGGCATCTGGAGGTCACCGGCATCACGCCGGAGCAGGCTGCGCAGCTGGTCGGCCAGCCGGACGTGGTGCGGGTGGGTGCCGGAGCAGTATTCAATGAGAACGGCGAAAGCGCATACCGCCTGAACGGCAAGCGGGTGGTGCTGTATGGTGCCGATGCAGATTATGTGAGCCTGAACCGTGCCGCAGCCTTTGCGGGCACCTACCCGCAGGCGGAAAATGAAGTGCTTCTGGGCAAGACCGCTGCACGGGTGCTGCATGTGGGCAGCGGAGACACTGTAACGCTGACACTGCCGGACGGAATGGAAAAGCCCCTCACGGTCACCGGCGTCGGCGGCATCGACGAGGATTTTTACGGCGAGCAGTACAGCATCGTGGATGCCTACCTGCCGCAGGAAGCCTTTGCGGCCCTGCTGACTGCAAACGGCGAGGCACTGCCCCAGACACATTATGAGCTGGAATACACCAGCGCGGCCAGAGCAGCAAAGGCCCTGCCGAAACTGCGCAGCCGGTACGGGGAGACGGCTGTGCAGGAAAACCTGCAGGTGATGGGTTCGGCAGGGCAGAGCAGCAGTACGGCTTTTCAGACCGTGTACGGGATGGCAGCGGTGCTGTTCGTGCTGGTGCTGCTGGCCGGAGTGCTGATGATCTCCGGCAGCATGAACAGCAATCTGGCCCAGCGCACCCAGTTCTTTGGCATGATGCGCTGCATCGGCGTTCTCACCGGTAGAGGCGCCAGAAGGTACAGCCGCACGACCGAATGCGCCGGAAGCCAAATGTACGTCTACTTCTACTGTCGGGTTACCACGTGAATCAAGTATCTCTCTACCTACTACTTTTACAATTTCCATACTTTTACTATTTGAGTTTTATCTTTCGTATAAATATAACAAAAGAGGACGAGGCTTTGTTGGGGAAAGGGGATCAATATTGTCTATCGCCCCATTTACAACGACATCGACAATTCGATCCGACATTCTAAAGCGTTCATAATGCGATAGAATGTTTATACATAACGAATCCCAAAAGGAAATGCCACCTCCCCTACTTTTTCCGAACAAAACTTTCCGGCTTTCAGATAAACGATTATCTTTGTTACACTATCCGGCATTGGATAGCGACCTAAAACCTGTCAAACTATGAAATCAGACATGTTTATTGATCCGAAATCGGATTACGCGTTTAAAAGGTTTTTCGGCACTGTGTCGAACAAGGAGCTTACAATCGGCTTCCTGAACAGCCTGCTTAACAAGGATATCAAAGATATCATATTCCACAACGTGGAAATGCAAGGCAACAATACTGATAGCAGGAAAGCTGTATTCGATTTGTTTTGTGAAGGATCGGATGGAGAGCTTTTCATTGTCGAAATCCAGAAAAAGAGACAAAAGTACTTCTCCGACCGTGTACTTTACTACGCTTCGTTTGTTATACAAATGCAGGCTGATATAGAAAGCGAGAAGTTCCGGTTGGCAAAGGAGGAGGAGAGAAGACGGTGGAACTATCATATCAACAAAGTGTATGTAGTCTGCTTTTTGGACTTCCGGCTCGATACGCGCTACACAGACAAATATCGTTGGGATGTCGTGCGCATGGACCGTGAACTGAAAATTCCGTTCAGCGAAACACTGAATGAGATCTACTTGGAGCTTCCAAAGTTCAACTTGAACTTTGAGGAATGCGATACGTTTTACAAAAAATTTTTATACACGATGAACAACATAGACATTATGGGACAGTTATCAAAAGAAACAATACAAAACGACAAACTCCTGCGAAAACTCAAAAGCGCTATCGAACTACAACGCATGAGCGCTAAAGAACGCTTAGCATACGAACTAAGCATTGCAGCCGAACGCGACCTGGCTGCCTGCATGGCTACAAGTTTTGAGGAGGGGGAGGAAAAAGGAATAGCTAAAGGCATCACCGAAGGAATGCGCAAAATCATCTTGAACATGAAGCAAGCAGGCATGGATCTTGCCACCATCGCCAAAACTGCGGGACTGCCGGAAAAAGAGGTAGAGGCGCTATTGAAATGAATTACAGCCTTGAAGGATCAAGAAGAACTGCAACGTAATCATATAACGAAGCCCTTGCAACCAAACGATTGCAGGGGCTTGTTTTTTGTCTGCCTCCGGTCTTCACAGAAGGAAGGGCAGAAGAACTTCTTATAATTTCATTAACTTTAGTATTAATATTCACCGCTTGTTCCCCCTCGCGGGGTAATTGGTCGCTCCCAAGTAACGGCTGCAAGGCCGGCTGTCCGGGAAATACCGCACGGTGATATTTAGAATTATTTGATTATAAAATGTCATATGTCTGTAAAGGCGGTACGTGAACCGCCCTTACGATAGACAGTATTGTTTTTTAGTATCAACCGTTATTTAACGATAGCCTTTACAGCTTCTTCACCTTCAACAGCTACAACTACGATACCCTGCGGAGCAGCGATTGTAGCGTTGTCAGAAGAAACAACCGTGTTAGCCACTACCTGGCCCAAGATGTTGCTGATGACAACTTTCTTGCCGGCAGCACCGGCAATTGTTACGTTGCCTTCGCCAGATACAACTTTAACTGTTGCAACTTCCACGTCCTCGTTAGCTGTTGCATCGCCTTCGCCCAATGTAACAACCAGAGCTTTTTCCACCTGATTTGTAAAGCCTAACTTACCGTTCAGGTTGTACAAATAATAATTCGGAGCAGAAATCGGTCTGATTACATAGCTGCTTTCAGAAGCTTTCATAATGTAGAACTTGAAGTTATCAACACCACCCAAGCATACATCTTCTTCTTCCTCTTCTGCAACCAAAACAGTCTCGCCGTTTACAGTCGTAGAGATTGTGTCAAGACCAGCCAATGTTGCCGGACGGAAAATAGCTTTCAAATCGCCATCACTTCCATCTACTTCTGTATAAGAACCTTCCAAAGCATAGTTTACATTATATACATAATCAGCCTTGTTAGCATCCCAATGAAGCATAGAATCCGTTGCGAAATACAAGAAGTCTCTTGCTTCTTCTTCACCATTACCTTTAGAGATATAGAAAGAATGGAAATCCTTGTCGATATCAGCTGTATCCAACCAGAATGTCATACCTTCGCCGATAATACCTTCCAAGATACCGTTCTTGTTCTGTTTCACAGCAACAGCACCTTCTTCGCTATTGAATGTAGCGTGACGTGCTACAGCTTCCAATGATTCAGAAAGAGCGTTAAAGTCAACCGTTACAGCTGAATAAGGAGCATTCAGTTCATCCAAAGTTGCAGAAGCAGCGTCAAAAACAGCAGTTGTTGTATTTACAGACCATTTGTTAGCATCATACTTAATCAGACCACTGTAATTTACTTCATCATTTCCAGCTGTAATATCAGTTTTGCCCAACTCAATCATAGCATACGTTCCATCTACATTTTTCTTGAAGAATACACGTTTGGCATCGTCTTTAGCAGTTGCAGCTTTATAATCACTAGTAACACCACCAAAATACTGCTTAGAATTATCGTTCTTCAAATTGTACAGCAAATAAGAAGTCGCAACGTTTACAACAGAGTCTTTCTGTTTTACATCTGTTCCGTCCAGATAAGCATATTTCATCTTATTTTTTACGCTTTCAGCCTTTTCAAACATCCACTGAACGCTATAAGCCGGATTGTTGATAGGAACAAAGTAAGGACTAGTACCTTTGTAAGCCATGTACAGCTTTTCAACCGTTACCGAACCAGTACCGTTGAATACCAATTCAGTCTGCTGGCTCAACTGTGCATCTGTCAATGCCAAGAAACCTTCGCTTTCAGTTGTCGGAGTCAGTTTGACAATCTGATATTTCCAGTTACTAATATCGGTCAAGTCCACAGAACCTGCAACAATACCTGTAACAGCAGTACCTGTGCTCAATGCAGCAGTACTGATTGCATATTCGCCAGCCTTGTCAGTCTTATACATGCTGACAGTGAAAGTCACGTTTGTTTCACGGTTTTTGAATTCGAAGTTACGTCCACTAACAGCAGAAACAACCCACTGAGCCAACGGAGCATTTACATCTACATCTTCCGGAGCTGCTACGGCTGCGCCGAATGCAGCAGCACCATAAGTCGGGATCAAATATTTGCCATACAAAGAAGCAGCAGCAGCAGTAGTGTTAGCCGGCTTAGTTCCCAAGAAAGAGATGTTGTAGATAGCAGCATCGTCTGCTTTCAATACGTCAGCAGCAGCAGCCCAAGTGTTGCTTGTTGTCATAGCCAAAGACAGTTTGTCGGCGTTACCGGAACCAACAGTCGTGATATAAGTCTTGATACCACCTGTAGTCAAAGAGTAAGCACCTACAAACAAGTTTGAAGCAGTCGTGTTGTCATTACCTTCAACTTTAGCAGAAGCCAATGTAATCGTATATTCACCTTCTGCATTCTGAGGATCATCTTCTGAAACAGCAAAAACACCGTTCACGCTTGCAACTTTACCATCTTTCTTAACGTTGTTATCGGCCAACTTGTTACCTTTTACAGTTGTAAAGTCGTAACCTTCACCATCTGCAGCAACCAAGCCTGTGATACCAAAGTTCTTTTCCGGATTCAATACGATAAATGTGGCAGCTTCAACCTGTGCTTTTGTAAAGCCAGTTGCCAACAGTTTCTTACCGGCAGCGTCAGCTTTAACAAAATACATACCAGATGTTGCAGGAGTAGAAATTACACTTGTAGTCAATGCAGCATCTACAGTAGATGCATCTACAGCAATCATCTGATCTGCAAACGGATTGACATCCGGATCAGAAACTGCATTTGGGAATGCAAACTTGAAGCCTTGACCGGAAAGGTTGGCGTTCAAATCATCGACAGTGAGGTCTGTTTTAGCAACCCATGCTGTAGCTGCTGTAGCTGCTGTTCCCGCAGCACTTACATCATATGTCGTAGCGGCAGTTGAAGTAACTTCAAATTGACCAGCCAAATTCAAAACTGAAAGTTTTGTAAAATCCAATCCTTTACCTTCTACAGTAAAGATGTTTGTAACAGTTGTAACATCTGTCACATTACCACTTAACGCATTACCATTTGCTTTCGTCACATAAAACGGTTTTCCATCAGCTTTCAATGTAAACGTAGAAAAGTCACCAATTGCATTGTAAGCATAATCAGCAATTTCAAACAAAGCAGCATTTTCGATAGCAACATCACCTGTAGCATTATAAGTGGAAACAGCCGTTCCATTTACTTTGTAAGTTTGATCTACTTTGATGAAACCATTTGTGTTACCTAAGTAGAACTTTGCACCATTCTGCAGATCACCTTTTGCGGCTTCCGCTGTAGGAGCAGCGTTTGCAGAACCAAACAACGCACCTACCATCAGTAAGCCCGCTGTCAAAAGAGTAGAAATTCTCTTGTTCATAATCTAAACTTTAATATTAATAATACAATAATTGAAATGTTCGTCCTATATATATATGTACACGTGTTAACTTTCGTATATTGATAGCAAAAACGATCGTTTCTTTTCGTCATTTTTTTCGCCTCTTTTTGGAGTTCGTGTTGAAAAGGTGGTTTTTTGTCCTTAAATTGCTATCTGATTGATAAGAAAGGATATAGAGATAAGATTTTTTTTCAGGAAAAGGGTTGTGGTTTTAAAAAGTATATGTATTTTTGTGGTGTAAAAATGACGAAAAGAAACGATCGTTTTTTTTCGTCATTTTTACATCCACCAAATAGCTCATCTACAGAGATTTATCCACAAAAATAGCATTCTAAAAATTCATTAATACCACTTTCGTTCAAAAATCGGTGCTTTTTAGGGAAAACCCCGATGCCTACTGTGTTTCGAAAGGGTGCTTGTCCGTCATTGACCCGATGCTTACCGGTCTGTTTTTTGAAGTTTTTCGGATTTTCAGTGAAAAACCTGCCAAAGTCCGCCAAGTCTGCCGGGGCCTTTTTAAATTTCGACGACCTGCTTTCCCCGTTCCGTCTTCCGGTAATAACCATTTCCTTCTGAGATGATTAAGTCATTTTTTTGCAGTTTCCGAAGGAATTTATCGACAGTCGATTCTGAAATTTCACGGACATTCGCTTCCTTGACCACGTCAATGCGTTTGAAAGAATCAAGAAGGGAGACAAACAAGTTGCGCAAATGGTGTGGAAACCGGAAGTGCACTTCCGACGAAGCACTCTGCAACGATGTAGCCACGACATAGGCATGTTGCAGACAAACCTTGCCGAGATGGAAGGCGGTGGCGAAATCATCGTCGCTGATCGTCCAGACACGCTCCGAGCAACCACTCTCGCCCTTGCGCAACGCGGTCAGTTGCATTCCTATGCGAAAAATAGCCAGACGATAGCGCAGGACCGTCGATTCCATGTCTTCGTTACCGAAAGAACGGACATTGTAGTACTCGCGCTCGAAAAAACGATCGAGGCGTTTACGTTGGGCATCACTAAATTTGACCCAGGTCGGAGAGTTGTCGAGAAAAACTCCGATATCGAGCACACGCTGCCCCCAACTTTCAAAATATTCGGATGCTGCCGGGCTATCGTCGGCCGAAGTCAACGGACGATAGGTCCCGCTTCCCGGTATGCGGTACATCAGAATACGGCTGAAGAGACCGTTTTCGGTCGAAGGGATCAGGCGGGGAAGCATGGCAGGAGTACCGCTCAGCAGTAGTGCCAAGTTGGGCCGTTTGACCATGAACGATCCGCTGCTTTTCGTCGAGCTGCCTACAGGTTCATGATGATACGACTTGTTCAGCACATCGTTATATTTGCCAAAATCCTGCGAGAACATGCTCAAGACCGTCTCCATCTCTGTATCGACCATGCAGGATGTGTAAGGATAGTTGGCTTCGAGCAGTTCCACGAGCCGGGCCTGCGTGACGTTACCCGTCAGCGCAAGGTTTCTCTGTTTCACCACCTTCGGCTTTGACGGAGCCGGACCGAGCGGCTGTTTGGAGGTCTGTTTCTGACGTTTATGCATCTTGTAGTTATCGTATGCTTCCTGCAACTCTTCATATTCTTCAACCTGGTGACGAGAATTGTCATAAATATACTGTTGCCAGGGTTCGAGCATCCGTTGCAGGGCAGCGATACGCCCTTTCCCACTTCCAGAACCGCCGGTTATGATCGAATAAAAGGCAGGTGTGTAATCGTGTTCGCCCAACGAACCTTTGACACCAGGAGACACGCTGCTCAGAAGCGTCAGCGAAGAAATCAGCAAAATGTCGCGATCCGTACGACTGTACGCACATTTCAATATGTCCGTGAGAAGAGGTGGTAAGTGATCGTAGATATTCTCGTCAAAGCAAGGAAGAAGGGTGTTATCCAGCTCTATATCATCACATTCGCCGTATTCTGCATCCTTTTGTGCCATTTTGGGAAAGGGGGTGGCAGACTTGGCAGATTTGGCAGACTTCGGGACGGAACTGGTCCCGTCCGGACGGAACGCACAGCTCCCATGCGAGGCACTGTAGCGTCGGTAGATGTCGTTTACTGTTGTCTCGACCTCGGCAGCCGGAAAGTCGGCCGAACCGTAGCGGCGGACACACTCACTGACAGCGTCGTAGAGAGAAAAGCCGGCATTGTTCAAGACAGAGGACAGCTTTACAAGATAGGAATGACGGTTACCGACAACAAAAGTATTGCTTTGTTCATACTTGTCAATGTAGTTCGAAAGCCGCGTGCCGGAGCACACGCTTCCGGAGGAATGTCCGGAAGCGGCCTGAGGCTCCGGGTCAGCAACGGGGATTTCGATCGCTTCAGATTCTTCCTTATAAAAAGCGTTCGGATCATGGCCGGCGAAACAGCCACGGTTCGGATCTTTTCCACTGACGTCCACCTTCACGCCCGGAAGATCCACTTCGACACAGTGTTTGACGATTTCAAAGGCCAAGTTATGATTTTTCAAATCACTGTCGACCATTATGAAGAGCTTGACGCCGGTCCCGGAAGGGCTGACATGACCGGCTTTCACATACGGGAACTCAGCCGCCCGGCGGAGCAATTCAAGGACGGGTATAGGCGAATCGTCTATATCGATCACTATGCAAGCACTATAGCGCGCCATGTGTTCCAACTTACGACCTCCTTCCATCACGCCGCCGGCGACATAGAGGGGCAGTTTTTTCTTGTAAGCATCAGCTTCATCCTTCTTGCCGGCTTTGATAAGCCCACGCAGATAGGCGATCGGTCTCGCATACTCACCACTCTTCACCTTACCGATGTACTGATTCAAGGTCATCAAACTGGCGCTCCCTGTCTGGAACGCAGAGTCGAAGTAAGTACCTTCGACTTCTTTTTGTATTACCATACTATTGTGTATTAAATGAAAGGCTACAGTTCCCGCAGGAACGCTTCGTGCGGCTCTTTCGGTTGTTTATTCTTTCTAAGGTTCCCCCAAGTGCTCAACCAGGCAGGCGACCTGCTTCGGCGTATAAAGTTTCTGGAATTTCACCCATCCCGCAGCCAAAAGTTTTTCTTTCAGACCACGCGAAGTCCGTATCCATACCCACATCCTTTTATAGGCAGTCTCAGGGGGAGATTCCGGGAAATAAAGGAGCGCGAATTCGGTAACACCCATGGCTCCTTTTGCCGATATAAGCTCTATTTTTTTATCATTCATAATAATTTTGATTTAAACATTCTAATACATTATAAATGTACGACATTTTTTGGTATCATGCAAGGAATCCGACAATTATTTTATAAAAAAAACAAGAAATACCGCCAAAACCTCAGCTAACCGTATATACCTTTCCCGCCAGACCTCAGGACACCGTATCTTTGTAATGTAGTAAATCACTAACCCTTAATCTATTAATCGTATGTCAGTAAAGTACAAACTTGTTTTAAAAAAAGACTTGACCAAAGGTGCGGCAACCGATGCCAAGCGGTATTATGCCTCGGCCAATGTCACTGGTATGATGGATTTCGACACGATCTGCGATGTGGTGGCAGACCGTTCAACAGCCAGCGACGGTGACGTGGCTCTCGTCTTGTTGGGACTGATCCGTTGCATGCAGGAAGCGTTGTTGCGTGGCGAAGTGGTCCAATTGGGTGCATTGGGCAACTTCCGGCTCTCACTCGGAAGCTCCGGAGTGGTAAATGCGGATGATTTTCACGCATCATTGATCAGGAAGCCGCGAATAATCTATTCTCCGGGAGTTAAGCTGCGCGAAATGATCGCCAAAGTGAGTATTGAACGTATTGGACAAGAGACAGATAAGTCCAATGCAGGTGGTGAAGATGACAGACCAGGAGAATTATGAAACCAGCGCAAATCAACTTCGTAAAAGAATGCCTACCGGCAGCTGTGTCGGCAGGAGCCGCCTTCAACCTGAATCCGCTGGTCATTCTGGCACAGGCGGCGTTTGAAAGCGGCTGGGGAACGAGCAATCTGGCAAAGGAGTGCCGAAACTATTTCGGACTGACCGCCTATGGATGCAGCAACGCTTATTGGCATGGCGGGAAAACTACCGTAAAGGCATCCTCCTATCCATTGAATTTCCGACGCTACGACACACGAGAGAATTCCTTCCTCGATTTCGCCCGCTTGATACGGAACAATTATCGCTCCGCTTGGCAGGTAAGCAACGACCCGCAGGCCTATGCAAAGGAGATCGCCTACAGTCCTTACATCAGCGAACTGAACGGCGATAATCGGGAAACGTATCGGCACAGTATCATCCAGATCACACAAACGATACAGGCGGTGATGGCGTTAATCGGAGAATAACGGTTCAACCGTATGCCATACCAAACAACCACCCCATAGGGAGGGGTCAAAACTATCCTGTTCCCGCGCTTGACACGGGATCGCATTAAAACCGACGCTATAAAAATCTGATTGATAAGGTCTGTCTTTTTGCGACCCCGCATCAAGTGCAATGTATTATAAACTCTAAACGACTATCCATCATGAAAAAGATCAGAAAGGTTCTTGAATTTATCTTGGCTTTGTTGAATTTTTTGTTCCACTTTAAACCCGTACCGGATGAAACACCTCCCATCAGCCCTGAAAGTTTTCCTCTCCCTGATTATCAGGATCTTGAAAAGAGGAATGAACCTCTATTTGAGACTGTCTGTAGGGTCAGGCTCTGGTAAAACGCAAAAAGCCCGTCTGCGAAAGGCAGACAGGCTTTTTTTATTTGTTTGTTGAATAAGCCGGAATTTATTCAGCAGCTTTTTCTTCTGCAACCGGTGCTTCTGCAACAGGAGCTTCTGTTTCAGCAGCAGCTGTAGACTTTTTACGAGAACGTCTTGTCTTAGTCGCTTTCTTAGCTGTAGCTGTCTTCAACATGTTTTCGTTGTAATCAACCAGTTCAATGAAGCACATGGCTGCGTTATCACCCAGACGGTTACCAGTCTTCAGGATACGAGTGTAACCACCCGGACGGTCACCGATCTTCTGAGATACTTCCTTGAACAATTCTGTTACAGCATATTTGTCTTGCAAATTGCTGAATACCACACGTCTTGAGTGAGTTGTATCCTCTTTAGACTTAGTGATAAGCGGTTCTACGAACTTACGGAGCGCTTTAGCTTTAGCAACAGTCGTAAAGATTCTCTTATGCTTGATAAGAGAACATGCCATGTTTGAAAGCATTGCGTTACGGTGAGTGTTCGTACGACCTAAATGATTTATTTTCTTATTGTGTCTCATCGCTATACTTACTCTTTATCTAATTTATATTTAGTGATATCCATACCGAATGAAAGGTTCAGACTCTCAAGCAGTTCATCAAGTTCTGTAAGTGACTTCTTACCGAAGTTACGGAATTTCAACAGGTCATTCTTGTTGAATTTAACCAGTTCACCTAATGTTTCAACATCTGCGGCCTTCAAGCAATTCAATGCGCGAACGGAAAGATCCATATCCGAGAGCTTGCTCTTCAGCAACTGACGCATGTGAAGCACTTCTTCATCGAATTCCTCATTACCGTCAGTGTCAACTGTCTCGATAGCAATCTTTTCATCTGAGAACAACATGAAATGATGAATCAGAATCTTCGCTGCTTCCTTCAACGCTTCCTTCGGATGAATAGAACCATCAGTGGCTATTTCAAGAACCAACTTTTCGTAGTCCGTCTTTTGCTCAACACGGAAGTTCTCGATCGAATACTTAACGTTGCGAATAGGTGTGTAAATAGAGTCGATTGCAATCACGTGCATGTCTGCATTCGGATCTCTGTTTTCATCAGCGGGAACATATCCGCGACCTTTGTTAATCGTCAGCTCGATCTGGAAACCTGCGTTCGGATCCAAACGACAAATAACCAACTCAGGATTCAATACCTCGAATCCGGTCAGCTGTTTACCAATATCACCGGCTTTGAACACTTCCGAACCCGAAACAGTAATACTTACTTTTTCATTCTCTATGTCGTCTACAATATGCTTGAACCGTACTTGTTTCAGATTCAAGATAATGTTTGTCACATCCTCGATAACACCGGGGATTGTACCAAATTCATGGTCAACCCCGTCGATCTTAATGGATGTAATAGCAAAACCTTCAAGTGACGACAGGAGAATACGACGTAAAGCATTACCTATTGTAATACCATAGCCGGGTTCCAACGGACGAAATTCAAACTTTCCGAAGAAATTGTCCGCTTCCAACATTAATACTTTATCAGGTTTTTGAAATGCTAATATCGCCATGGAAATCAATTATTATTTAGAATACAATTCTACGATCAACTGCTCTTTAATGTTTTCAGGAATGTCAGCTCTTTCCGGCAGATGCAGTAATTTTCCGCTTAAAGAAGACTGATCCCATTCGATCCAAGGATACTTGCTGTGGTTGAATCCTGACAGTGCGTCGGCAATCACTTCAAGAGATTTGGATTTTTCTCTAACACCAATAACCTGACCGGGTTTTACAGAGTAAGAAGGAATGTTTACAACACTTCCGTCTACTGTAATGTGACGATGAGAAACCAACTGACGGGCAGCAGCACGCGTCGGGGCAATACCCAAACGGAATACTACGTTATCCAAACGGCTTTCCAGTAACTGCAACAGCACTTCACCGGTAATACCTTTTGAACGTGATGCCTTTTCAAACAGGTTTCTAAACTGTTTTTCCAATACACCGTAAGTATATTTAGCTTTTTGCTTCTCACGAAGCTGGATTCCGTACTCGGAAGTTTTTCTCTTGCGGGCATTTCCGTGCTGTCCGGGAGGATAGTTCTTTTTTGAAAGAACTTTATCCGGTCCGAATATTGCCTCACCAAACTTACGGGCAATTCTTGTTTTAGGTCCAGTATATCTTGCCATTTTTTTATTGTTTTAATGTTCTGTTCTGAATCTGGAACCGTGCAGCCGCGACTACAGAGAGGATAAGGTCTTTGTGTAATCTATTCACAATTC
>ERZ791574.1432-NODE-1432-length-12425-cov-5.614390_pt1 | contig 12425 bp, 10 predicted proteins | sample MGYA00433098_ERZ791574 | MGnify/ENA primary metagenome ERZ791574 (study PRJEB30046, sample SAMN00791933) | human gut metagenome | study: EMG produced TPA metagenomics assembly of the A metagenome-wide association study of gut microbiota in type 2... | reverse complement strand
ACTTGGTTGAACCAGTCGCGGTCGATTGGACGTTTCGCTATCTGCAACGGCAGCAGGATGTTCTCCTCGGCGGACAGCGTCGGCACCAGATTGAACGACTGGAAAATGAACCCGATCTGTTCGCGGCGCAGATCCGTCAGCTGCTTCTGGTTCATGGAGGAGACCTCGAGGCCCTCCACCATCACCTTGCCGGACGAAGGGGCGTCGAGTCCGGCCATGCAATGCATGAGCGTGGACTTGCCGGAACCGGAAGGGCCCATGATGGCGGTCATTTCACCGCGCTTGAATTCCACATTCACATGATCCAACGCCATCACTTCGTTGTCTTTTGAGCCGTAGACCTTGGTCAGGTCGATGGCGCTGGCCACAATCCCATCATCGGGGTTTTCGGCTGTCGGATGCTGTACGTCATGAATGGAATGACGAGTCATAATACCGCCTGTTCGTAGGATGCCTAATCGTCATCAGTCTATCGGTATGGGGACATAATGGAATCGTGCCATCGCGTGAGATGACATTCGATCGCGCTGCGGAATGGCATTTATACGGTGTCTGCGTGGTGTCTGTTCATTTCAGACGAAGCGGAAGGTGGTTTGCATGTGTTTCGATGATGCGTTGGACGGATTCGACGCCTATCTGAAAGCCAACCGAGGGTTGAGCGCAAACACCCGTAGGGCGTACCGCAGCGATGTCGAGGAATGCTTGGTGGCGTTGCGGAAACAGGGTTGCGTGGATCTGAATGAGGTGACCATCGAGGATTTGCGCCTGTGGATGGCCAAATCGTCCAAAAATCACGCACGCAGCAGCATGGCGCGCAAAACCGTCGCCGTGCGTGGATTCTTCGCATGGGCGTACGACCATGACATGGCGTCCGCCAACCCGGCGGCTTCGTTGCAGACGCCGAAAATCCCCGATACGCTGCCGGCGGTATTGAACGAAACGCAGGCGCAGCAGCTGATGGACCGCGTTGATGAGGACGGCATGGAGGCGCGATCGCAGGAACCGAATATGAAAAAACAGGCGATCGCGCTGCGTGACGCGGCCATGCTGGAACTGCTCTATGCCACCGGCATGCGTGTGGCGGAACTGGTCGGACTCGACGTGGCCGACGTGACATTCGGCAACCGCACGGTGAAAGTGACCGGCAAAGGCGACAAGCAGCGTGTCATGCCATTCGGCGCACCAGCCGACAAGGCCTTGCGCGATTGGCTGGAACATGGCCGTCCCGTACTATGCGGTGACATGTCGGACGACGCGTTCTTTTTGGGATCGCAGGGCGGGCGGATCGGTCAACGTATGGTGCGCAAGGTGGTGCACGACCGGGCACGGAAGGCCGGCGTGCCAGACATCAGTCCGCATGCGTTGCGCCACAGTGCGGCGACCCATATGCTCGACGGGGGAGCGGACCTGCGTGAGGTGCAGGAGATGCTGGGGCATTCCTCGCTGAAGACCACGCAGCGTTACACACACGTGTCCATCGAACAGTTGAAGGCACGATACGGGCAGGCGTTTCCACGGGCGTGACGCGGATTGGCAAAGTACGCTGACAGCGAACGGATATGTCCGCGTCCGTCCATACGCACGATGCGGATAAGTTGTTCCGGCGATAAGCGGGAAAAACGGATTGTTTTATCAGATGATGAGTTTTTGATTTGACTATTTTGCGTGGGCCTCCCTCGGATATGGAGCGGTTGTCCCTCAATCGAGTGATAATGAACCCACCATCAGAACGAAGACGGACGTTGATGCCACGGTATTGACGCCCGCCTTCTTTTTGAACAGGGTCTTACGGCTCTGGAAATAATGGATAAGGAGAATATGAATTCCATGAAGAAGAAAGCTCTGGCTTTCGCTGCGGCCGCATGCGCATTCGGCATGCTGCTCAGCGGTTGCGGCTCTTCCAACGGTGACTCCACCGCTGACAAGGGTTCCAACGTCATCACCGCATACAATTCCGAACCGCAGAACCCGCTCATCCCAGGCGACTGCAACGAGACCGGCGGCGGCAAGCCGCTCGACCTGCTGTTCGCACGTCTGATTTCCTTCGACGCCAAGGGCAACGCCTCCAACGAAGTGGCGGAGTCCATCAAGTCCAACGATGACGCCACCCAGTACACCATCAAGCTCAAGGATGGTTGGAAGTTCACCGACGGCACCCCGGTGACCGCCGAATCCTTCACCAAGGCATGGAGCTACACGGCCAACGCCAAGAACGCACAGCTCGGCTCCTCCTTCTTCTCCACCATCAAGGGCTACGACAAGCTCCAGGATGGAGACAAGCTCAAGGGCGACGAACAGCTCGAGGGCCTGAAGGTCGTCAACGACCATGAATTCACCGTCGACCTGAACCGTTCCGACTCCGTGTTCGCCATCAAGGTCGGCTACACCGCATTCGCTCCGTTGCCGGAATCCTTCTTCAAGGATCCGAAGGCCTTCGGCGAGAAGCCGGTCGGCAACGGCCCGTACAAGTTCCAGTCCTGGGACCACGACAACCAGATCGTGCTGGTGAAGAACCCCGACTACAAGGGCAACCGCGTCGCCAAGAACGACGGCGTGACCTTCAAGGTCTACACCAAGGATGAGGCCGCCTACGCCGACATCCAGTCCGGTTCCCTCGACGTGATGGAGTCCGTCCCGGCCTCCGCCACCAAGACCTTCCAGAAGGACTCCACCGTACAGGCCTACAACAAGGCCGGCTCCGTCATCCAGCAGTTCACCATCCCGGCCAAGCTGAAGCACTTCGAAGCCGACACCGAGGAAGGCACCCTGCGTCGCCAGGCCGTCTCCATGGCCATCAACCGCGAGAACATCTGCAAGAAGGTGCTCAACGGCACCGGCACCCCGGCCGCCGACTTCACCTCCCCGCTGACCCCGGGCTACTCCGATTCCCTCAAGGGCTCCGGCAACCTGAAGTACAACGAGAAGAAGGCCAAGGAACTGTGGGCGAAGGCCAACGCCATCAGCCCGTGGACCTCCGATGACAAGTTCACCTTCGCCTACAACGCCGATGGTGGCCACGAAGTCATCTACACCGCCGTGGTCAACTCCATCAACAACGTGCTGGGCGCCGGCGTGGCCGCCACCAACCCGTACCCGACCTTCAACGATTTCCGCACCGCCGTGTCCGACCGCAAGGTGAACGGCGCGTTCCGTAGCGGCTGGCAGCCGGATTACCCGTCCGCCGAAAACTACCTGGTGCAGAACTTCGCCTCCGCCGCTGCCGATGGCAACGGCTCCAACGATGGCGACTACAAGAACCCGGAGTTCGATGCGCTGTGCGACAAGGCCGCTGCCTCCAAGTCCGTCGCAGACGCCAACAAGCTGTACCAGCAGGCACAGGAAGTGCTGCTCAACGACCTGCCGGCCGTTCCGCTGTACTACGCCAATGCCTATGGTGTGGCCTCGACCGGTGTCTCCGGCTTCGAGATGAACTGGCAGAACCTGCCGGTCTACGAGAACATGACCAAGTCCGGCAAGTGAGCCGTTCTCTGATTTTGATTTCGTAGGATCGACATGAAGGAAGGAACGGATTCGAATATCCGTTCCTTCCTTTCCGCGTAATAAACGGGGCTTCCATCGGAGGTCCATGACGGCTGGACATGCGACATCAACAGAAGATGTCCGCGCGTGGGGTATATTTTCAGCTGTCTTTCATGAAACTGCAATATAAAGCACTGTGGTGCAGTATCACTGATACGTAACGGGGCAAGCGCCGGCCGCCCCGGGCCTCATGTCCTATACGCGTGAGCGTAGGGGACGAAGCCGCAAACGGCTGGCGAACGAGTGAGTAATCAAAAGGAGAAACCAATGGGCAAGTATCTTCTGCGACGCATTCTGCAGATGATCCCTGTGGTTCTCGGCACGACGCTTCTGGTGTATGCCCTGGTGTTCGCGTTGCCGGGCGACCCGGTCAAGGCGATGTTCGGCGACAAGCCGGTCAACGAAGCGGTCGCGGCCCAGATCCGTGCCGAATACAATCTGGACAAGCCGTTCATCGTCCAGTATCTGCTGTTCCTGAAGAACGCGCTGACCCTCGACTTCGGCAAGACCTTCTCCGGACAGCTTGTCATCGACGTGATCGGCCGCGCCTTCCCCGTGACCATCAAGCTCGCCCTGATGGCCTTCGTGTTCGAAGCGGTTTTCGGCGTGATCTTCGGTGTGATCTCCGGCCTGAAGAAGGGCAAGTGGTGCGATACCGTCATCCTGATCTTCTCCCTGCTGCTCATCTCCGTGCCGACCTTCGTCACCGGCTTCCTCTGCCAGTACTTCCTCGGTGTGAAGTGGCATCTGCTGCCGGTCACCGCCGGAGCGAATCCAGGATTCCTTGATCTGCTGATGCCGGCCATGGTGCTTGGCTCGGTATCGATGGCGTACATCATCCGTCTGAGCCGTACGGAGATTTCGTCCAACATCGCCCTCGACTATGTGCGCACCGCGCGCGCCAAGGGCATGGACAACAAATCCGTCATGCTGCGCCACGTGCTGCGCAACTCCATGATCCCCGTCGTCACCTATCTGGGCCAGGATCTTGGCGCACTGATGGGCGGCGCGATGATCTCCGAAACCATCTTCAACGTGCATGGCATCGGCTACCTGACCTATCAGAGCATCCTCAAGGGAGAAGGCAACCTGGTGGTGTCCATCGTGACGCTGCTCATGCTGATCTTCGTGGTTTGCAATCTGCTGGTCGACATGCTGTACGCCGCGCTTGATCCGCGAATCCGTTACGCGTGAGTCGAGGGAGGGAACAAGAAATGACCGAAATGAATGAGACCAATCCTTCCACCGTGCTTCCGGGACAGGAACGCTATGTGGCACCGCTCGATGAGACGCCCCTGAAGGCCGTCGACTCGATGGACGAATCCGCACCGGCTTCGAACATGTGGGCCGACGCATGGCGAACCCTGCGTAAGAACCCGCTGTTCATCATCTCCGGACTGCTGATCATCTTCATCGTGTTCGTGGCGCTGTTCCCGAGCGTGTTGACCAAGCAGAACCCGAACTACTGCACGCTCGACAATTCCCTTGAGCCGGCTTCCTCAGGCCATCCGTTCGGCTTCGACCTGCAAGGTTGCGACGTATACTCCCGTGTGGTCTACGGCACCCGCACCTCGCTGAGCGTCGGCGTGTTCGCCACACTGCTGGTGGTGCTGCTCGGAACGCTGATCGGCGCAATCGCCGGCTTCTTCGGAGGATGGGTCGACGCCGTGCTGAGCCGACTGACCGATATCTTCCTCGCGCTGCCGATTCTGCTTGGCGCCATCGTGGTGCTCCAGATGTTCAAAACGAGCAGCTCCATCTGGAAGATCATTCTGGTGATGACGCTGTTCGGCTGGACCTCCGTGGCACGAATCGCGCGAGGTGCTGTGATGGAAGCCAAGAACCTTGAATTCAACACGGCGTCCACCGCTCTGGGATCCACCCCGATCCGCAACCTGTTCCGCCACATCCTGCCGAATTCGCTGGCTCCGATCATCGTGGTCGGCACCACCTCGCTGGCCACCTACATCGTGCTCGAGGCCACGCTGAGCTTCCTGGGCGTCGGCCTGCCCACCACCACGGTCAGCTGGGGCGGAGACATCTCCAACGCGCAGTCCATCCTGCGTACTGACCCGATGGTGCTGTTCTACCCGTCCGCCGCGCTGGCCATCACCGTGCTGGCATTCATCATGATGGGCGACGCCGTCAAGGACGCGCTCGATCCGAAGAGCCGTACGGCCTGAGTGTAAGTGAAGGGATATTCGATGACTGAAATGAATACCGAGAACAACCTCGAGGCCATGCAGCGCGCCCACGGGCCGCTGTTGGAGGTCAAGAACCTCCAGGTCGACTTCACCACCGATGAAGGCAAGGCCGTGCATGCCGTGCGCAACTCGTCCTTCAGCGTGTATCCCGGCCAGTGGGTGGCCATCGTCGGCGAATCCGGTTCCGGCAAATCCACTTCCGCCATGGCCGTGCTTGGCCTGCTTCCGGGAACCGGCCATGTGGTCGGCGGCTCCATCAAGCTTGATGGCCAGGAGATCTCCGGCTTCAAGCAGAAGGATTTCGACAAGCTCCGTGGTAGCAAGATGGGTCTTGTCCCGCAGGATCCGATGAGCAACCTGAACCCGGTGTGGCGCATCGGCACCCAGGTCAAGGAAGCGTTGGTGGCCAACAACATGGACATCGACCACGAAAAGCGTTCCGAATTCGCCAAGGCCCTGGCCGGTGACGAAGTGGAGCTCAAGGGCAATGACGATGAGACCTTCCTTGGTTCCAAGGAACTGCCTGATCTGATCGCCGCGGCCAAGGAGGCTCTTGTCAAGATCGGCAAGAGCGGTGACGAGCTTGACAAGATCATGGCCCGGTTCGCCGAGGAATGGGTTCCGGGATCCGAAACCCGCTGGCGTGTGGCCGATGGCCTGATTGAAGCCGGGGTGAAGGACGATGACGCATGGTACATCGCCAAGAAGTATGTGGTCGGCTCCACCATGGACGACCGCATCGCCGGTCTGCTGTCCGAGGCCGGTCTGCCTGACGCCGCCACCCGTGCCCGCCAGTTCCCGCACGAATTCTCCGGCGTTGCGACACAGAAATCCATCCTCACGGATTATGTGAAAAAGCAGGGATGGCACTTAGCAAAAACGTATGTGGACGACGGTTACTCTGGTACAAATTTCCAAAGACCAAGTTTCCAGAACATGATTAAGGACATTGAAAGCGGTCTGATAAACTGCGTTATCACGAAAGATTTATCTCGTCTGGGGAGGAACTATCTTGATTGCGGACTGTATCTGGAAGTGTTTTTCCCAGAGCATAATGTGAGGTATATAGCGGTCAATGACGGCGTGGACACGCTCAATAAATCCGCTATGGACATCACGCCTTTCCGCAACATCCTAAACGAAATGTATTCCGCCGATGTGTCGGTCAAGATAAAATCGGCGTACCGAGCGAGGTTTCAGCAGGGGAAATTCATGGGGACGACAGCACCATACGGTTACGTCAAAGACCCCGCCGACCACAACCATCTGCTGATAGATGACAAAGTTGCCCATGTGGTAAGGGAAATATTTGACCTTGCGTTAGCGGGCAACGGAATCGCCAAAATCCGCAAGCACATCAACAAACAGCATATCTTACGCCCCGCCGCTTATGCGGCGGAGCAGGGGGCAACAGGCTATGAGAGGTATTTTGAGGAGAATGAGGAGAACCGTTATATTTGGAGCGAGAACAGCGTAAGGGGCATTTTAAGAAGCCCGATATATGCGGGAAACCTTGCAGGCTACAAGCGGATTGCCGCCAACATGAAAAGCAAGAAACGCCCCTCTAAGCTGCCCGAAGAATGGGAAGTGATACCAGACACCCATGAGGGGATAGTCACGCAGGAGGAATTTGATACCGTACAGCAGCTTATTACAAGCCGCAGATTACCAGAAAACAAGGGCGGCTTTGAGAACATCTTTGCAGGCGTTATTAAGTGTGCGGACTGCGGCTATGCGATGCGGGCTATGAGTGCCAACAGGAGGAAACGCCCCGACATCATCGACTGCGTACAATATTCCTGCAATAATTATGGCAGATACGGTAATATCATGTGTACCGCACACAGCATTGAAGCGAGGGACTTGTTCAACGCTGTCCTCACCGACATCAACCGATTTGCGGATATGGCAGTCAATGATGAAAAGGCAGTGAGGGCGATTGAAAAGCGGCTCACGGAAACAGACCAGAGCAAGGCAAAGGCACTGGAAAAGGAGCAAAGAAAACTGAACAAACGCCTTGCAGAACTGGACAGGCTGTTTTCCTCACTCTATGAAGATAAGGTGATGGAGCGTATTACCGAGCGGAATTTTGAGATGATGTCGGGAAAATACCAGAAAGAACAGCTTGAAATTGAAGCAAGGCTGAAAGAGGTAACGGAAACGCTCAGCGACAGCTATGAGAAGACGCAGGGTGTCCGTGATTTCCTCTCCCTAATCCGCAACTATCAAGGCATTAAGGAACTGGACGCAACCATCATAAACGCACTTATAGACAAGATACTTGTTTCGGAACGTGAGAAACTTACAGACGGAATGGTGCGGCAGGAAATCAAGATTTATTATAAATTCATCGGCTTTGTCGGTGAATTACATATCACACCGACAAAGCGGTGGACTGCGTTAAAGCCTAAGAATTGTACGGTGTGCGGTGTTGAATATGTTCCCCGCTCTGGCATATCGAAGTATTGTCCTGCTTGTGCCAAGAAGATACAGAGGGAGAAATCAAACGAGAGCAAACGCAGGAGCAGGGAGCGAAACAGACAGGCATGTATTGAACTGTCCGCAAAAAATGACCGACTGACATTGAACAGCAGGAGGGAAGAATCTTACGACAGGGCAACCAGAATGATAAGGTCAAGATATTTCGTTATGTTACGGAAGGTACATTTGACAGTTATTCGTGGCAGCTCATCGAGAATAAGCAGAAATTTATCGGACAGATCATGACCAGTAAATCCCCGGTGCGAAGCTGTGAGGATGTGGACGAAGCGGCACTTTCCTATGCGGAGGTCAAGGCACTTGCAACAGGCAATCCCTACATAAAGGAAAAGATGGATCTCGATATTCAGGTATCGAAGCTGAAACTGATGAAGGCAAACCATACCAGTCAGAAGTACAGGCTGGAGGATAATATCACACAACATTATCCGCACCAGATCGCCATTTTCAAGGAGCGTATCGAAGGCTTTACCGCTGATATGGAAAAATATGCGAAAAATAAGCCGGAGGATAAGGAGCAGTTCTTTATGCAGGTGGGTGGAAAGCCATACACCGACAAGAAGGAAGCGGGAACTGCAATCATAGCCATGTGTAAGGAAATCAAAGGTATCAATGCCAGTGCGGATGTAGGTGAATATCTTGGATTTAAGCTGAATGTAACCTTTGATTCTTTCAACAATAAGTTTGTGATGAATGTTAAAGGTGCTATGAGCCACCCGATGGAAGTCGGCTCTGATCCGCTTGGAAATATCACAAGAATCAACAATGTACTGGAAGCCATGCCTTCACAGCTTGAGGAAGCACAGACGAAGTTATCCAATGTGGAACATCAGCTTGAAACAGCAAAAGCGGAGGTAGATAAGCCATTTCCACAGGAAGCGGAGCTATCTGAAAAGCTGGAACGTCTTGCAGAGCTTAATGCCCTGCTTAACATGGACGAAAAAGGAGATGATGCGATTGGCATGGATGACGATGCTGCAGAACCGGAAAAACCACAGGAAGATGTGAAATCGGTGGATAAAAAAGGTGATGAGGTTGCGGATATGCCGGCAAAGCAGAGTAATCTTGGAAAAACAGTTACGGATAGTAAGCTGTCAGACCGACCGGCAGAACGGACTTCATTGCAAGAGAAGCTCGCAGCAATGAAGGCAAGGGTGTCCGGGACACCTGCAGGAAGGGATGCAGCAGATAAGGCAAAGAAAAAAGAAAAAATTTTATAGGAAAATCTATTTTATTCCCAAGTTTATTCCCAACCTGTCAGCGCTATTTGGGTTGGGAATATTGAAAAGTGTTATAGCAGTTTATGTAAGGGCAGTCCGTAGTGGCTGCCCTTTATCGTGCAAAGATGGAGATCATTTATGGCAGACAATTGTTATTGGTAGGAGCATGTGGCAATGAGGATTGGCAGATGTTACCGTTTTGCTTGGATGCGCAATCAGGAATTGTATCAGATTGTGAAAATGCAAAGGAGTATCGAAAACTTATAGGGTTACAGATATAGTAAGAGGCACGCCCAAATTTCAGGTTTCGTTCCATTCTGTAAAGAAAAATGAATAAATGTCGATAAATATTATGAGCTAAGGATGGCGTCTGTTTTCAAGGGATTGAATGTGAAAATAGACGCTGTTTCTGTTTGGATTGGAGGTTATATTATGAGAATACAAGCGGCAAATACATTTTATACAGGTACTTACTCTGTTTTGAATACGAAGTCATCATTTCCATATGCTGTGAAAGTTGAAGGTTACGGAAATACAAGAAACCAAAGGAGTTTATTTCAGTTTGCACATGTGACAATAACAGAACATATGGTAAATGCAAAATATGGTACAAAGATTACAAACGGTTCGAGAGTGCAGATGCAGACCGCAGGTAGTAAGAAAAAAGAAGATTGGACTGAGGTTTCCAAAGAACAGTTGGCAGAAGTAAAACTACCGGCATCATTTGATAAATTGAAAGAACAAAATTCTTATTTTTATCATGGAGAAAACATATCGGATTATGAACTAGTGCAAACTGCAGTAGCATTGGGGAAAATGGAATTACCAACAGATGAGAAAAAGTGTATCCCAGACAGAGTTGCAATGGATGCATTTGAAGTGCTTGTCAGAGACCAGGCGGCTCCAAAAAACTCATGGTCAAATACATTGTATTCGGAGGATGGAAAATATACCTTTACAAAGACTGAAAGCGGAAGATGGCAGATGCATTTGATTGATGATGCTGCCATAGGTGCATCTTTGGAAGATATAGCAAATTGGATGATGAGCGGCACGCCCAATAGAAATATTGAGACACGCTACCTAAATTATCTTCATACTGTTGATCCGGATTTATATAATGTGGCGATGCGAATAGGTTCCGAGGTTCGTTCTTATGGTTTTATGGAGGATTTACATCAGCAGGGAGTATTAAGTGATAGTCAAAATCAGTATGATATGAGTCTGTTGGGTATGTTATTCGGTAAAGATGCGGATAGTATGCGTATGATATTGAATGGGTGTAAGGAGTCTGGTAATTTTTTGGAATTATTGGATTTGTATAGCCCGGATGGAGCAAAATCGTTGGATAAGCTTCGGGAACAGCAATATAAGCACGGTGGAATTGTTTAACATAGCGAGTTTTATGACAGGATATGAAAAAGCAATTAATTCTCGAAGTAGAAGAGTGTGAAACACTAATGTAGCAACGGAGGTAAAGACAAACAGCAAGGACAAAGTGCAGGAATACTATGAGAAACTGTGTAAAAAGTTCCCGGAGATTACTTTTAATACGGGTAGCAGTCTTATGAGTGGAAATGAAAATAAAGTGGTAATAAATCTTTCTAGCGAATGTCTAAAGAAAATGGCAAATGATCCGGAATTTGCCAAGAAAGTAGAGTTTAATTTAACTGGTGCAGTACCGGGACAGAATAGAATGTTTGCACAAGCCAAAGCTGATAATGCAGTGATACATGGTGTTACAACTGTAATAGATGCCGATGGGAATGCTTCTGTTACTTGCGGAGGTATGACAAGAACCAGTGGTTCAAAACAAAATTCAACTACATTGAATGCGGAAAAGAAACAAAAAGAAAGATTATAGAAAAAGCGTGAGGAAAGAAAAATCTCAGAAGAAAAGGCAGCTAAGAGACGGGCAGAGAAAAAGGCGCAGTTGGAGAAGCTGACAGAAGATGAAACGTTTACAATATCAGCTACTGGCACTGATGTAAAAAGTGTTACGCAGAACCTCTTAGCTGCGGTTTCTGGTACATCTGCGCCGACAGGGGCAAGTTTTGATATAAAGGCATAAGGAGAAATTGTTCATATTCCGCAAGGCGCATAAACCTTTGCTTTTGCGGACTGCCCGGACTTATTGCAAGGGGGCAGGGGCGGCAATATAAAAAATTGATGACAATGGAGGATTAGGAAATGGCTATTAATGGAGTCGGACATAATTATGATTATTTGGGAACGACTACAAATTATATACGGGGAAAAGCAACTGTTAGGGAAGCAATCTCAAAGATGGTGAAGCAGTAGGCAAATCTTTCTATTTCTGATGCAGGAAGAAATATGCAGCGGGAAATGGCAAGCAAATTTGAACCCGATTCGGATTATACCAATGTCAGGGAACTGACAATACAAAATACAAATGAGGTTGCTTGGGAACACTATACCGCAATGCGGGATATTAGCAGCCTAACATTAAAAGACGGGAATTATAATGTTGAAGATGTGATGAAATCTATAATGGATACATATGAAACCCGTTATAATGAAATCGTAAAAGAACATGAAAATGGAGATCGTGAAGTTTCCTACGAACTTACGGGGAAAAGGTCATTGACACTTGACGAAGATTTAGCCGGATTGGACGAAGCCTTTAAAATGCGTCTGGCAAATTTAGAAGGATATATTACCTGTCAACAAACCAATAAAGCATTTGAAAACGCAGGCAGTTCATGGTATTTCCGTAGAAATAGCCCTCAAAATGAAGTAAAAACACAAGATAAGGCTCAAATGTTTGATACAAAATATCAGAAAACCGCAGTATCAATAATGGAGCAGGCTAAAGAGAAGTTTTTGGTAGCCTTTAAAAGTATAAATTACAAACAAGGAACAGCAACAAGCATACTATCGGATATTATGAAAAAGTGCTGATAAAGGAGGATTAAAAATGGCTATTAGTGGAATAGGACAG
>ERZ791574.1425-NODE-1425-length-12504-cov-3.862720_pt1 | contig 12504 bp, 7 predicted proteins | sample MGYA00433098_ERZ791574 | MGnify/ENA primary metagenome ERZ791574 (study PRJEB30046, sample SAMN00791933) | human gut metagenome | study: EMG produced TPA metagenomics assembly of the A metagenome-wide association study of gut microbiota in type 2... | reverse complement strand
AGCGAACGGCAACACCGGCAACGAAAATAAAAACGGCAAAGGAAACGGGAACAGAAACGGAAACCGCAACCGTAACAGCGGAAACCGGGAGAACAACCGCGAACGGGAGAACCGCGAAAACAACCGTAACAGACCGCGTCCGAACCGAGTAAATAACGATAAGCAACCGAATAATGACAAACCTCAGCAACAAGCTAAGCCTGCTGCCAAACCGGAAAGCAAGCCGGACACAAAGCCGGAAGCTTAAAGGAGTCATTGCCGCACTGACTTGTTCTCTGTTCTTTTCCTGCGAAAACCCAGCCTTGTACGACCAATACCAGGCGATCAACAATATCACGTGGGAAAAGGACAAGGAATACTATTTCACCTTCGAGGTGAAAGATATATCTGTTCCTTACGACCTGACACTGGAAGTAAGGAACAATAACTTGTACCCCTATCAGAACTTATGGCTTTTCTGCAGTGAAGAGCAGCCGATCGGCCCGCTCCGCCGGGACACCATCGAATGCATGCTTGCCGACGAATTCGGCAAATGGCACGGACATGGCATTTCCTTATACCAAAGCAGTTTTCCCATTCATTCGCAATATAAGTTTCCGCATGCCGGACAATATACGTTCAGTTTCCGTCAAGGGATGCGCGACGATGCTTTGAAAGGAATACAAGAAATCGGTTTCTCGGTTCGCCCGGCCAAGTGAGCAGCCCTTAACCCTACCGTTCCCTCCTGGATGCATCCAAGCGAAGGAAGATAAAAAGCAGGATCGTGAATCCCCAAAGGGAAGAACCGCCGTAGCTAAAGAAAGGCAACGGAATGCCGATCACAGGTGTAAGCCCCGTCACCATCCCTATATTAATGGCCAAATGGAAGAAAAAGATAGAAGCGACACTATAGCCGTACACCCGGTTGAAAGTAGAACTTTGCCGCTCCGCCAACACAATCAGGCGCAGGATCAGAAATCCGAACAACAATAAGACCGCAGAAGCCCCGATGAACCCTTGTTCTTCACCTACCGTACAAAAGATAAAGTCGGTATCCTGCTCTGGAACATACTTCAGTTTGGTCTGCGTACCGTTCAGAAAGCCTTTTCCGGTAAGTCCACCAGAACCGATCGCGATCTTCGACTGATTCACATTATAGCCGGCACCGCTCGGATCATCTTCCAATCCCAATGAAACCTTGATACGTATCTGTTGATGCGGTTCCAGGATATCGGTAAACACATAATCCACCGAATACATAAAAGCCAATGATCCCAATGCAAAGACTGCGATCAACACATAATGCCACGCCCAGTTGCGGATAGAAAGAAAAACCAGATAACAGGCAACCAGCAAGATCACCCCGATCGATATCAGGGAATAATCGACCGGCATAAAGAAAGAAGCGGCATACCCTCCTAAACAAGCAACACCCGCAGTCCCCAATATCACCTGTATTGCACGGGTATCTTTCCTTTCTATCTGTATCAGGATAACCGTGATCAACAGGATCAGAGAAGAGACAAGCAACTCTCCCACCGCCGTATCTCCCACCGTCACATCCGAAAACTTCATGCTGGTGACAAAAAAGACAACCGCGCAGACTCCCGACAAAAGAATATATCCCGACATCCCCTCCCGATATAACATCAAGAAGAAAGCCAAGTAGACCAGTGCCGAACCTGTCTCTTGCTGCAGCAGGATGCAAATCATCGGCAGAAATATTAGCGACAAGACGGCTATAAAGTTTTTAGGAACAGTCAGCTTGAAACCATAGGTATTCATCAGCTTCGCGACAGCAAGTGCCGTCGCAAACTTGGCAAACTCAGCCGGCTGCAACCTGACAGGTCCCAAAACAAGCCACGAATGGGAACCTTTTATGTTCGGAGCCAGAAAAATCGTAGCAATCAGCAACACGATGAAACCGGCATATATCAGATAGGCAAAAACATCAAAAAACTCACTCTCAAGCATCAAGAGCACAAAGATCAACCCTACCGACAATCCCATCCACATCAACTGCGAACCGGGACGGCCCGACGGGTCAAATAACCCCACGTTATCGAATTCATAACTAGCACCACAGATGCTGAACCAGCCGGCAACGACCAACACCACATAAAGGATAATCGTCAACCAGTCAACCGTCTTCCATATTTCCGTCTTCCTATAACTCACGATTCGGTAAAGATAAAACGTTTGGCGATACAACCGCATTCGACATCGTCTCTTCCAGCAACTTGTTCTCCTCCGAGATTTCGCCTTTCAGATACTTCTCCATCATCAATTTGCCGATCGGCACGCCGTAGGTCGCACCGAAACCACCATTCTCCACATACACGCAGATGGCCACCTTCGGATTCCGATAAGGAGCAAAACCGATAAAAGCTGAGTGATCTTTCCCATGCGGATTTTCGGCCGTACCAGTCTTGCCGCAGACTTCGATATCCGTTATAGCCGCTCCCCGACAAGTTCCGCCTATAACGGCATTCCTCATACCTTCGGCTACGATTTCATAATTTTTGCGTTCCACCATCGTGTATCGTTTATCCGTATAAAGGGAATCCAGCGGGGTGTCCTGTACCTCCTTCACGACATGCGGAGTAATAAAATATCCCCGGTTAGCGATGGTTGCCGCCAAATTACAAATCTGCAATGGCGTAGCCAACACTTCACCCTGCCCGATCGCAATTGAAATGACGGTACTGGAACTCCAACGTTTACCGTGATATTTATTATAATACTCGCTATTCGGCAAAAAGCCTCTATTTTCCCCAGGCAGGTCAATGCCCAACTTATAACCGTATCCCATAGATACCAAGTAATTCTTCCAAACTTCAAACGCCTCTCCCACACTCGAATAACGCCGACGGCTATCGATCATATCACGCAACCCCCAACAAAAAAAGGAGTTGCAGGAAGTAGCCAGCGCATAAGTCACATTCAGAGGAGAAGCATGGCCGTGGCAGGCCGGTTTGCCGTTCCGGGCCCCTGTATATCCATGTGCACAAGTATACAAGGTTTCTGTCGTAATCACTTCCTCCTGAAGGAAAGTCAACGCCTGTGTCGGCTTGAATGTCGATCCCGGCGGATAACGCCCCATGATGGCACGATCCAGCAAAGGCTTGTCCGAATTTTTCGACAGCATGATATGGTTCTTTCCCCGCTGGCGACCGACCAACAAGTTTGGATCATAAGAAGGCGAAGAAACCAGACACAGAACCTCCCCGGTTTCCGGCTCGATCATGACAATGCTACCCCTCTTGTTCTGCATCAGCTTCTCACCCAAAGCCTGCAAATCCATATCGATCGAAAGCGTCAGGTTCTTACCAGACACGGGAGCCACATCGTGGCGGCCTTCTTCATACCGCCCTTTTATACGTCCATGCGCATCACGCAACAGAATCTCCACACCCTTAACGCCGCGCAAAGCCTCTTCGTAAGACAATTCCACACCTGAACGTCCGGCATTATCTCCCTGCACATAATAAGGATCTTTCTCGATATCCCCCTGGTTCACCTCCCCAATATTACCCAACAGATGGGCTCCATAAGGATATTCATATTCCCGGATTGTACGGTTCTGAATATAAAAACCCGGAAATTTATACAGTTTTTCCTGCAAAACACCGCATTCCTGTGCGGAGAGGTGATTCATGAACACCTGCGGGACATAGGAAGAATAGCCGGGATTCAACCGCCTGTTCTTAATTTCAGCTATACGTTTTACAAACAGCTCTTTTGTAATACCGAGGATATTGCAGAAATCAAGCGTATCGAACGGTTGAATCTCACGCATAACCAACATGACTTCATAAGAAGGCTGGTTATAAACCAGCAGCTTCCCGTTGCGATCATAAATGATACCCCTGGAAGGGATCAGTGTCTTTTTCAGAAACGCATTGCTGTCTGCCCACGCTTTATAGTCGCTGTCTACTACTTGCAGAAAGAACAAACGAATGATAAAGATGAGAACCAACAGAACAACGGCGCCACCAATCACGAAACGCCTGTTCTCAAGAGTATACTTCGTATTAATCTCCACTTTTCTGGGACCCTATATTGAATGCTTCTATTGTACAAATTAACAAGGTTGTCGTCACCACACTCGCCGCGATGCGGATCGCCAGGAACAGCGGATCGAATAATGTCAACGACTCAATCAAAAACAACGCTACATGATGAATCACGACAAAAAACAGCGTATAGCGGAAAAAACCGCCATATCCGAACGTTTTGTAAGAGGGATTAATCCCTTCCGGCAAGTCTTTTCCCATCAATAACTGAATTAACGAGTGACGGATAAAACCGGCCAGCGTACAAGCAAACGCATGCATTCCCGACGTATTTGAAAAAACATCAATCGTCAACCCGATCAGAAAAGAGAAAAACACCACATTCGTCCGTGAGCTCCCCACTGGCATTTTCAGTATGAAATAAAGATACAAGAACGGCGTTGCCACACGCAGGAAATGGATATTGTTCAGGATCAAAACCTGAACCAACACCAGCACCACAAAATAAATGAAGCCCCGCAGTATATTGTTAATCATTCTTTTTCGCCTCCCGTTCTGTATTTTTTTGCTCTGCCTGACGATAGTTCTTTATGATACGCACATTGTTCAAGGCCTGGAAATCAGTAGCCAATTCCACTTCAAGCGAATAAAAGTTATCATCATGCTGTTTCTCGAAATTCACGACTTTACCCACAATAATCCCAGACGGGAAAATGGCGGAATAACCGCTCGTCACGATCGTATCTCCTTTCTCAAACTCCACGTGGCGCGGCAACTCGTCCAGATTGGCAAAACGTGCATTACGCCCGTTCCAGCTCAACGTTCCGAAATAACTACTCCCCAACACCTTGCAGCTCAGTTTGAACTTCGGATTCAACAGAGGGATTACAACGGAAAAATGGTCGGAAACCGTCGACACAATTCCCACGACACCCCGTTCAGACACAACTCCCATGTCCGGCTCCACTCCATCCTTACGGCCTTTGTTCACCGTAATATAATTGGATAAATACGTAACACTGTTGTTCACGACATCCGCCATCACAAAACTATACGGAAACTGTCCGGTCGAGTCAGGTGCAAAACCGACAAACAGAGCAGTGTCGGCCCGCATCATCTCCAACTGGTCCTGCAACTCTAGCAACTCCATTTCAAGTTGTCCGTTACGCTCCAGAAGCTCCCGATTTATATCACGCAGGTTCAGGTAGGAAGTAACAAAGCCGGAAACAGAAGTAATATGTCCGGTTATCACATTTGCCGAACTGAACATAATGTTCCGTTGATATGCATTATTGCGATAAACCAACGTCAACGATATGATCTCTAGCAAAATGAATAGGAACCAATGCCTCTTTCTGACTAAAAAATCCAGGAGTTTACGCATAATCAGTTGAAAATTGAAAGTTGAAAGTTGAAAGTTGAATATTCAGCAAGTACACCACTTGTTTACTTTCAACTTTCAACTCTCAACTTTCAACTTATATTTACCGGATAAGGAAATTAAACTTGTCGATATTCTTCAACGCAATCCCCGTACCTCTTGCTACTGCATGCAAAGGATCGTCTGCCACGTGAAATTCGATCCCCATCTTGTCGCGCAAACGTTTGTCGATACCACGCAGCAAAGCGCCGCCACCGGCCAGATAGATGCCGTTTTTTACGATATCGGCATACAATTCAGGAGGCGTCTGTTCCAACGCGCTCAGAACGGCGGCTTCAATCTTTGAAATCGACTTGTCCAAACAATGTGCGATTTCCTGGTAGGAAACAGGCACTTTCATCGGCAGAGCCGTCATCTGGTTCGGACCACAGACTTCAAAATCTTCAGGAGCGTCCTCGAGGATACTTAAAGCGGAGCCGACATTGATCTTGATACGCTCCGCCATACGTTCGCTGACGCGTATATTATGCTGGCGGCGCATATATTCCACAATATCGTTCGTCAAGTCGTCGCCCGCCATCTTGATAGACTTGTTGGAAACGATCCCCCCCAACGAAATCACCGCGATCTCGGTCGTACCGCCACCTATGTCTACAATCATGTTTCCTTCCGGAGCTTCCACATCGATGCCGATACCGATTGCCGCAGCCATCGGCTCGAAAATCAAATAAACATCACGACCGCCGGCATGTTCCGCAGAGTCACGGACAGCACGGAGTTCGACTTCCGTACTTCCCGAAGGAACGCCAATCACCATGCGAAGAGAAGGTGAAAACAAATGGTTGCGAGTATTCACCTGCTTTATCAAACCGCGCATCATCTGCTCGCAAGCATAGAAGTCGGCAATCACTCCGTCTCTCAACGGACGGATGGTACGTATGTTTTCGTGGGTTTTTTCATGCATCAACTTCGCCTTTTCCCCCACGGCAATCATCTTTTCTGTACGGCGATCCAGAGCTACAACCGAAGGCTCATCCACCACGATTTTTCCGTTCGTGATGATGATAGTATTGGCTGTGCCCAAGTCCATTGCTATCTCTTGTGTAAAAGAAAATAATCCCATTTTTTTATTTACTATTTGACAATTTACTATTTACTATTTGATACATACTTATTACTATCTGACAATCAAATCCATATTGCCGAACGGCTGAATAGTAAATTGTAAATTGTCAAATAGTAAATCGCTTTAGTGTTTAAAATGACGGATACCGGTAGTCACCATCGCCATACCGTGCTCATTACAATAAGCAAATGATAAATCGTCTTTTACCGAACCTCCCGGTTGGATAACAGCCGTAATACCTTCTTTATCTGCAATTTCCACACAGTCGGGGAACGGGAAGAAGGCATCGGAAGCCATTACTGCACCATTCAGGTCGAAGCCGAATGATTTGGCTTTTTCAATTGCTTGTTTCAATGCGTCTACACGTGAAGTCTGTCCTACACCGCTTGCAAGAAGTTGTTTATCCTTTGCCAATACGATGGCGTTGGATTTGCTGTTCTTTACAATTTTGTTGGCAAACAACATATCTTCCACTTCTTCCGGAGTAGGAGCTTTGTCTGTCACGGTTTTCAGGTCGGCTACCGTTTCAATATTAGTATCTTTATCCTGCACCAATACGCCATTCAGCAAAGCACGGAATTGTTTCTTAGGCAATTTAGCTTCCTTACGAACGAGGATGATGCGGTTCTTTTTCTGTCCCAGGATTTCGAGTGCATCCACATCATAATCCGGCGCGATAATCACTTCGAAGAAAATCTTGTTGATTTCTTCGGCTGCTTCTTTGTCGATGACACCATTCGTAATCAATACACCGCCGAAAGCAGAAACCGGATCACCGGCCAATGCGTCTTTCCAAGCTTCCAAAACTGTAGCACGGGAAGCTAATCCGCAAGCGTTGTTGTGTTTCAGGATAGCGAAAGTGAGGTCATCGAATTCGTCGATCAAGTCAACGGCTGCGTTAATGTCGAGAAGATTGTTATAAGAGATTTCTTTTCCGTGAATCTGGTCGAACATTGCTTCCAGATTTCCGTAGAAATAACCTTTCTGATGTGGGTTCTCACCGTAACGAAGTTGCTTCTGGCTATTAACAGAGCAACGGAAAGCAGAACCTTCGCCGGCATCGAAATAGTTGAAAATAGCCGAATCGTAGTGAGAAGAAACGGCAAATGCTTCTTTAGCCATCCAGCGACGTTCTTCGAGTGAAGAAGTAGCGCCGTGCTCCATCAACATATCCAATAATGGTTTGTATTGAGCTTGAGAAGCTACGATGATTACATCGTTATAGTTCTTGGCTGCGGCACGAATCAGTGAGATTCCGCCTATATCGATTTTTTCAATAATGTCTGCTTCAGATGCACCGGAAGCTACAGTAGCTTCGAACGGATACAAATCAACAATAACCAGATCTATCTCGGGAATTTCATATTTCTCAATCTGTTGCATATCCTGTTCCAGACCACGACGACAAAGAATACCTCCGAAAATTTTCGGATGTAATGTCTTTACTCTACCACCGAGAATAGAAGGATAAGTGGTCAAATCTTCCACTGCCTTGCAAGGATATCCCAATGATTCAATAAACTGACGAGTTCCGCCTGTTGACAAAAACTCTACTCCCTCTTCATGAAGTTTGGTAATAATTTCATCCAAACCTTCTTTATGGTATACAGATACCAATGCAGTTTTTATTCTTTTAGACTCTGACATTGAATTGCTTATTAAGTATTTGGTGTGCAAAGTTACGAAATATTGTTTATCGTACGTAATAAATAAGGTGTGAATTAATAAAAAAAAGCGTTGACTCTCCTCAACGGAAAATCAACGCCTCTTCGCATATATGCTCTCTATTCAAAAACTATTACCAGATAGATACTCGTTTTTCTTTAGGTACGAACATCGAATCCTGTTCGGTGATTTTGAATGCTTCATACCAATTCTGGATATGAGGAAGAGCACCGTCCACACGCCATTTGCCTAATGAGTGAGGATCAAGTTTGGTTAATCGGAGAATTTCTTCCGGACGGATATTTCCTGCCCACACATTAGCGTAAGCCAGGAAGAAACGTTGTTCCGGAGTAAATCCGTCAACAATTTCCAGCGGTGCGGCTTCTGTTGCATTCTTGAATGCCTGGAAAGAAACTTGCAAACCTCCGTGGTCGGCAATGTTCTCTCCAAGTGTCAGGCTACCGTTTGCGTGTACGCCCGGAGCTACTTCAATGCTGTCAAAGAAGTTAACCATCACCTGTGCCCGTTCTTCGAACTTTTTAGCATCCTCTTCTGTCCACCAATCTTTCAGGTTTCCGTCTTTGTCATATTGACGTCCCTGATCGTCAAATCCATGAGTCATCTCATGGCCGATTACCACGCCGATTGCACCGTAGTTCATAGCATCGTCCGCATTCATATCGAAGAACGGAGGTTGCAGGATAGCTGCCGGGAAGCAGATTTCATTGGTAGTCGGGTTATAATAAGCGTTCACTGTTTGAGGAGTCATCAACCATTCATCCTTGTCTACCGGTTTGCCGGCTTTGGCAATCATTTCGTTGTAATCCCATTCGTTGGCACGCTCGATATTTGCCCAGTAAGAATCATCTTTGATCTCCAGTGCGGAGTAATCTTTCCATTTATCAGGATAACCTATTTTTACATGGAAGGTTGCCAGTTTCTCCAACGCTTTTTCCTTGGTCGGTTCACTCATCCATTCCAAACCTTTGATACGTTCTCCCAAAGAAGTTTGCAGGTTCTTCACCAGTGTAACCATACGTTCTTTGGCAGCAGCCGGGAAGTACTTCTCTACATACATCTGTCCTACCACTTCGCCAAGTACACCATCTACGGTGCTCACGGAACGTTTCCAGCGAGGCTGCATTTCTTTCTTTCCAGACATTGTTCTGCTGTAGAAATCGAAGTTCTGTGCTTCAAAATCATCGCTTAGATAAGAAGCGGCAGCATCTATCAATCCCCATTGGAGATACAGTTTCTGATCGTCCAGTGATACGGTGTTTATCACATCGGCTACTTCCTTCATAGCAGCAGGCTGACCTACGTTCACTTCGTTCAAATCTTTCAAACCGGAAACGGTGAAATAAGTATCCCAGTCAAAAGTAGGGAAGTTCTTTTTCAGCGTCGCCCTATCCATCTTGTTATAATTAGCATGAGGATCACGCAATTCCACTTGTGAGCGAGCCGCTTTCGCCAGGCGAGTTTCGATGTTCATCACTGCTTTCACAGCTTTCTGTGCAGTAGCCTCATCATAACCTGCCAACTGGAACATTTTGGCGATATGTTCCTGATATTTATTACGGATATTTTTAGTCTGCTCGTCATTCTCCAGATAATAGTCACGCTGTCCCATTCCGATACCACCTTGATAGGTCTGTACGATATTCATGGAACTGTTCATATCATCCGCACTTACAAACATGGTGAAGTAAGGACGGATGCCTTTCTTCTGGCTCTCTGCGATATATGCATAGATTTCTCCTTTATCCTTGAGAGCGTCAATGGCTGCCAGTTCTGCTTTGATCGGAGCTACACCTTCCTGATTCAGCTTCACGCTATCCATTGCGATATTATAAAGATCACCTACTTTCTGCGCAGCACTGCCCGGTGCGTTATCTTTCTTCGCTGCCAATTCGGCAATCAATGCTTTCAGTTGTTCACGACTGTTTTCGCGCAACATGTCGAATGTACCGAAACGTGAATACTCGTCTGTCAGCGGATGATCTTTCACCCAACCTCCACAGGCATATTGATAAAAACTTGTACCCGGCATAGCCGTGGTATCCAGATTAGCAAGGTCGATACCGGACGTCAGCACGGCCTCTTTCTTACTGTTACATCCTGTTGTCATAAGGCATACGGCAAGAATTGGTAAATACTTGGTTACTTTCATATTGTATAAATAATTAAATAGTCTCTCTAATCAACAATCATCCTACCCGCAGTCCGACACCGAGGAAGAAGGTGACCGACACCGAGGAACGCCTCGTTCCTCAACGAGAAACACCTGTTTCGACACCGAGAAACAGATACCCGCCAGGAATACCTTCTACCGAGGTATAGCATTTCTCTCACATAGTGCCCGGAAGTATGCGTTTTGTTCTAGTTTTTCGCTTCTTCCAGTTCCATCGAAACCCGCTCCCACTCTTCAACAATGCCATCCAACTGTTGCTTCAGTTTTTGATGCCGTTCATAGAGCTGCATATCCGAAGCTCCTTCGGGAGTTGCCATCTTCGCTTCTACGATAGCAATCGCGGATTCGGTTTCCTCTATTGAAGCTTCACAGTCCGCCACCTGGCGTTCGAGTTTCTTAATCTTCTTATTAAGTTCTTTCTGGGCTTCGTAAGAGAGCTTATTCTCCGAAGGCTGAACGGTTTCAGGTTCATTACCTTTAGCTGAAGCCGTGGGAGAAGCCGACAATCCCGCTCCTTTCTGAAGCTCGTTCAAGCTATCTATCTTTTTCTTTTGCAAGAATTCATAGATACCTCCAAGGTGTTCTTTTACAAGTCCACCACCAAACTCATATACTTTAGTCGCAAGTCCATCCAGAAAATCACGGTCGTGGCTGACAAGAATCACTGTTCCGTCAAATTCGCGGATAGCTTCCTTCAAAACATCTTTCGAACGCATATCCAAATGATTGGTCGGTTCGTCCAGAATCAGTAGATTTACGGGTTCCAGCAGAAGTTTAATCATCGCCAATCGCGTACGTTCTCCTCCGGAAAGGACTTTCACCTTTTTATCCGAAGCTTCGCCTCCAAACATGAAAGCTCCCAGTATATCACGTATCTTCAGACGGATATCTCCTGTCGCTACCCGGTCAATCGTATCGAATACAGTCAAGTTCTCATCCAACATTTGTGCCTGGTTCTGCGCAAAATAACCGATTTGTACATTATGTCCGATCGTTAGTTTGCCTTCGAAATCAATCTCGTCCATGATACATTTCACCAAGGTAGACTTACCCTCTCCGTTCTTCCCGACGAAAGCCACTTTCTCTCCCCTGTTGATAGTCAGGTTGACATCATGGAAAACGACATGGCTGCCATACGCTTTGCGCACATCTTCGCAAATCACAGGATAGTTTCCGCTACGACTGGCTGGAGGGAATTTTAAACGCAAGGCGGAATTATCTTCCTCGTCCACTTCGATGCGGTCTATCTTTTCCAGTTGCTTGATACGGCTTTGCACCTGTACGGCTTTCGTTGCTTTATAGCGGAAGCGTTCGATGAAGTCTTCTGTATCCTGTATTTGTTTCTGCTGATTTTCGTAAGCACGGAGCTGTTGTTCACGGCGTTCTTTACGCAGGACTACAAACTCATCGTACTTCACTTTGTAGTCGTAAATCTGACCGCAAGTGATTTCGATGGTACGGGTAGTTACGTTATTCAGGAAAGCACGGTCATGGCTGACTAATACGACTGCATTGGCACGTGTAGACAAAAAGTTTTCCAACCATTGGATACTTTCAATATCAAGGTGATTGGTCGGCTCATCGAGCAAAAGCACGTCCGGGCGACGTAAAAGCAATTTTGCCAATTCGATACGCATACGCCATCCACCAGAAAACTCCGAAGTAGGGCGTTCAAAATCTTCCCGGCTGAATCCCAATCCAAGAAGTGTTCGTTCGATTTCCGCCTGAAAGTTCGTACCGCCCATCATCAGAAACCGGTCGTTTTCATGCGTGAAACGGTCTATCAACTGATGATATTCTTCCGAATCATAGTCTGTCCGTTCGGCCAATTCCTGATTCATCCGTTCCAACTTCGCCTGAAGCTCAAATATATGTTCGAATGCCAGTTCTGCCTCTCCCATCACCGTCCGGTTGTCGGAAAGAATCATGACTTGTGGCAAATATCCGATGGTTACATCTTTCGGAGTAGCTACCACTCCGCGTGTCGATGACTGCAAACCTGCCAATATCTTCAGCATGGTTGATTTGCCGGCACCATTTTTGCCGACCAATGCAATGCGGTCTTTCTTATTAATTACATAGCTGACGTCCTCAAAAAGCGGCGTCGCATTAAATTCTACTGATAATCCTTCTACTGAAATCACTT
>ERZ791574.1419-NODE-1419-length-12568-cov-6.989531_pt1 | contig 12568 bp, 10 predicted proteins | sample MGYA00433098_ERZ791574 | MGnify/ENA primary metagenome ERZ791574 (study PRJEB30046, sample SAMN00791933) | human gut metagenome | study: EMG produced TPA metagenomics assembly of the A metagenome-wide association study of gut microbiota in type 2... | reverse complement strand
TCAGGTCGCTCTGTGCGGCCATCAGCTCCGCCTGCTCCTTGGTGCCCTCGGGAAGCTGTCCGCTTTCCGAGAGGACTTCCCGCAGCGTTTCCAGCTGGCGGGCCATATCGAAGGGGGAGAGGCTGCGCCGGTGGACGTTGGCGCCCATCAGCGCCCGCAGCTCGGAGAGCTTGTCGGGATACCGGCGGACTTTGCAGGGGACGGCGGTCTTGCCCAGCTTCCGGGCGGCCATCACCCGGCGGTGTCCGCTGATGATACGCCATGTGTTCTCGCCGTCGGGCGTGACCACGATGTCCTCCAAAAAGCCGTCCTGCTCCACAGAGCGCATGGTGGAGAGGAACTCATCGTCCTCCGCCATGGAGAAGCGGTTCATGGGGTTATCCACCAGAGACGCCACAGGCAGCTGGCGGGTCAGTTCACCGTTGACGGCGCTGGCGTTTTCCGTGGTCTTTTGCAGGGTGGAGAAGATGGAGGGACTCTTTTTACCTGCCATGGATCAGCCCTCCATTCTTGCCAGCATTTCGTCGCACAGGGCGGCGTAATCGCCGGTGGCGGTGCAGCGGGGGGAGAAGAAGCACAGGGGCTGGAGGGCCAGCGGGGCCTTCTTCACGTCGATATTCTTGCGGATGTACGTCTGGAAGGCCAGACCCGGCAGCATGGCGGGGAAGTTGGCGATCATTTCCCGGTCAAGGCTGGAGCCGGTCTCCACGGCGGTCATGAAGATGCCCAAGGCCCGGATGTCCGGGTTGGCGATCTCGCGGACGGACTGGATGGTCTCCAGCATGACGTCGTAGCCCTCGATGGAGTTTTTATCCACCTTGATGGGGATGAGGACGTACTGAACAGCCACCAGCACGTTGATATTGAACAGGCTCTCCAAAGAGGGGGAGCAGTCGAAAAACACGAAATCGTAAGTATCGGGGATCTGGGGCAGGAGGCGGCGCAGGGTGGTGTCCCGGCCGAAGGGCATCTCCTGCATGGTGGCCAGCGCCGGAGCCAGCAGACTGCCGCCCCGGATCAGGTCGAGGTTTTCGGTAGTGGTGTGGCAGACGGTGTCCGCCAGCGTGGCGGTCTTGGACACGATGACGTCCGTCAGTGTGGCGGCGGGGATCTCCGTCAGGGACAGGTTGCTGGTGGCGTTGCCCTGAGTATCCATGTCCACGATCAAAACCTTTTTGCCACGGCGCACCAGCTCGCCCGCCAGATTGATGGCGGAGGTGGTCTTGCCGGTGCCGCCCTTCTGGTTCATCACGGCGATGGTTTTCATTCCCGGGCACCTCCGTTCTTTTCCAGCTCCTCGATGCTGGCCACCTGCTCCAAAACGCTGTCTAAAATCAGCTGGCTCATGCTCATGTGCAGCTTGGCGGCAGCCATTTTGATGCGGGCGCGGTCGTCCTCCGTGGCGTAGACCAACAGCTTGACCTTGTTGTTTTTCTCATCCATCGACAGATCCTCCCTATATGCGACGTTTTGATGGTAATTTCTGAAAACTATTATGACATCATAATGTCATGGGGTCAAGAGGAAAATGGTCGAATTGATGTCAAAAATAATCCAAAATGCCCCGGCAGGGCGCCGGAGGAAGGAAAACCAATTGAACAAAAAGAAGATTTTGTTCAATTGAGGGGGAGGGAGAACTGGGGAGGGGAGGTTATTTTGACAAAGTGAGCTTCCCCTTTTAGGCCATTTTTTACAGCTTAGGGGTGAACTTCTCTTTGTCAATTTGATTGTGTCATGATAGGATAATCTTGGCCACAGTTATTTTGGGTTAGCCATACTCCGCCTGAATGATGCAGGCTCCCAAGGCCAGACGCAGCGGCTTGGCCACATTGCCTTTCCGGTTAGTAAATAGGGCGGCGTAGCGCTTCTCGATCTCCGGCCAGGGGATCGTCTGGGCTTTCTTTACCCAACGGTTGCTTTCCTTCAGATTCATGCCCACCGGCTGTTTGAAATCCGCCAGGCTGATCTGGCCATTGCTGTAACGATACATGGTTGCCCTCCAGGTGCAAGGTTTTGCGGGATTTTTGCCAGTTCTCTTGCTCCAATTATACCACGGATTGGCCTCTATGGATTGAAATATAAGGCTTTTTCTATTATTCAGTGCACGTTAATTATCCCCCTGGCAATCGAGAAGGGAGGCTCTGTCATGAGCCTCCCTTCCGCTTTTTTATGTGCGTATAGACCCTTCAGCAGCCGTCTGTAGATAGCCCTTTACGGCAAAGGACGGCTGTTTTTCCGCCGGTGCGGTTTGTAGTCCTCAGGGCGGATCGCTTCAAGAAATGTATTTCCCGCCTTTTCGATGACAGCTGGGTCCGTTTCGGTTCCATTTATATGCATGTAAATACTTCTCTGTTTTTTATACCGGGCAAACCAGTCGTTGAAGTCCTCTTGTGTTAGAACCCTCTTGCGCGGCTTCCTGTCATCCTTGGAAATATAGTTGAGACGTGCGCGCATGGTGCGCAGGTATTGTTCCGCTTCCAGCAAAACGGCGTTGTCACCCTGAGCGTCATCCGTCTTTCTCTTCTTGTAAAGCTCCGTGCGATTTTCCGGCAGTCCGCATTCGGCAGAGCAGTAAACGCGGCGGCCGCGGGTCCGGACAAAGGCTTTCTTGCATACCGGGCAAATCGCCGGCGTACAGCTGCATTTCAGGCAGTCGACAAAGTCCCAGATCAACGCCAGTTCCGGCGAAGTGACTTCTTTATACTCAGCAATTATGCGCGGATAGTCCGGCTCGGCGCGCCTGTCAAGCAAATTGAGCGCATTCTGGCGGGATCCGGACGCGGCCCTCTTGTCTCCCAGCTGGGCGACCCCCTTTATCAGCAAAGCCAGATCGGATTGCAGATCCGGTGTCTTGCCCCGCAGAGGAATCTGCAAAAATCCTCCGGTATAGGACTGCGAAAACTGCGGAAATGTCTCGGCGCAGAGCTGCCACAGGCGGCTGAGCATATAGGCGCCGGTGGCGTGTCCGGACTCTGCATAGCCGGTGGAGCTGAGCTCGACCAAAATCTCCCGGCTGTACGCATGCCACTCCTGGAGCGCCGCCAAATCACGCTGAATACCGCGGCTTATTTCAACGACCCGCTCATACGGGAGGTCAAGGCGCTCCGTGTGCAGCTCCAGATAATTGGTGCGGTTGATGATTCCGGCAAATAAACCGCTGTTACCGCAGATGGCCTCCATTTCCCAAAGGACATCTATCAACCGAGAATAATACGGCTGCAGCTTGCCGTATGAAAGATCGGGAGACGGCGTATTGTCACGCAAAAGCAGCTCGACCTTTTGGAAGATACGCTCAGCCTGATGAAAAAGAGGTGTGATGGGAGCGTTGATATAGCCTGTAACCAGATCTCCGGGCGTGAGAAACCGCGACGAAGCGAGTTCCCATCCGCTGCTCTCCTTTTTCATGATGGCACTGCGGTGATCTGGAAGCGAAACATACCGAATTGCTTCGAGCCATTCGGATCGCTGATCGACACCGCCTTGTCCGCCGGCCGGCGGAGTGGATTTTTGATCAAGCCCCATAGCACACACTCCTTCAATCGTTCTTTAAAAAACTATACCACAAAAAATCTTAATTTGTCAAATAGTTTCCATTCATGCGCGCACCGAAAAGGGATAGAGTGGCTATATAGAGCAGCCAGATCGCGTGTACCTAACACCGTAAAATGATCCCCTTGCCTGCCATCCGGCTGTCCAATGAACGAAAGCGAGAGATAATCATGAGCAAAAAGGCGAAACAAAAAAATAAGCGTTGGGTGAAGGAATATGACACGACGATCAAAGGTGCTGCACTGAGGGTCAATTTCTGCACAAACTGCACGACTGGAGTCACCAACCTGAATGGGTATCTGATTAATGACAAGACGGGAATCCGTCACGATGCTGACGTGAGAGTCGGTGCAAAGGCGGCGACAGAGGCTGATATTGACCACATGGTCAATTCTCTGATTGCCCGGGCAAAAGCAGCCTATGACGACAAATGCACAGCGGCGATCACGTGCGGGACGGGGACGGGCAGGCTCACAGAAATCGTTGCCGGTCTCAGCGAAGGCGAGACGGCCCTGCTGTCCCCGCCCAATGCGCAGGCTGCCTCAACACGCAAGCAGTCCATAAGCTTCTTCGGCTCGGTTTGCTCAAAGCTCGATGCGGCAGGCATTACCATCTGCCAAAAAAATGCTGACGAAATCGTCAAACTGATCCGTCAAATGACAGAAGGCAACAGAAAAAGCAAGAAAAACGCCGCAACGGAAAAGACCATCCTCCGCCACATCAAAGAGGTGGAATGGCAATTTGACCGGCTGGCCGACATACGGTCTGACGCGCCGATCGGTCAGCTGATCCTCCCGCGTGACCGTGCCAAAAATGTCACGCCGGAAGACGAGCAGCACAAATATATCGGCGAGGAGGCCGCCGTCCTGACGGTGGCCATCCTGCGGCGTCTGGTCAAAAACGGTCTGTCCCTCGGCGGCATCTTTATGATGCTGGGCATGGCCCGCACGGCGGAGGCCTGTGCTCCCAAATTCAGCGAGATCGTTCTCGCGGACGATTACGCGGTCCTCGCGATCATGTGGCAGGCAGACGGTACATCGCGCATCGCCGACCTCAAGACGGACAACTCCTACCGGCTGATTATTCTCCCCAAAATCGCAGCCGAGGCGATCCGGGCGCGCATGGCGTATCTGCATACGCTGGGATTCACCGACGAGGAGATCCGTGATATGCCGGCTGTCTCCTCCGAGTGGGAGCCGACAACGCAGGCAAGCCCGGCGGAACTCAGCGCCTACCTGCTGAGGATCCTGACCTGGGCGATGAACCCGAACGACGGCTATTGGGACGCCGTCAAGATGCAAATGGCGGACGAGCCTGACATGGATGCTTACGGCAAGCCGTCTAATGATGTAACCGCCTACATTGCCCGCCGCAGCCGCTGCACCGAGCTGTGCAATGGCTGCAATATGGCTCCCCTGCTGGTTGATGCGATGATGGGGCACGCGCCCCCCAGAGGAGACACGGCAGACTGGGACGGCTATCTGCGCCAGAAGGATAACTGGCCGGTTGTTGCGCAAATGACCGAGCGCATCGTCTATGACCCCGATTGCACCACGCATCCGATGTTTGCGCAGACGCTGCTCGCCCCAGAGGTGTCCGGCAAGTCTGACCAGCCGAGCATTGGCTACTCCTTCCGTGCCACCAAGCCATGCATCGTGGAAATTGTGGCTCAGACCGCTGAAATCGGGGACAGCATCACCGTAATAACGGACGGAGTGCTCCAGGATAAGACCTGCGCACCGGTGGCCTTTGAGGACAGCGTGCGGCCGCCATTCATCGCCGTGCCCCGATCACGCGAATACTACGAGCGTCTGCTGCGGATTGCGGAATCGTGGGATGCCGCATCCTTCTGGCTGTCGGATCCGCCGCGGGGAGGACTGCAGCCGATCATTGATTATTAAGGAGGCAAAAAATATGTTGACTGGCAAAGATGTACCCATTACGGACACCTCCCGTTTTTTGGGAGACGTTGACATCGGAAATATGCCAAAAATCACTGGATACTATAACACTCACGGGCTGTATCTGGCCCACTACTCCGTGAGCCGGCAGAAGGACACGGCCGCGTATTGTCTGCGGGGCACCGTTTCCCTCCGCGATCCCAAAAATTTCGTCCTGAAAATGACGGACGATGCCGGTAAAGAGATCTATGCGAGTCTGCCCATCGTGCTGAAGAGCGTGGATCCGGAAGAAGTCAAGCGGGAGATCGCCGAAAAAGCGCAGACGCTTTGCGCCAGATTTGCCGACGCGAATAAGGCCGACAGCGCGTCCATCCCGATCGTACAGATGACCTTCGGCCAAGTTGTTAACACATACGGCGCCGAATATGCGCAGACCCGAAGCCCCAGCAGTGACAGCCGCCAGAAGGAGCGTCTGAGTACCCTCCGCAAGGTCGCCGACGGTCTTGCCGCGACGCCGTTCAGGATGATCTCACAGCGTCAGATCGCCGAGTTGTGCGAGCGGATCGGTACGGCGTGGTACAGCAAAGTCCGCGAGGCCGACTGCTTAGTGAGATACGTTGCAGAACGCCGCAAGTACGAGCAGATCCCAAATCCATTCCGGACGTACCGCAAGACGTGCGCAGCACCGCGGAATACCCGGCAGCTCCAAAAAGCCGCAGTATCCACAGATGTACTTGCGCGCGATGAGCAGGACAAGACCGTTGCGCTTGTGCTTGGCCATCTCGCCGAGCCGGATTATGCCGGAATCGGCCTGCTGCTTGGCACGGGTCTCAAAGCAAAGCAGGTCGTGGCACTCAAGTACGGTGATCTCCAAGAGGACCCGGACAATAAGGGCAGCCTGATCCTGCCCTACTTTCGGCCGGAGCTTGCCGGCAGTATGCACGACTTTTCTTTCGTGCTCTCAACTCTTGCCCAGCGCATCTGCCATGAGCGCAGGGCCATGTTGGAAAAAGAGGGCCTCACCCCAGGAGAGATCGCAGACCGGTATATCATCACGAACAGTGAAAAGCCGTATTCTGCCGACAAGCTTACTGCGGAGTGCCACAATATCCTGCACAACTGCGGCGTAGGTTTCGAGCAATTGGCAGGGCTGACCAGCGGTACAGAGGGTGCGGGCGTACGGCTCTTGCGCAACACATACGGCCTGCGCCTGAGAGAAGACGGCGGGCTCTGCGAGGATCTCGCACTGCTCCAATTTGCGCAGCATCGGAGGCCGGACGGCACGCAAGGGTTGTTTTATCGCAGTTTTACGGATCCTTACTCACATCGCTGCCAAGAGATCGCGCATCGACGCATCCAGTGGTTCCCTCCAAAAATGGACAGTACGCTTACGGTAACAGACAAAGCGCATAAAACCAAAAAGACCGTGAATTTGAAGGACGGTGAAAAGACGGTTGCGGCAACGGTACGCATCAAGCTTCAAGCGGGTGAAACCGTTCAGATCTTGTCCGATTACGGCATCCGCGCAAAGTGGTCGGCAGTAGACGACAACGCGCCAGAAACCGACAGCGAGGCATAGAAAATGCCTCGCTGTCTTTTTGGGGGTGAGAACATTTTTTGGACTTATTTGATGTAGTTTCTGAATTTCTCCGCCTCAATATCAATGGAAAAAGTGGGGTCAAAAATATCTTCCTCTACAATTCCAATGGCGGATGTAGGATCAATCAACTCACCTGAATTCGTCTCAAAAACTTGAATACATTTTTAGAATTTCAATTTCCGGAATTCCGTTGGAGTAAGACTGGTATTAGCTCGAAAGGCTCTGGTAAAGTGAGAGGCACTGTTAAATCCACAGCTTTCTGCAATTTGCTCAATAGAAGCAGACGAACCAACCAGTATTTGCTTGGCCTGCCGCAGCCGATAAGCAAGAAGATATTCGTGTGGTGTGCAATTAAGGTATTTCTTAAAGCTGCGAATCAAATGTGGAACACTAACACTGCACTGCGTAGAAAGCTGTTCCAAGCTAATTGCTTCGTTGTAGTGATGCCGGATATAATCAGTTGCAGGGCGAAGAAAGCCTTCCACCGCGATAGCATTTTGCTTGACACTTGCTAAATAGCAAAAAATGCCGCTGATTAGAAAGGAAATTTGATGTTCATTTACAATTTCTGCCTGCAGCGTCTGGATAATCTCTTTGAAGTTTCGCTCAATCCGCTCATTGCCAGGGAATGTAATTCCGTGTTGCGCACAGAGCAGTTTCGAGTAGGTATCGCTACTATTGCCTTTAAAATGGAACCACAAAAATTCAACTCTCTCTTTACAGTAATACTTGTGGGGATGGCGGCAATCTAACAGAACTATTTCTCCACTTGATGCGGTGTAAACTCGTTCTTGTGTTTCTATGGTTAATGCACCATTTTCAACAAGAATAAACAAAAACAAATCAAGATAGTCTCTGGAGATATTGTACTGATTATTGCAAAAGAAGTGTCCATATTCAGCACAAAAGTATAGGGCAATTTTTGCAAAATCTGATGGCGTGTAAAAATCCATATACGAGTCGCCGGATACACCTCTGTCAATCTCTTTCATTTAGCTTCCTCCAAAATTGTGTATTAGCGCCTAACATTCTCACGTCAAGACATATAAATTTATAAAATACAACTAAGAGTAAATTTTCGTGCTGCATAATTTAACAAGTCATTTTCTTTTTGTATATCACACAAGAATTAACATTGTCAATTGTGCATTTTTCACCCAACGCACAGATGATGATAATTTTTGTATAGATTTGGTCATTTTTTTGCAGTGACTTTTTTGCTGACAAGCGATAAAAAGAATATAGATAGAAGAGCAGTTGACCAACTTGATTAACTGGCATAAAACTTATAAAACAATCAGGAGGATTATTGCAATGAAAGAAATTCGTATCGGCTTGGTTGGCTCCGGTTGGATGGGAAAGGCACACTCCTCTGCTCTGGCAGATGCACAGATGTTATTTGGCCCTGAGTATGGCGTAGCTTCCTTTGAGATTGTGGCAGACTCCAACTTGGCGGCTGCGCAGTCTGCTCAGGAGAAAATTGGCTTCAAACGTGTCAGCGATGATTGGCATGATGTAGTGAATGATCCCAACGTGGACCTGGTGGATATCGCTACGCCCAATGCCTTCCATTACGCCGTGGCCAAAGCCGCACTGGAAAATGGCAAGAATGTCTATTGTGAAAAGCCTTTGTCCATTTCTGCAGACGAGTCTAAGGAACTGGCTGAACTGGCCGCAAAGAAAGGCGTTATCAACTACGTTGGTTACAATAATACCATGAATCCTGCTAATGCCTATGTTCGTGAGTTGGTTCAGTCTGGTGCTCTGGGCAAGATCATGCGTTTTGTGGGTACCTACGATCAGGACCAGCTTCTGGATGAATCTCTGCCCATTACTTGGCGTCATATCAACAAACTGGCTGGCTGCGGTGCTTTGGGCGATTTGGGGTCTCACCTGCTCTCTATTTCTCAGTTCATCATGGGTGACATCTCTGCGGTCAATGCCATGAGCACTCTGGTCTTCCCTAAGCGTCCCAAGGCCCCCGGTTCTACTGAGTTAGCTGATGTGGAAAATGAAGATATCATGACTTTCATGGCGGAATACGCTAACGGTGCGATTGGCACGATTTCCTGCTCCCGTGTAGCCACTGGTCGTAAAAACTATCTCTGCTATGAGATTCAGGGCACCAAGGGCTCCGTCCGCTATGATTTGGAGCGTATGGGCGAGGTTCAGGTCTACTTCCAATCTGACAACGAACGTGACCGCGGTTTCCGTACGGTCTTGCTGAACCCCAAGCACAAGGGCTATTCCGCATTCCAGCCCGCTGGCGGCATCTCCATTGCCTACAACGACATGAAAGTTCTGGAGGTCCACGAACTGTTCTCCGCTTTGACGAAGGGGACCCCCTACAACTGCAACTTCGAATTTGGCTATAAGATTGACCGCACGGTAGCGGCTGTTCTGGAATCCGCCAAAAAACGGGAGTGGGTCGAAATCAAGTAAGAGAGGGGCTATAAATCATGGCAATTAGAGTTGGTATTGCCCCAGACTCCTGGGGCGTGTGGTTCCCACAGCATGAAAAGCAGCCCCCGTGGTGGCGCTGCTTAGATGAAATGAAAGTGGCTGGCTACGAAGGCTGCGAGATCGGGCCTTGGGGTTATATGCCCAATGACGATTCACAGGTGCTGAAAAATGCAATGGATGCCCGTGGCCTGACGCTGGTAGGTGCTACTGAGGGTGGTAACTTCCTAGATGACACCGTCGTGGAAGGGATGCTGAGGGATATTGATGCGATTTCTGAGCTTCTGAGAGCATTTCCTTCGGCCCAGTACATCGTACTGTTGCCTCCTATGTATACCAATCTGGAGACTGGTGATGTGGAGATGAATCCCGACCTCAGCGATGATGAGTGGGCTACTTATTGCAAAAATGTGCAGAAATGTGCCGACCGTTGTGCTGCAAATGGTTTTGTTGGTCTGTTCCATCCTCATGTGGACAGTCATGTGCAAACTGAGGAGCAAATCGAGCGGTTTCTTAAAGATACCACGGTGAATCTGTGCTTTGATACGGGTCACCATGTTTATGGTGGCGGTGAGCCGATTTCTTTCTACCGCAAGCACAAAGACCGAATTCCCTATATCCACATTAAGGATTGTGATTTAGGCGTAAAAGCCGAGATGGACTCCAAGCACTGGTCTTTTGCTAAAGCAGTAACCGAAGATATCATGGTGGAACCCGGCAAGGGTGGCATTGACTTCGCAAAATTCTATCAGGCTCTGGAGGATACCGGCTACGATGGTTGGTGTGTGGTCGAACAAGATCTTTTCCCGGTCAAATCCTTCGATCTTCCTCTGAAATTGGCCAAAGCTGGCCGCGAAAACTTGGCAAAAGCAGGTTTCTAAAAAGGGATACGTTTTCGTTTGTATCAATACTCAAGAGAAAGGCCATCTGTTTTGTACGATTGCGGCCAACATCATTCTTCGATATGTTCAGTACATTCTACTCTTCCATGCTTGACCCAATTATATTAAGTCAATATTAGTCTGATGTGTCCGGAATATGTGAACATATGTTTCGGATTGTACGATACATCAGAAAAATGTGAAAGGAGTTCGTGTAATGAAAAAGTTTCTTGCAACCATGCTATCTCTGGCGATGCTTTTGGCGCTGACTGCCTGCGGCAGTAAAACACCTGAAGTCAACTCCACTCCAACAGAGGGCAATTCCCCTCAAGAGGCTGGGAAGAAAAAAGAAGTTGCCGTTGTTCTGAAGTCTCTGGCTGCAGAATATTGGCTGACCGTGAAGGATGGCTGTGAGGCTGCTGCAAAAGATCTGGGTGTTAATATCACGGTCCTGGGGCCCAATGCCGAGAGTGACATTGAAGGTCAAGTTTCCATGATCGAACAGCAAATCGGTGCTGGCTGCGATGCTATTGTCTGCGCTCCCAATGATGCAGGTGCTGCTGCGGGCGCACTGAAGGCCGCCATTGACAAGGGTGTACCCGTGCTGGCGGTAGATACTGATGTTGGGATGGATGGTCAGAGTTGCTTCGTTGGTACTTCCAACGTAGATGCTGCGTATGAAGGCGGTATCTGGGGTGCTGAGCAGATTGCAGCGGGCAAAGGTGCTGTGATCATTTACGGTCAGGAAGGTGACAATACTTCCAATATGCGCCGTGAAGGGTATGAAAAGGCCTGTGCTGAAAAGGGTATTGAAGTTCTCTCTGCTTTGTCTGGTCAGAATACTACTGATGGTGCTGTCAAAACCATGGAAGATATGCTGACGGCACACCCTGACAAAATTGGCTTGGTTCTGTGTCACAATGACGATAGTGCCATCGGTGCAATGAATGCCTGTAAGAGCGCTGGTATCAACGATATTATTATCGTAGGGTTCAACGGTGACGTCGCCGCTGCTGAGCTGATTCAGCAGGGCGATCCTCTTCTGAAGGCCACCGTTGCCCAACAGCCCTACATGATGGGATATCAGGTCGTTGAGAATGCCGTGAAGGCAATGAACGGTGAAGAAGTTCCTAAAGTAGTGAGTGCCCCTGTTTCCGTTATCACTGCTGAAAATGTTGCGGAATATCTGAACTGATTTATATTGTTTTTTCATGATTGCTGTATTCCCGAAAGAAACATTTCTAGTTGTTGATCCCCAATTCTTCATTTTTACTCCATAATATTTTTCTCCATTCTTCATTCTCCTTTGAACAGCTGTTGCTACCACGCAGCAGCTGTTCATTTTTTATAAGCAAGTTCCCTTTTAGGTGCCAATTGTTGCAGGGCAGAATTGTCGGTTCCGATAGGAAAGCATCCCCAGCAGCATCCAGAAATACGGCGCAGTCATACAGCTGCTCATCCCGAAGAACGCCTGAATGCAATACAGCTGGACGGGACGTTCACAGTAGAAACCGTTGTCCTGCGAAGATCTGGGATTCACCGGGCCGTGAACTTCCAGCAGCGCTCCACGATCCAGACGGATATTGCCATAACAGGCAAAATATGCGGCTTCATCATGGACTAACCAGCTGCCAGATAATTGTTCAATCCCTTGTTCCCTTCCACCGTGGCAGTTACGGTGTTTTTTACGGCTGCTCCGCCAGTTACAATTACCTTAACGGGATTTTCATCAATCGTGCCGTCACTCCAATACGAGTCATGGCTTTCGGTCGTGACGCAAATGGGGGCGGGAATACTATCACTAAAACCATTGTTAGTGTCGGGAGTTCGCGACCTCGCGGGGGTTAGTTACGCCCGACGCGAATACCATATTTTTACAAGGAACGCAAATGTTTCCATTTAATCGGGCAGACGGCTCCCCGTTATGATCGCATTAGGCGCCTATACGCCTTTGACCTTGACGGCGACCGCGCTCATTGCACCCCCCTGCGGCGGGTCAGTTATGACCCGCCAGCCCCCTGTTTCATACGCGGCCCGGTTCGACGCTCACTGCCCCAATATGACAGTAACGGAACGTTTCGCAACGTCCCGTTACTATTGTCTCATGCCTGTCCATGCGCGGGGTGGTTTGACGCTTACCATTGAATCTACAATTAAGCCAATGGAATAATTCAAAG
>ERZ791574.1418-NODE-1418-length-12569-cov-4.111235_pt1 | contig 12569 bp, 9 predicted proteins | sample MGYA00433098_ERZ791574 | MGnify/ENA primary metagenome ERZ791574 (study PRJEB30046, sample SAMN00791933) | human gut metagenome | study: EMG produced TPA metagenomics assembly of the A metagenome-wide association study of gut microbiota in type 2... | reverse complement strand
TCAGCCCGCCGACTCTGCCCAGATACATCAGCGCGATCAATACCACCTGCGAGGGAATATGCAGCTGCGGCGTAATACCCAATGTCAGTCCGACCGTGCCTACCGCCGACGCTGCTTCATACAGGCAGGAGGACAGCGGGAGATCCTCGTATACGCTGATAAAAACGCCTCCGCCAAAGAACAGCGCAAGGTACATCGTCAGGACGGTCGCGGCGGTTTTGACGGCGCTGCCATCGACTCTGCGCCCAAAAAATTGAGCGCTGTCCCGCTGGCGGAAGGTCGCGGCAGCATTGGAAAGCAGAACTGCCAGCGTGGTGGTTTTCATGCCGCCTGCCGTAGACCCAGGAGAGCCGCCAATGAGCATCAGAAGGATCATCACGCCCAGCGATGCGCCGGACATGGCGGGTAGATCGACTGTGTTGAAGCCCGCCGTTCTCGGCGTGACCGATTGGAACAGGGCTGCCTGAACCCGCGCTCTGAGGGGCAGGGCATCAAAGTCCACAAAGAAGAAAAACAGCGCCGAAAGGACGATTAGTGCAAGTGTCGTGACAAGAATCACCTTGCTCTGCATTCGATAACGGTGGAAATGCAGCTTGTTTTCGCAAATGTCATCCCATGTCAGAAAACCAATGCCGCCGGTTATGATCAGCAGCATGACCGTGATATTGATCACTGGATTTTGGACATAACCGGTAAGGGACGGATACAAATTATTGTTCGTTCCCAGAATGTCAAACCCTGCGTTGCAAAAGGCGGAGATGGAGTGAAATACCGCCATCCAGATCCCGTGCCATCCGTAGTCGCGGCAAAACACCGGCAGCATGGCGAGCGCACCGATCAGTTCGATCAGAAATGTCCCCCGCAGGATGAACCGTGTCAGCCGGACGATCCCTCCGACCTTCGGCGCTGAGATGGCGTCCTGCATGGTGCTGCGCTGCATCAGAGAGATCCTTCGCCCGGACAGCAGCGCAAACGATGCCGCCACAGTGACAACACCGAGCCCGCCTATCTGAATCAGCGTCAGGATCACCGTCTGGCCAAAGACCGACCAATAGCTGCCGGTATCCTGCACCACAAGACCCGTTACACAAACCGCAGAGGTTGCGGTAAACAGTGCCTCATGAAATGGCGTTACGCACCCGGCTGTTGTGGAAAGCGGCAGCATCAGCAGCAACGCGCCCAACAGAATGACCCCGGCAAAGCCCAATATGATGATTTGAAAAGACGAAAGACGACGCTTTCTGCAAACCATTTCTTCCGACATCATCCTCACCCCTTATGAATCGTGCGATTGCTTTATTGTTCGCAGGCCAAACAGACACCACATTGCCTGACTGTGATGAAGGATACCCTGTACGCACTCAGATCGGAGACCGTGATCTCCAAATTCTGAGCGGTAAAGGAATCGCCCTTACTGGGAACTCTATTCAGCTGCTCCATGACCCAGCCGCCGACGGAAACACTGTCCGATTCCAGCTTGACGCCAAAGAATTCCATAAAATCCTCCAAGCTGACGGAGCAGTCCACGCGGTAGGTATTCTCGTCCAGCTTTTCAAAATCTTCTTCCACCTCGTCGTGTTCGTCCCAAATTTCACCGACCAGTTCTTCCAGAATATCCTCCATCGTAACAATACCAAGCGTCCCGCCAAAATCGTCCACGACTACGGCGACATGGGACTTCTGATGCTGGAGCATTTTCAAAATATCCCGGATCTTCGTGTGCTGATAGACGAACAGCGGCTCCGTCATGATCTCCGCAATAGGCTGATCCGTCATCTTGCCGTTGATATAGAAGTCCTTCTGATGAAGAACGCCGACGATCTGATCGATGGTATCCCGGTAGACCAGTAGGCGGGAAAAGCGGGACTGCGTAAAGGCTCTGGCAATTTCCTCATGGCTCTCGCCGATGTCCACGGCCTCCAAGTCGATTCGATGGGTCAAAATTTCTGCCGCCGTCAGGTCACGGAACTCAAGAGCATTGCGCAGCAGCTCGCCCTCGTTTTCGTCAATGCCGCCATCCTGCTCCACGTCCTGCATAAAAAGAAGCAACTCCTCGTGGGACATTTTTGCATCGTCATCTGTCTTGAAGAAGCGGGAAACCAGCTTTTTCCACTGGGAAAAGAGAAAATTCAACGGTGTCAGCACCCAAATCCAAAGGCGGATAAAGGGCGCACTGAACATGGCAAAGCGTTCCGGCGTGTCCTTTGCAATACTCTTGGGGGTGATCTCACCGAAAATCAAAACAACGATCGTTACGACGACCGTAGAAACCGTCGCACCGATGTCGCCGTAAAGCCCAACGAACAGAAGTGTGCCGATGGACGCCACCATGATATTGACGATATTGTTGCCGATCAGGATGGTGGAGATCAGCTTGTCATAATCTTCGGACAGCTTGAGCGCCAGCGCTGCCCGCTTGTTTCCATTGTCCGCCAACACCTTGAGGCGGGTCTTATTCAGAGACGAGAACGCCGTTTCTGTGGCGCTGAAATAGGCGGACATGGCGATGCAGGCCACCATTGCGAAAATGCTTCCAAAATAATTCATTTCAGACTCCTTTATGTTCTGTTCATACGATCATTTCATGCAAAAAGACACACCTATACCCGATACCGCAGCAAAGGGCGTAGATATGCCACATACGAACAGACCATATAAGAGCAGTTACCGTTATCGTCGCTACTGTCATTTTCCACGGATTTCTTTCTCCTTTTCGCTGTGTGCTTATATGATAGCATTTTTCCGGTGTAGATTCGGTAAAGAAACGAGTGCGGCGCAATATCCTCCTGTGAGAAATCTTGAAGCGCTTCCGCTTATGCGATATAATAACTGCTGGCAGTTATTTATACCACTGGATTTAAGCCGTTTTTCTCCCGGGCTTCGCCCGAAACCGAAAAACATGGCGTATGATACCGCAATAAATTTCAGGAGAAGCATGATGAAGAAGCGACAGCGACAAAACGACACTCTATTTTCGATCCTTATTTTTTGCAGTGCCTTTGCCGTCAATTTGCTGATTCAGAAGCTCTTTACCACGCAGACGCTGGTACCCATGATCTTTGTGTTCGGCGTGTTTTTGATCTCGCTGAAAACCCACGGGTATTGCTATGGCATCACTTCGGCAATTGTCAGCGTATTTGCGGTGAATTTTGCCTTTACCTATCCCTATTATGTCTTCGACTTTTTCGTGGGGGAAAGCATCTTATCTGCCGTCATTATGCTGGCAGTTGCCGTTTTCACCAGTACGCTGAACAGCCGCATTCGGGATCAGGAAAAGCTGCGGGCAGAGAATGAAAAAGAGCGAATGCGGGGCAATCTGCTGCGGGCGATTTCCCATGATCTGCGCACACCACTCACCTCTATATACGGGTCCTCCTCCACGCTGATCTCCAAGTATGATGCGCTGCCAAAGGAGCAACAGCTCAAGCTGTTGGGAGAAATTCAGGAGGACAGCGAATGGCTCATCCGCATGGTTGAAAATCTTCTGTCGGTTACAAGAATCGACGGTGCGAAGGTCGAGGTCGTGAAAACGCCCACCGTTCTGGACGAACTGATCGACTCCGTTTTGATGAAGTTTTCCAAAAAGCATCCGAATCAGAAGGTCATCACACAGATACCGGAGGAATTTGTGGACATTCCCATGGATTCGCTCCTTATTGAACAGGTACTGCTGAATCTTCTGGAAAATGCCGTATTCCACGCAAAAGGCATGACGGAGCTGACGCTTTCCGTTTCTCTCGTAGGGGACAAGGCGGTATTTGAGGTTGCTGACAACGGCTGCGGCATCCCGGATGATGCACTTCAAAAGATTTTCACCGGAAGTTATGAAAAGTCCGCCGCACCGGTGGACGGAACCCGCAGCAATATGGGAATCGGACTATCCGTGTGCGCCGCCATCGTCAAGGCGCACGGCAGCGAGATTACTGCGGAAAATAGGAAGGGCGGCGGTGCGGTATTCCGCTTTGCTCTGGAAAGAGGGGGTGAGGACGATGGGCAATAACAAGTACAAGATCCTGATCGTAGAGGATGAGGCCAACATCCGAAGCTTTATCAAAGCCAATCTGGAAACCAGCGACTATCAGGTGCTCTGTGCGGAAACCTGCGAGCTTGGCATGATGATGTATGCCTCCCATCATCCGGACCTCATCGTTCTGGATCTCGGTCTGCCGGACAGAGATGGTATGAGCTTGATTCAAGAGGTGCGAAAGACGGACACTGTACCCATCATTGTGCTTTCCGCCCGCTCCAACGAGAGGGACAAGGTAGAGGCGCTGGATCTGGGGGCGAATGATTATATCACCAAGCCCTTTGGCACGGAGGAATTGCTGGCTCGCATCCGTGCCGTTCTCCGCAGCCATCGGCACAGCGAAGAGAAGGAAAGTTCCCATGGTGGGAAATTCCGTCTTCAGGACTTGCTGATCGATTATGATACACGGCAGGTTTTTGTAGGGAAAGAGGAGATCGACCTGACCCAGACGGAATACAACATCATGGCGTTTCTCTCCGTTCACGCCGGAAAGGTGCTGACGTATGCCGCCATCATTCGGGCGGTCTGGGGGTATTCCGACTATGGCAGCGTCAAGAAGCTGCAAGTCAATATGAAGAACATCCGCAAGAAAATGGGCGTGACGCCCGGCGAAAAGCGCTACATCATCAATGAGCTTGGCGTCGGATACCGTATGCTGGCGGAGGATGAGGCATAGCGCTGCCAAAGTTCTGCGCCGCTTGACAGGCGTGTACAATGCAAATGAGCTTTTTCCGTTTCTATATCAAACGGAGAAGGCTCATTTTTGTTTGGAGGATCAAAGGAGTGAAATGCCTTGTATCTCTCTGCGCCGGTGCGCAGGGCAACTTGAATATTCTTAGTAATGTTGCAGCAGGCGATTTTCGCAACTGCGTACCGCCGGTTCCTCTACGCCATTTTTACGCCATTTCTGCGTGGGGATGCGTAGGGAAATAGGAACTTTTATGTTTTGACTTCATCCGAAAATGCCTGTCCTATCAAACCTTATCGGCATTTGTGCGTTTGCGGAGAGTTTCAGAAACAGGCTCGCTTTCGACGATACCTAATTTCATGGTTTTTCGCTCTCCTTATGCTTTAGAGGCGGCAGAGCCGCCAGTTTTACCGGATAAAGGCGCCCCGGCAGGCCGATGCCCACCGAGACGAAGCGTAAAATCGCCGGAAGGACAAGCTGTCAGGCGTGTTTACCCTTGCTCATTACTGATATTATCATACCATGTCGGCGGCAGATGCACAATAGGAAAAAGGCTCCGGCGGCGCAAAATCTCCTCCCCTTCGGCACCGGGGGCAGGAAAGCCCTGCGGCCCGTGTGGGCGCAGGGCTTTCTCCCGATGAAGCTTAGTCCTTCTTATTCTTGCGCTTAGTGACAAGCAGCACCACCAGCACGATGATGCCCACGCCAGCCACAGCCAACACAACCCACAGGGCGGTCACATTGCTGCTGTCGCCGGTGGCGGGGGGATCGGGCGTAGTGGGTTTCTCCGGCTGGGTGGGCTGGGAAGGCTCACCCGGCTTGCCGGGCTCCTCATACCGCAGCAGGGAGATGTCCGCCCCCAGGCGGATGGTCTTGCCGGCGAAGTCGGCGGTATTGCTGTTCACCGGCTCTGCCACACCCGCCAGCTGCCGGGCGGTGATGATGGTGAACTCGGTATCCGTCCCGTTATACCACGAGAGATCCACTGCCCCGTCCCAGCGGGTGGCGGAGAAGTATTCCACCATGACCTGCTCCTCCGTTACGCCCTCCGGCAGGGTATCGGCGTAGCCGGAAGCCGTCTCGGTAAAGGCCGCTCATTGCCTTCGCCGTCCGTATAGTGGATGGCGGCAACGTCATAGCCTTCCCGCCGCTCTGCCTGCACCTGCCCGTCCAGAGCCGAGACCGGCATCACCAGACTCAGCACCATGCACAAAGTCAGCAGCAGCGCCGATACATGCTTCCTGTGCTGCTTTATGTGCAGGTCCCTTCCTCGCTGAAAATTTTTATATGCAGCCCCATAGGGCATGATATACAGCTTCACGGCTTGGCCGGGTCATAGACACAGCTGCGGACCGTGGCACCGGTGACCGGCACCTGCGCCACCGTCAGGGGGATACGCTCGCCCCGGTCGTCCACCCGCAGAATCACAAACTGACCGGCCTGAGCTTTCTTTGCCACATAAGGCGCCTGAATTTCCATACGCACAACAGTCGGGTTCAGCACCTGCTTGGCAACGATTTTATACATGGAATCACCTACTTGAAATTAGACATTTTTCAGAAAAAACGCCGCATAACCTGTATGCAGCGTTTTTGATATTATACCAATTCCCGCTTATAAGTCAACATTTATCAACCGGAAATCGGAATTTTTAAGAATTGTTAATAAATCTTCATTATTTTGGATGGTTTTTTTAGTAATAATTCCGCCCCTTGCCAAATGCTCCGGGGTGTGAAAGTCGGAGCCGGAGACCATCAGCTTGCCGTTCTCTTTGGCCCACGCCAGCGCCTGCGCGTTGCGCCGATCGTCCGTCTTGCCGTTATACACCTCTACCCCGTCAATATTCTTCGGGTCCGTGCGGCGAATACCCACACGGAAAGGGTGCGCCTGGTAAATGAGAAAGCCGTTTTGCTCGCACAGAGCTTTGATCCTCGGCTCCCACACATTCATCAGATTGCCGACGTTCTTGACAAAATCCTCCGTCACGCCATAGATCAGGTAGTCGTTGGCGGTCCAGTAGTGGCGCAGCTCCATACCCAGCAGCACAGTAAAGCCCTCCGGGGCCGCCGCCTTCATTCGCCGATAACCGGACAGGTAAAAATCCGCCGCCTTTTGGGGGCACGCCAGCCGGTGAATAGGAAAGGTCATGGGGCTGTAATGGTCCGTAACCACAATGCCGTTATACCCGGCCTCCGCATACATCTCCACAATCTTTTCCGGCTCCACCCGCCCGCAGCGGCTAACGGCGCCGGTGTGGCAGTGAAGCTCATACTTATATTCCATAGCCGTGCCTCCCCTTCATATCTAAAAAATATTATATGCCCTTTTGCCTCTGCCGTCAATCGTGCCGTCTTTACAAAAATCAAGGAATATGTTATACTTTTTTTAATTATTTTGGTAAGAAAAAGGGGTCAAAATGGACAAAGCAAGCACATTGACAAAAAAGGATTCACTCGCTCTCAAAGGCATCGCCATTCTGTTGATGATCTTTCATCACTGCTTTTTGGATCCCGGCCGGTTTGCCGGATACACCGTATCCTTCGCGCCGTTTTCGCAGGACTTTACTGTGTCCCTCTCCTATTTTTCCAAAATATGCGTTGGCATTTTTGCCTTTATTAGCGGATACGGATTATATTTGTCATTCTCCAAACAACCGAATACTGCCAAATCCGCTTCCGCTTGGACTGTCTCTCGCACAATTAAGACCATGAGCGGGTACTGGTTCATTTATATCCTTGCGCTGATCTCAACATGGATTTATGCAGATCTACCCATAAAAACCTACTGCACCGATGGAAATATACGCGGTGCCTTTTATGCGTTTCTTGATTTTCTTGGACTGGCAAGCCTTTTCAAAACGCCAACACTAAATACAACTTGGTGGTACATGGGTGCCGCGATTCTCTTTATCGCATTGGTTCCCTGTTTTACCCGGTTAGCCAAAAAAATCGGCTATGTACCGCTTATCATTTTAATTGTTATGTTGCCCCGTTTGCTAAAAGTAGGTTATCCCGGCAGCATCAATCCATACGGCTTTCTCTTGGCACTTTTATTTGGTATGCTCTTTGCCCAGTATAATTTGTTTACGCGCATGGCACAATTTCAACCCTTACAGAATAAAACACTGTGGGCAGTTGTGCGCTTTCTCTTTTGGCTCTGCGCATTAGTAATCTGTTATTTGGTTTGTAGTCGAGTAGAGCGATACCAGGCTTGGGAGTTGCATTATGCCGTTGCACCGTTGATCTTCATTCTCTTTTGCAAGCGGTATGTGGTGCGGATCCCGGTGATTCAGCAACTGCTGTGCTTCTTTGGCAAACATTCGCTTAATATTTTTCTTATCCACACCTTCATTCGATTTAACTTCTTCACTGATTTTATCTATTCATTCCGTTATTTTTGGCTAATTACCCTGGTGCTCTTTGGCATTTCGCTGGGCATTTCCATTGTGCTAGAATGGATAAAGAAGGGAATACGATTTGACATATTCACACATTGGCTATGCACAAAAACGGAGAAAGCCGTAAATCAAATATCAAACAAATAAAAAACGCATAAAAAGGCCGGTGATCTTTTCAGATCATCGGCCTTTCTGTTTAGCGCTTTTTTATTTTTGACAGCAAATGATAAAATGATTTTGGTCGCAATACCCGCTGCACAATTTCTTCACAAGAATCGCCTTGCTCATAGGTAAGGAACTTTTCTATAAAACGCTCCGTGCGCGGCCGGCACTTCTCCACCTCTGCCTCCAGATGGTTAATTGCATAAATAATCTCATCTGTATTAAAGACCAGCGGTCCCGGCGCTTCTTTCTCAATATCCACATACACACCGCGTAATTGTTGGCTGTATTCTTCCAGATCATAAGTAAAGAACAGCATGGGTTTATGCAGCAGCGCATAGTCAAACATAATGGAAGAATAATCCGTAATCAGCAGATCAGAAATTTGGTACAGATCCTCCACACAGTTGTACGCATTCAAATCGAATATAAATTCTCCATCTGCGGGGATCTCATATCCGGTAGCACAAAAATGATGCAATCGAACCAGTAAAATATACTCGTTTGCTAAATGCTTGCGCATTTTTTCCAAGTCCATTTGCATTTCAAAACGATTGCGCACGCGCCAGGTTGGTGCATACAAAATCACCTTTTTATCCAGCGGCAAGCCTAATTGGCGCTTGATTTGTTTCACCTTTTCCGCATCCGTATGGTAAAGCACATCCGTGCGCGGATATCCGGTCTTTAATATTTCCCGGTGAAAGTCGAAACACTGTACCGCCTTGTCCTCCATGAATTTTCCTTGCACAATCAGATAATTCCAGCGGTGATTTTTCTCAATATACTGTTGGCGGCTGGCCTGGCTTGGAAAATCAGCAACCACATCCAGTCCAAGCGTTTTCAACGGCGTGCCGTGCATTGTTTGAATTTCAATTTGCCCGTCGCGTTTTACATATGCTGTTTCAAAGTTCACATTATTGACGAAATACTTACTGGTTGCCAAATAATAGTAGTACTCCTGGGAACCTCTACGCACACGCTTAGCATGTCCCGGCACCGGTGTGCGTGCGTCTTTTAATGACCAAATACACTCGTACTCAGGATAATTTGCGTCAATATATTCATACAGGTGCTGCGGATTGCAACTGTACTTAGATCCCCACATAGACTCAAACAGAATCCGCCGCGGGTGAATTTTTTTCTGTCTATAGAGCGGATATTTTTCATGCACCAATGCGTCTCGCTTTTGCTGCGTATTTTCATTCTCTCGCCAAAGCTGCTCCGCACGCAAGCGCACATATCCCTCCATAAAGCGATATATGTCCACCTGTAAGGTTTCAAACTTGAATTTATGATTGAAGTATTTGGGACTGTATATCAAATCGCGAATTTCCCGACCGTCCGGCAAAAGATACTCCACATACACTTCTCGATAACTTTGATACAGGTCTTTTGTCACCTGCGGACAACCAAAATCCACAACAAAGCTGCACATGCGTTCACCGTTTTCCATAGTGCAATTCGCTTGTGCCAAAACCACTTTGCTTTCTGCAATCGGATCGTCAACACACAGAATTGCTTGGGTGGCAGCGGCAATTTCCGCACCGTCACCGGCAGTTACGGTTTGCAAATAGAAATGTTTCTTTTCTTTACGCACTTTTTTCGCCAGCGTAATCCGCGTGTGGAAACCAGCCCGTACCATGTGGGTACGATTTGAACGAAAAACACCCACACAACTTTCGCAATCAACAGCTGTAATCTTCGTCTTGCGACTTAGCAGTTGCTCCTGGCGACCGTCGGCTTTTTCAATATAGAAATCATACTGCCCTGCCGGTGCAAAATTTGCCGAACACATGACAAAATTCTGCTGATCCGCCCTATCGGCAAACACGCGGTTTCCGGACGCATCCTGCGCCCATATCGCCTGTGCCGGCTGCTCCAGCGCAAAATGAATCTGACCGTCCCGATACTGCAAATCCTGTAAAAAATTATCTTCTCGCTGTATAAACAGGCGCAGCTCGTTTTTTGTAAAGATTTGCAAGGAGACTCGGTCATCTCCCGCTAAAACCGTATGGCGATTATATTTTTGACGCACCTTTCCATCTATACCAGATAAAAGAAGGACGCCCTCTGTCACACGATTTTTATACCGAATCAGAATGGAATTCCATCCGCTCTGCTCCTCATTCTGCAACACCTGCTCTAAGGATAAAGTCATCTTGATCCCGGTACCGTCGTAATTGTAGTGTGTCTTTACGCCGGTCTTACTGTTAAATACCGTACCGCGTATGTCCGTCAAATCAGAATTTTCAATTTTTTCAGTAGGCAGCGGCAACTGTGCGCCGGTGCATGGATTATAAAGAAATGCCTGCACCTGCTGCTCAGAAACATCGCGTATATTCACTCTTGCAATATATAAATGGGCAAAAATGTCAATCTGCCCGCCATCAATCGCAATATTGTTGATGTACTTTCTGGGCCCCAAAACGGTTAGCTCTCTTGTAATCTCCTGCTCCTGCGCACCAAAAAGCGCCGGAGGGGTTTGTACAAAGAAACGACCATCGCGTTCTTCCACCGGTGCAGAATAATAGTCCTGCTTGTACTCGATCAGCTGTACCAAGCTGTCCAAATCCATTTGGCGCACAAAGAAATACTTTCGGCGATTTAATGCTGAAATAGAATCGTAAGCAGACGGACTGATTGCCTCATCCAAATAAGCATTGATCTGCTCCAGCATCTGCACAGCCTGTTCTTGTTCCAAAGAACGGCAAATGTTTACAAAAATCATCAAGTCGATTTCCAACGCCTTTTTTTGGCGCTCTAAATTCAACTGCGCATCCGTTACCTGTGCATCAAAAAAGCGGTCCACCATTTTCATAACCGCAAGGCGATCTTTCAAATTATCCATACTGGAAGTATTTTGCGTAATGGATTTGGACGCACCGTCCCGCACACGCCAAAGATAACCTACGCTGCGCATAACAGACACATTGTTGGCTACACAGTGCATGGGAATGGTGACCGGTATATCCTCGTATAAAATATGCTCCGGAAAAGCGAAATGATGTGCGTTCCAAAAGCTGCGCAAAATCAGCTTGTTCCATGATGTGGTATCATAGATCAGGTTGTAATCCTTGCTGATATGCGTACATTCCTCAATCGAATCAAATGTACGCCGATGTAGGGGAGAATCAAAGGTTCTTGTGGAATTAAATCTAGCCACATTACAAACGGTTAATTCGCTTTGATTCCGTTCCGCCAGGCAAAACATGGTTTCATACGCATCCGGTGTAACCATATCGTCTGAATCCAAAAAGATGATATACTTGCCTGAAGCCAATGATACGCCCACATTTCTGGCGCGACCCAAGCCGCCGTTTTCCTGCTTATGATAATGAAAATACGGATAAGTCTGCGCATAGCGACGGGCAATTGCCCCGCTTCCGTCCTGAGAGCCATCATCAATCATAATCACTTCCAGGTTATCTTTCGTTTGCTGGACAACAGAATCCAAGCAAGCCTCCAAATACTCCTCCACATTATAAATGGGTATAATAACGCTAATATCCGGTGTTTTCTGCTCCATCTGCTTCTCTCCTCATCAAAAGTGCTTGTACAAGCATTATATACGATATTTGTAAACCTGTAAAGTCAAAACATAAAAAGAAAGGCGTATATGCCGCACATATACGCCTTCACGCTGCATTTAATTGCCGTTTTGCTTTAAGAATTTATAGATTCGCTTACTGTTACTGTGATCGCGGAACATAAAATACTGCTTGGCCATTTTGCGGTACTTGGGCTTCATCTCAAAGCCCGCTGCCGCGTAGCTATCCAGGCAGGGCACCAGGTCCTCCACCTGTGTAAACCGGTCGCCGGGCAGTTGGGTGGTCATATCCAAATACGAGCCGTGCACCTGGTTATACAGGTCATAGTCAAACTGGTAATACACCACCGGCTTATTTTGGTACAGCACATCCCAGCACACGCTGGAATAGTCCGTCACCAGCAGCTTGCAGCGCATCATCAGTTCATTCAGCGGCTGCTGGCCAAAAGGAATACAGGTGACCCGGGGACTGATCTTGTCCTTAAAATTATCCATATACCCGGCAAATTTGGGGTGCAGATAAAACACCAGACGGGTATGATTGCGCCGAAGCATCTCGTCCAGCGCCGGGTCCGTCAGCAAAGCAGAATAATTTTTGTAGTAATCGCTTTGCAAGAAGGTATCGTTATCTACTTCTTCCAGCCAAGAGCGCCAAGTGGGCATCATCAGAATAAACGGATCGTCCGATGTGGACTTGTCCTCCAGCACATCCCAGCGGGCAAAGCCGGTAATGGGCACATTCTCCGGT
>ERZ791574.1417-NODE-1417-length-12573-cov-79.001118_pt1 | contig 12573 bp, 11 predicted proteins | sample MGYA00433098_ERZ791574 | MGnify/ENA primary metagenome ERZ791574 (study PRJEB30046, sample SAMN00791933) | human gut metagenome | study: EMG produced TPA metagenomics assembly of the A metagenome-wide association study of gut microbiota in type 2... | reverse complement strand
TTTGCTTATTTTAACACAAAAAAGCTCTTAAAAATTTGGTGATGTCTTAGGAATCCTGATAGCAACTCTGATCCAGACGAGTGGTCAGCTGCGGATATATTCCTAGGAGGAGATGCAGCATCGTCTTCAGCTTATGAATTACTTGATAAATTAAAGAAAGATTTTCATAAATGGGTATGTTCCTTGAGTGTACCACGTGACTATAAGGATAAGATACTTTATGTGGATGACTATGCTAGATTTCTCACATTCAATTATACGACATTCTTAGAAAGTCATTATGGAATTCCTTCTTCTCAGATCAATCATATTCACGGTGTTAAAACCCAATCATGGGGAAGCCTTGTGGTTGGTCATGGAGAAGATACTTCTGGGATATTTGATTCTTGGTGGAAAAGCAAGGGGTACGATAAGCCTAGGTATAATAAAAGAGGGAAAAAGTACTATAAGCGTGATGCCATATATAGGATGTATAGGGGGAATACACAATATTTGCCAGAAAATGAGGCTTTAACAAGTGCTGTAGAATCATATTACTCAGATTCAGAAAAGCCTGTAGATAAAATATTGAGAGACAACCAAGAGTATTTTGAATCTTTATCAAATATTGAGATTATATATGTATGGGGAGTCTCTTTCTCTAAGGTTGATAAGCCTTATATCAAGAAGATAATTGAGGTGAATGCTGATAAAGCCAACTTGCAATGGTATGTAAGCGCTTATTCTGATACAGATCATGATAAAGCTTTAGACTGTCTTGTCTCTTTAGGGATACCTGAATCAAACATACATTTTAAATCAATGACAGAATTCTTGAAGAGTACAAGCTTTCATTAGATGTGGAGCCTTCTTTAATGCTAAAGAAGGCTGGGATAATTTATAACAAAAAAGAACAAAACACAATATCATTATGAATGATTTTAAGAATATAAAAGTAGCAGTAGCCGGAACCGGCTACGTAGGTCTGAGTATAGCAACCCTGTTATCTCAGCACCATCATGTAACAGCAGTAGATGTAATCCCAGAGAAAGTGGAGAAACTCAACAATAAGATTTCTCCAATCCAGGACGATTACATCGAAAAGTATTTGGCTGAAAAGCCATTGAACCTCGTGGCAACCCTTGACGGCAAGTCAGCCTATAAGGATGCAAACTTCGTAGTGATTGCAGCACCAACCAACTACGATCCAGTGAAGAACTACTTCGATACAACTCATGTAGAAGAAGTCATCGACCTGGTTCTGGAGGTAAACCCGGATGCAGTGATGGTCATTAAGAGTACCATCCCTGTAGGTTACACCCGCAGCCTCTACTTGAAGTATGCCAAGAAGGGCGTGAAGAAGTTCAACCTTCTCTTCTCTCCAGAGTTCCTTCGAGAGAGCAAGGCACTCTATGATAACCTTTACCCAAGCCGCATTATCGTAGGCTATCCAAAGATTATCGAGCGCTCTGAATTCGAAGAGGAGAATGAGGCTATCAAGTCAGTAACCAATGTCGAGATGTTGAAGGAAGCAGCCAAGACCTTCGCCGCTTTGCTCCAGGAAGGCGCTATCAAGGAGAACATCGATACCCTCTTTATGGGTATGAAGGAAGCAGAGGCAGTCAAGCTTTTCGCCAATACCTATCTGGCACTCCGAGTAAGCTACTTCAATGAGTTGGATACATACGCAGAAGTAAAGGGACTCGATACCAAGGCTATCATCGATGGCGTAGGTCTTGACCCACGAATCGGCACCCATTACAACAACCCAAGTTTCGGCTATGGTGGTTATTGCTTGCCAAAGGATACTAAGCAGCTCCTGGCAAACTATGCAGATGTTCCTGAGAACCTGATTGAAGCTATCGTAGAGAGCAACCGTACCCGTAAGGACTATATCGCTGATGCCGTACTCCAGAAGGCAGGCTATTACAGCTATGCCGATGCCAACAGCTATGATGCCAGTAAGGAGCACAACTGTGTGATTGGTGTCTATCGTCTGACCATGAAGTCAAACAGTGATAACTTCCGCCAGTCAGCCATCCAGGGCATCATGAAGCGTATCAAGGCAAAGGGCGCTGAGGTAGTCATCTATGAGCCAACTTTGGAAGAGGGCAGCACCTTCTTCGGTAGTAGAGTAGAGAATAACCTCGAAGCCTTCAAGGCACAAAGCCATGCTATCATTGCCAACCGCTACGATGCTTGTCTGGATGATGTGAAGGATAAGGTATATACACGAGATATCTTTAGAAGAGACTAAATCTATTAATCTTATATATAATTAATGTACACCGATATTCAGGTAATAATCATGGCCGGAGGCGTTGGTAGACGCTTCTGGTCTATGTCAACCCCCGATTACCCAAAGCTGTTCATTGATGTGATGGGTGTCGGCCGTTCCCTCATTCAATTGACAGTAGATAGATTGAAGCCAATCTGTCCTGTCGAGAACATGTGGGTAGTGACAAACGAGAAATGCCGGAATCTTCGTATGGAACATTGATACCATCAGTAAGGTAATCCGAACCTTCCAGCCAAACCTTGCCAGCATCATGGATGAGATGGCTCCTTCTTTCTATTCAGAACAGAAGAAAAAGGTAGTCGGCAGACTCTTCCCAATCTGCGAGAAGATAAGCATTGACTATGCTGTGATGGAGAAGTCGAAGGAAATCTATACCCTGCCAGCCGAGTTTGGCTGGAGCAACTTAGGCAGCTGGGGCAGCCTCCGCACCTTGCTTCCACAGGATGAGGCTGGCAATGCCAAGGTAGGCAAGGACATCCGCTTGTATGAATGCAAGAACTGCGTGGTTCATGCAGCCGATGAAAGAAAGGTGGTAGTTCAAGACTTGGATGGCTATATTGTAGCCGGGAAAAATGGACAGCTGCTTGTCTGTTCCTTGAAGGAGGAACAGAGAATTAAAGAATTTGGAATTTGACGATGAACTTTTCTTTTATATGCGGTTTCTTTTGTAAATAATATAAAAATTTAACCCATGTCAAAGCAAAAATATAATTTACAAAACTATCATCTTGCTGTTAATCGTAAAATTAATGGTTGGACACTTTCTCGTAAATTAGGTAGAGGTGGTAATGGCGAAGTTTGGCTATGCCGTAATGCAAACAAGGAAGAGTTTGCCATTAAATTTCTTAAATGGGGAACAGGAGATGCCTATAAGCGTTTTTATGACGAAGTTTCATTTATGGAAAGATATGCAGGAACAATGGGAGTTATGCCTGTTATAGATAAAAACATCCCTGATTATGCACATCGCTATTCACATTTAAACCTTCCTTATTACTACGTTATGCCTCTTGCAACTCCTATATATGATCAAATAGCCACTGCTTCTTTCGGCGAGAAAATCGAAATCATCAAAAGTCTTCTTAATCTTCTTACACAACTTCATGCCAATGGAATCGCTCATAGAGATATAAAACCAGCTAACATTCTACGATATAATGGGAAATACGTATTTTCTGATTTTGGTTTGGTGTTCTTTCTAAATAAAACTTCAAAGACACGTAAAGAAGTGAAACTTGGTCCAAGAAGTACGATTTCTCCACAAATGCAACGAGATGCTGTGACAGCTGATAAATATAAGGCTGATGTGTATTCTATGGCAAAGACTATTTGGATGATTGTTACAGGTGATATGAAATCATTTGATGGTCAATACAAAATCAATAGTGCTTTTGGGCTTAGACAAGTGATGGAAGTGAAAGATGTTTATTGGTACCCATTGGAGAAATTGTTGATTCAATGTACTGATGTAAATGAAACCGCAAGACCTTCGGCAGAAAAATTGGAGATAGAATTTGATGAATGGTTTAATATCAACAATGATTGGGAACGCCAGAATCTTATACAATGGCAAGAAGTTCAAGAACAACTATTCCCTTCCTATGTACCAAGTCATGCAGAATGGACTGATTTAGATGATATGATTTCTGTTCTGAATCTTTTAGGTCAATATGATAGCTTAAACCATTTGTTCTTCCTAGATGAAGGAGGTTTCGATTTGACCGGAGCATCAAGTTCTTATGAACAAGATTGTATTGAACTGCATTTAGGTGAATTTGTTTATATCATAAAACCGAAACGATTATTATATGAATATGTCGATAAGACTTGTGAATGGAATTACTTTTATATAGATATAGAGGAAATGAATGCAATATCGCAAGATTTATCACCTACTTGTTGTTGGGAAGAATTTTGTGAAGTTGCTCCCAAGGATTACCAACCATTGGAGCTTTTTGAGCAAATGTCGTTGGAAGACCTTCGGAAAATTAAGCCAAGACATATTGTCAGATATTTGAAAGGTAGTATGGTGGCTTTTCATAAAGACTCAATCTATAATGGTATTATATCTAAATATAAAGGTGAACATAGTAAATATACAGCTGATGGCTTTCGTGAATTAATAGCAAGTTTAGCGACTAAATATAGTGAAGAAACTATGAAATCTTTGAGAGCAAAACATAAAAATAGAACGCCTTATGTCAAATCAAACATCAGATAATAATAAAAGAATAGCGAAGAATACACTGCTATTGTATGTGCGAATGCTCTTTACAATGGCTGTAAGTCTTTTTACATCACGAGTGATATTGAATACCCTTGGAGTGGAAGACTATGGTATTAATAATGTGGTAGGTGGAATTGTTACCATGTTTACTGTACTCAGTGGTTCGTTGTCATCTTCCATTAGTAGATTTATTACCTTTGAATTAGGAAAAGGTAACTTACAACGTCTCAAAACTGTGTTCTCCACAGGTGTAAATATCCAGTTGGGAATGTCTATATTGGTGGTAGTCGTAGCTGAGGCTGTAGGAATTTGGTTTTTGAATACTAAGATGAATATCCCTGTAGAACGAATAAATGCAGCAAATTGGGTATTTCAATGCGCCATTCTCACTTTCGTATTAAATCTTTTAAGTGTTCCATATAATGCTGCGATAATTGCTCATGAAAAGATGTCGGCATTTGCTTATATCAGCGTAGTGGAGGTAACATTAAAACTGATAATAGTCTATATGTTGACTATTTCACCATTTGATAGATTAAAAACGTATGCAGTACTTCTCCTTTGCGTTGGAACTATCATACGATTCATATATGGTTACTATTGTAAACGCCATTTTGAGGAATGTACCTATCATTTAGTTTTAGATAAGCCTGTTATAAAAGAAATGACAAGTTTTGCTGGTTGGAGTTTTCTGGGAACAGGTGCTTATATGCTGAATACGCAAGGAGTTAACATCTTGATGAATCTATATTTTGGTGTAGCAGTTAATGCTGCAAGAGGTATAGCAACCCAGGTTGATGCTGCGTTAAAACAATTCGTTAATAATTTTACAACAGCAGTTAATCCGCAGATAACAAAATCTTATGCCCAAGGAAATTTTGACTATATGCATATATTAATATGTAGGAGTGCTAAATTTTCGGCATTCTTAATGTTGTTTTTTGCTGTTCCAATTGTTTTGGAAACTCAAACCATATTAACTATATGGTTAAAGAATGTGCCCGATTATGCTGTTGTATTTCTTCAATGGATAACCATTTCATCTTTTGTAGAACCAGTATTATCAAATGCTTTGGTAACATCTATGTTGGCAACTGGTAATATTAAACGTTATCAAATTGTGGTTACAATCGTTGGATGTTTAGTTTTTCCTATATCATGGATTGCTTTTGCGATGGGCATGGAACCGCAGGTTGGATATTTTATTTATTTTGTTGTGTATAGTATTCTTCTTTTTGTGAGATTATACTTATTACGTGATATGGTTAAATTACCAATTATGTTATATGTTCGTGAGGTGTTGTTTAAATTGTTGCCTGTAGCTATTATAAGTTTTGCTATACCGAGTCTTTTCCTTTTGGTCATGGAATCAGGATGGATAAGATTAATCGTAATTTGCATAGTTAGCCTGCTGGTAACATCTTCTACAGAATATTTTGTAGGTTTTTCTAATAATGAGCAAAAATTTATAAAAGATAAAATTAGGTTGGTGTTAAGAAAAATATATCATTAATAATTATGAGTATAAAGAAAAAAATAAAACATGCAATATCGTTTTTATTGCATGGCGAGCAAAGACCTATTTATGCCCAAATTTCTTATCTTACTCCAAATAATCGTTTGTTTGGTAAAAAGATTATTGTTACAGGTGGTAGTCGTGGTCTTGGATTTTCTATGGCGCAAAAGTTTGTTTCAGAAGGTGCTGATGTTTTGATTACTGGTAGGGATGAAATGAGTTTGAAACGGAGTGCACAGCAATTACATTGCAAATATCTCGTTCTTGATGCCCAAGATTTAGAATCTTTTAAATTGTTCTATACAACTGCAGAACAATTGCTTGGTGGTTTTAATTGCTTGGTTAATAATGCAGGGGTGTCGTTGCATGAACAGGATTTTTTTCATGTAACCAAAGAAAGTTTCGACAAGCAGATTAATACAAATCTTCGAAGTTCTGTTTTTATGGCGCAAGGATTTATTCAAGAACTACTCGAAACAAAACAGAAAGGTAATTTGTTGTTTATTTCTTCTGAGGTCGGTGATTTAGCAGACAATCGTCCTTATGGTTGGACAAAAGCGTCTATAAATAGTTTTGTACGAGGGCTTGCTTCAAATTTTGCAAAGAATGATATAAGAATAAATGCTATAGCTCCTGGTGTTACTTGTTCTAGTATGACAGGATTTGATTCGCATGGAAATTTGCACATACCAACAAATGCAACAAAACGAGCTTATTTACCTGAAGAGATTGCAGAAGTTGCAACTTTTTTGCTTTCAGATTGTTCGGAATGTTTGTCTGGTCAAATTTTAGTTTGCAATAATGGTAAAACAATTTATTCGAGAGAAAAAATAGAAAAATATGGTTAAATCAAATAATTAAAAAATGGAAATACATTATACAGTTAATAAAAATGCGCTCGTATTGATTTCTTTATTGAAACAATACGGCATAAAAAAAGTGATTGCCTCACCAGGAACCGTAAATGTTCCTTTCGTGGCTAGTATTCAGCAAGATGATTTCTTTGAGGTCTATTCTTGTGTCGATGAACGCTCTGCTGCATATATGGCTTGTGGATTGGCTAGTGAGAGTGGTGAGCCAGTAGTGATAACTTGCACTGGAGCAACTGCATCTCGAAACTATCTGCCTGCGTTAACAGAGGCTTATTATCGAAAGCTTCCTGTTATCGCTGTAACAGGTACGGATAGAATAGAGAATGTAGGTCATCTTATGCCACAGTCAATAGACAGAAGTCAAATTCAGAAGGATGTGGCAGTATGTAGCGTTTTCTTGAATCAGATAAGAACTGATGAGCAGATGTGGAAGTGTGTTGTTGATGCTAATAAGGCTTTGATAAATGCTACTAGAAGAGGTGGTGCTCCTGTACATATCAACCTGGAGATTAACAATGGTTATTTTTTTAAAAAAAATATGTTCCCTGTAGAGGAACTTCCTAAGGCAAAGAAGATTAGTTATTATGATAGCTTAGATGATAGCCCTGCTATTCCTAATGGTAAGGTAGCAATCTTTGTTGGTTCTCATGTGCCATTTACAGAGGCAGAAACAAACGCCATTGACTATTTTTGTACTAAATATGGTAGTGTTGTTTTCTGTGACCATACGAGTAACTATCATGGAAAATACCGTGTACTTACAGGTCTGATCGGTCAACAAGAAAATGCGTTGTCTAAAGTTGTCCCTGATATGCTTATTCATATAGGCCAAATTTCTGGTGACTATGCATCTATGGGATTGGCTGGATGTGCTAAGTCTGTGTGGCGAGTTGCTCCTGATGGAGAACTTCATGATACATTCAAAAAATTAGATTGTCTTTTTGCAGTAGAAGAACAAAAGTTCTTTGAATATTATTCTGCCCAGAAACAAAACGGAGAGAATAATAGCTATCTTGCAGAGTGTCAGGAAGTGTACAAAAAACTATATGATAAGATTCCGCAAGAATTGCCATTTTCTAATATTTGGGTAGCAAAGCGTTTGTATCAAGAGCTTCCTCAGAATTCATTTATTCAGCTAGGTATATTGAACTCACTTAGAAGTTGGAATTTATTCGATTCTAAGAGTATTGTTGGTGAGTCTTGTAATACAGGTGGTTTCGGTATTGATGGAGGTGTTTCTTCTTTTATAGGCGCTTCTTTAGCAAAGAAAGCTGATTATTATTATTGTGTGACAGGTGATTTGGCATTCTTTTATGACATGAATGTTTTAGGAAACCGCCATATTGATAATAATGTAAGATTGATGGTTGTAAATAATGGAGTAGGAGTTGAATTTAAGTTCTATCACCATCAGAGTGATTTCTTGGATGTGGACAAATATATCGGTGCAGCTGGTCATTTTGGTAACAAATCGCATGAGCTTCTGAAACATTATAGTGAAGATTTGGGATTTGAGTATTTGTCCGCCTCAAATAAAGAAGAATTTGAAAAAGTCTATAGTAGATTTGTTTCAGAGAAGAAAGACAAACCTATTTTGTTTGAGGTATTCACTAATGCTTCCGATGATGATAAGGCTTTGTATATGATAAACCATTTGCAAGGTGCAACCTTAAAGCAGGCGGTTAAGCAGGAAATAAAAAATATTGTTGGGCCTTCTACCGTTAAGGCTATAAAATCAATAGTAAAGAGATAGAATGAAAAGAAAAATAGGAATATTAACAACATATTTTGCTTCTAACTATGGAGCGGCCTTGCAGCCATTTGCTCTAAAAAGGACTTTAGAAAATTTGGGTTATGATGTAGAAATGATACCTTATAAGCAGGAGGATATCTACAATCATTACAATCCACTTTATATTAGAAGATTTATTCGCAAAAATCTGGTAAAGGCTATTCAGTATTGCTTTACATTGAAATACCTTTTGCCACGCGATCGAAAATTCAAGTCTTTTGTTGCTACATATATAACTAATGGTGTAAAAAAACTATCTGGACAAGTTCCACCAGACAAAGATTATTACTTCATTGGTAGTGATCAGCTTTGGCGAACTTTTGGAAAGGATGAACATTTTGATGATGTTTATTGTGGCTTTTTTAAGTCTAAAAAAGGAGCTAAGAAAATTGCATATGCAGTAAGTGGTGAGCATTTGAATTTGAATGAGACGAATAAGAAATACTTAATGTCAGCTTTTGATAATTTTGATATTATTTCTGTTCGAGAGAAAAAACGTGCAAACGATTTTTCTGCTTTTTATTGTAAAAAGGAAATAGAAGTCATACCAGATCCTACTATTTTAGTTGAGCCAAAGATTTTTAATGAGATTACATCTATAAATCCTTTGCCAAATACTGATTATGTTCTTTTTTACTGTATAAGGGATAAGGCGATTAATTTTATTGATAAGATTAAAGAATATGCCCAAAAAGCAAATTGTAGATTACTTGTATTGAGTGAAGGATATTTACCTCAGTTACGATCTTTATCTAAGAAAGATACGGATATTTTGTATTTACCGACGGCTGGTGAAGAGGAATTTCTTGGGGCGATGAAAAATGCAAAGGCTGTGTTCACCCCTTCATTTCATGGCAATGTATTTAGTATTCTTAATCATCAGAATTTATTTAGTCTAGTATTGGAAGACGGACATGATACTAGAGCAAACGAACTGCTAACTCAGATCGGCATGGGGGATAGACTGTTTAAAATTACTGATCAATTTATTGATAGACCTGTTGATTACGATGCTGTTGATGCAGAAATTCAAAAATTAAGAACCAAGGCATTGGATTTCGTAAAACATTCATTAAGTTAAATCATATGAAATACGATTATTTAATTGTTGGCTCAGGCCTATTTGGAGCCACATTTGCTTATCTTGCCAAAAAACAAGGTAAAAAGTGTTTAGTGATAGATAAACGCCACCATTTAGGTGGCAATATCTATTGTGAGAAAATTGAAGGTATAAATGTACACAAGTATGGTGCGCATATTTTCCATACTTCCAACAAGAAGGTTTGGGACTTTGTAAATTCCATAGTTGAGTTTAACCGCTATACAAATTCTCCTGTGGCTAACTATAAAGGTGAATTGTATAACTTGCCTTTTAATATGAATACATTCTTTCAGATGTGGGGGGTCAAAACCCCTATAGAAGCACAGGCTAAGATTGATGAACAAAAGGCAGAGGCTGTATCTGCTCTTCATGGAAGAGAACCACAAAACCTAGAAGAGCAAGCTTTAACATTAGTCGGAAAAGATATTTTTGAAAAACTAATCAAAGACTATACAGAAAAACAGTGGGGGCGAAAATGTTCAGAACTTCCTGCATTTATTATCAAACGCTTGCCTGTTCGACTTGTTTTTGATAATAATTATTTCAATGATAAGTATCAAGGTATCCCTGTTGGTGGATATAATAAGTTGATTGAAGGCTTGTTAGATGGAATAGATTGTAAGACAGCAGTTGACTTTTTTGAGTCAGAATATAAGGATAATTGGAGAAATATAGCTGACAAGCTAGTGTATACAGGCGCTATAGATGAATATTTTGGTTATAAGCTTGGTAAATTGGACTGGCGAACTGTTTCTTTTAAAACAAGAATAGAACGTACCCCAAATTATCAGGGAAATGCTGTGGTCAATTATACTTCTCACGATGTTCCTTTTACTCGTGTTATTGAGCATAAACATTTTGAGATGTTTGGTCAGGAAGTATATGCTTGTGCGAACACAGTAATCAGCGAAGAGTATTCTACTGAGTATAAAGATGGTATGGAACCATATTATCCGGTAAATGATGCTCGTAACAATACTCTTGCAGATGAGTATCGTAAATTGGCAGATAAAGAAGACCATGTAATATTTGGTGGACGTTTAGGACAATATCGGTATTTTGATATGGCTCCTATTATAGAGCAAGTATTGAGTATAGAGAACTTCTAATGGCTTTTGTGGATGTTATTGAAATTATTGTTGATTATACTTATATGTAATTTAATTATAACATATAAGAAACTACAAAGCCTTATAGCCCCTGCGATTCTATTTGTAGGAGGTTTCACTGTTGCAGTGTGTGTGGCAATATTATATGAGAAAGAATGGGGAATGTCTACGATCCATACAGAAACATTTTGGTGCATATTAATTGGTACTACTCTTTTTAGTCTTATAAATATATTGTTTAATAAAGAAACAGTTAAGTCTCGCCATCGTGATTTATCAAATGTCACATTTGAACAATTATTTAAAACAAAGAATTTAACAAGGTTACTGATAGTTTCATTGTTTTTGCAATTGTATGTTTTTTATACGAAACTCACAACGTTTATAAACTATTATGGAACAAGCGATATTGCAACATTGCTGTTTTCGATAAGAATGGATGGAAGAGGTGATGATAAAGTAATGCTGTTTTCGTCATTATTTTCAAATATGAATTACGCCTGTTCATGTCTATATTTCTTTTGGTGTACCATAATGGCAATGTACATCATAGGAAAGGGAAAAAGTAAAACGATTTTTGTTTTTCTTCTCCTTAATATGATAGTGCAATTTATAAAGGAAATGTTGGGTGGTGATAGAGGTACTTCCATTAACTCTTTATTCTGTTTTGGTGTGATTTTCTTATGTAAATATGCAAGCATAAAGAAACAACTTAAAATTCCAAAGAAATATTTAGCTTATATGGCTATTGTTGCCATTCTTATAGCGTCATCTTTAAAGGCAAGTGCTTTGTTCATGGGAAGAGAGCAAGTCGAAGAGAGTACAGCAGCTTATCAGTTTGCAGTTTATTGTGGTGCAGAAATTAAAAATCTGGATATTTGGTTTGGGCATCCAACGCATTCTGAATGGTTTGGTCAGTCTACATTGGCAGTTTTAGTGGATGAGTTGAATACAAAATTTGATGCAGGAATTTTAGAAACCAAGTATTCTACAATTGACATGTTTAATACATTCGGAATTTTCAACTTAGGAAATGTGCTGACTACATTTTATAATTTTTTTCAAGATGGTGGATATTTTGGCGTTTGTATGTTTACGCTATTAATGGCATTGTTTGCGAGTCTTGTTTATTCTAATGTAAAGAAAGTAAAAAATCCAATCCATACTAACGTTATAGATGTATTATATGCTAAAATTGCATTTTCTTTGTTGATGTGTTTTTTTGCAAATCGTTTCTATAATGAAATTATAAGTATCATGTTCCTAAGATATTTGTTGTATTGTTGGATATTAGGATTCTTCTTTAAAAAATTTATTTATAAAATTAAACTATAAATCATGAATGTTAAAATACTTGTTTGCTGTCATAAAAAAGATATTATGGCAACAAAGGCTCCTTATTTTCCTATTCATGTAGGAAAAGAGTTACATAAGAATATATCTCTTGGGATAACCGAGGATAATACGGGTAATAATATTAGCATTAAAAATGCTTCGTATTGTGAACTTACAGGTCTTTATTGGGCATGGAAAAACTTAAAAGGGGTTGATGTTATAGGCTTGTGTCATTATCGTAGATATTTTGATTTTCACCACCAGTGTAAAAAATATCTTCCTTTTACACAGTTCAAAACATCTCAATTTAATGAAATAGATTTGGATATACCACAAGATATG
>ERZ791574.1410-NODE-1410-length-12621-cov-4.425752_pt1 | contig 12621 bp, 7 predicted proteins | sample MGYA00433098_ERZ791574 | MGnify/ENA primary metagenome ERZ791574 (study PRJEB30046, sample SAMN00791933) | human gut metagenome | study: EMG produced TPA metagenomics assembly of the A metagenome-wide association study of gut microbiota in type 2... | reverse complement strand
AGACGGTCTTTGGTGCTCACGCCTACGAGCTGGCCATGAGCTCCACCAAGTCCATGACCGGACATATGCTGGGAGCCGCCGGCGCCGTGGAAGCCATCTTCACCGCCCTGAGCCTGCGGGAAGGCTTCCTCCCCGCCACCATCCACTATCAGACCCCGGACCCGGACTGCGATCTGGATGTGGTGCCCAACGAGGGCCGTCCGGCGGACATCCGGTACGCCCTGAGCAACTCTCTGGGCTTTGGCGGACACAACGGCAGCCTGCTGCTGAAGAAATGGGAGGACTGACATGGGCTTACAGTTAAATTCCAATGAGATCGCCGAGATCCTGCCCCACCGCTACCCCTTCGCGCTGGTGGACCGCATCACCGACGGGGAATCCGGCGTGTGGGCCAAGGGTATCAAGTGCGTCAGCGTGGGCGAGCCGTTTTTCTGCGGCCACTTCCCCCAAAAGCACGTCATGCCCGGTGTGCTGATCTTAGAGGCGCTGGCTCAGGTGGGGGCCGTGGCGATTCTATCCCTGCCGGAGAACCGGGGGAAGATCGCCCTGTTCGGCGGCGTGAAAAACGCCCGCTTCAAGCGGCAGGTCATCCCCGGAGACGTTCTGGAGCTTGAATGTACCCTCACGAAGCGCCGGGGTCCGGTGGGCATCGGCGCCTGCACCGCCACGGTGAACGGCGAGACCGCCTGCACCGCGGAGCTGATCTTCGCCATCCAGTGACGGTCTCTCCCCTTTCGGATGCTCAAGCTTGTTATTCCAAATTACAGCACAGCAGCGGCAAATTGCCGCTGCTGCTGTTCATTTGCAGATTCCGCCATATTCCGTCCAACGCTCCTGCAAAGCACCCGCTTTCTTCACCAAAATGCACAAAATTTGAAAATTTTGCCGTAAAGAATTGACGGCGGCAGGCGTTATCCATATAATAAAAACTCGGACCCGGCTCACACCTGAATCGAGAGTCGGGCAAAACAGAGCATATACGGCAGGCCCCCTGTTCCCTATGGGCGGCCCGCGCTGATACGTTATGGAAAATGGTGGCAAAATGACGAAACAGAGAACAACCCCGACTGCAAACCGGAATCACGGATTTACACTGATGGAAATGCTGATCGTTGTGGCGATCATCGCCGTTCTGGTGGCCGTCGCGATCCCGACCTTCAGTTCACAGCTTCACAAAGCGCGCGTCGCAACCGACTGGGCCAACGTGCGGAGCTATTACGCCCAGCTCCAGTATGAGTTCATGGAGACGGGGGAGATTAACGACAAATATCTCAATGATTTTTATTTTCCCACATCCCCCCCCGGCCGTACTTCTTTTAAGTTAAGTGGGCAGGAAATCACTCTCAAAGAAGGATCTATCGCGGTGCGTTCAGATCCAGTCCGTGGATATGCTGTACTTTATTACTGTAATGATTACCGTAATGAACTTCATAACGAATGCCAATTGCTCCTTCCCATGAGTTGACTCCGACAAGAAAGCAGAAAAACCGATTTGACCCCCTCCCCTTTTGCAAGAGAGACGAACCCGGGCGCTGTGCAAGCACAGCGCCCGGGGTTTTTGTATCTTTGGCAGCAGATTGAGAGACTCAAGTGAATGAAATGACAAAAAAGCTGCGAAGCAGCGATATCAAGTAGGCTTTTCTAAAATAACATGACTGGGTTCTACGGTTACCGAATGAGCCGAAAGATGATCACCATTGTTCGGCAAGTAGAAAATCCGCGAGGTGAACGATCCGGATGCCGTCCTCGATGCCGGTATCCATCTCGTTGAGGGTAACAACATATTTGGGGTAATGATCGCGGATCTCCATCAGGTTCCCCACTTCGCGGTCCGATGCTTCTGGGATCCGGACGCAGACCTGCACATAAATGCGCTCGTCGCGGCGCGTTGCAACAAAGTCGATCTCCTTTGTATCGTTCTTGCCGATATAAACATCGTAGCCGCGGCGCTTCAATTCGAGGTACACGATGTTCTCCATCGCGCCGTCCAGCATTTTGCGGTTATAACCCAGCAGCGCGTATTTCAGGGAGACATCGGCAAGATAATACTTCTCCTGCGTTTTCAGGATACTCTTGCCTTGCAGGTCATAGCGTTCGCAGGGGTAGATAATAAGCGCCTGCTCCAGCCAGCGCAGGTAGTTGTAGATACTCTCCACCGAGACCTTGCGGTGCTCGCTTTTCAGGAAGGTGGAGATCGAGTTTGCCGAGAAGGTTTTGCCCATATTCTCGATGATATACTTCACCACACGATCAAAAAGATCCTGCTTGTTGATGCGGTGACGCTTGACAATATCGCGGGAGACTACGGTATGGTAAATGCCGTTGACGATCTGATAGGCGCTCTGATCATCGTACTCGCTGAGCGCGATGATCGGAAAACCGCCGAAGCGGATATACTCCTCCAGCAGTTCCCTGCGGGATAAAGTGCTGTCGGCCTTGAAGTCCAGATATTCCTTAAACGACAGCGTATAGACGGGAATGGACACATAGCGGCCCGTCAGATAGGTGGAGATCTCGCTGGACATGAGCTTGGAGTTGGAGCCGGTCACATAGATGTCGGCATCCGCACTTTCCAACAGGCTGTTGACCGCCTTCTCCCAGCCGGTGATTTCCTGAATCTCGTCCAGCAGAAGATAGCAGTGTCCCTTGCCCGCCATGGCAGCGGTCAGCTCGTCATACATCTGCTTGGCGGTGATGTTCTCGGGAATATCCATCTCCGTGTACCGCTTGCAGACGATCTGGTCCTCCCCAATACCGCGCCGCAGCAGTTCCTCTCTCAGCATCTCAAAGATCGTAGACTTGCCGCAGCGACGGATACCGGCAAGTATCTTGACGAGCGGCTTGTCGATAAACGGCTCGATTGCCGCGATATAGTCCGGTCTGTTGATCATCGTATCGCCTCCCTACAGCTAATAGTATACCCAAAATAGTTTGTATACTCAATAACTTTTTAAGGTCTAAAACAAAAAACTTTTCAGTTTGGGCATTCTAAGTGATACGTGGACCACCTTTGGTCATCTCGCCGGTTTCGTCCGTATCCCCTTTCTGTCGGAAAACTGTGTCTTCCGGCAAGTGCTCGTTTCATTTTCAGCAGAGAGACGAACCCGGGCGCTGTGCTTGCACAGCGCCCGGGGTTTTTGTATCTCCAAGAATATTCGTTTTTGCTCGACCAACCTCCGCCGCCATGGCGGCTGGGCCCCGGCATCAGAAGAGAAACGCTCTCGTTCGCGGCATCCGGCTGAGCGCCATCTGCATGGAACGCACCCAACCAAAACCGCTCTGGGTCTCCCCCGCGCCGGGGGCGATCATGTGCATCAGCTTTGCGGCCAGCAGATGCAGCTCCTCTGTCTGTTCCCGGTAGGACTTCAGATAATCCTCCGTCCGCGGATAGTTCCGGTCAAAGGCCGGAGCGGCGATCCTCGCGTCGAAGGCGGGCTGGTAAGGGTGATCCAAGGTCAGCTCCACCCGGAATTCTCTGACGGGGGCAGGCACATCGAACCGGGGCCGGCGCAAATCGTTGGTCCGCTCCCGTTCCTGGCGCTCCTCGCTGCTCTCGGTCCCCGCGCGGTGCAGGCCATCCATGGCCTCCCAGCGCTCAAACCTCTGGCGCTCCAGATGGAACCGGGCGATCTCCGCCGCCATAACGTTCACCTGGTCGGGCACATCGCTGACGGTGCACTTCAAGATACCGATGCCGCTTTCAAACAGCGGCGCGCCATCCTCGGAGATACGGAAGGAGCGCAGCGCCTTCCCTTCCAGGACCCAGCCGTCCTCCCCTATGCGCAGCAGTCCGTGCTCCTCATCCAAAAACAGGGGACCGTCCCCCTGGTCGGCGCGGAAGCAGTATGTAGGCTGGAACGCCGCCTGCAAAGCCTGATTTTCCCGAAGCGCGGCGGCGTGCGGCTCAGATTCTGTTAAGGGCCGCTCGTTGACACGTTCGCAGACCGGACAGTTCTCTTTGTTATCATTGAATGCTCCCATCATGGCCCTCCTTTTCTTATCAACATAGCTACGGCTACAGGAAAAGCTGCTGTTGGTTCTTGATATGGTCATGATACACCAGGAAGCATGAAAAAGGGACGTCTCTGCACGAAACGTCCCCAAAATGACATGAAATGTAATTTGGCCGTCAGAGGGAGACCCGCAGGACAAACTTTCCCTCCTTCACGGAGAAGCTGTAAAGCCCGCCGTACCGCTCCACAATGGCGCAGATGCTGCTCACGCCGATGCCGTGGCCCGGTCGGTCCGTTACCGGAATTCCATCCTCGAACCGCACGGCCTCCCGGCAATCGTTGACCACCTGCAAGAAGAATTTTTCGTTTCTCTCGTAGGTCTGTACCTCGATGCTGTCGTCTGCCCCCTTGCAGGCGTGAAGGGCTTTTTCCAGCGCATTGGACAGCAGCACGCACAGATCGCTCTCCGAGATGGGCAGGATGTGCGGCAATTCCGCCCGCAGGGAGAATTTCACGCCCTGAGCCTCCGCCCGGGCCGCGAAGGCGGAGAAGATGAGGTTCGCCGCCTCGTTCTCGCAGTAGGTCACCACGCGGGCCGCCTCGATCTCCGCATTGATCTCGTGGATGTACCGCTGGGCCTGCTCGTACTGTCCGTTTTCCAGACAGCCGGACAGGTATTGCAGATGGTGCCGCAGATCGTGCCGGTAGGCTCTGGTTTTCTGCTGGGATTCCCGGAGAGCTTCGATCTCCCGCACCGCCTGACTGACTTGCAGATTCAGGCTGTTTTGCAGCTGCTCCAGATGGGCCCGGGCCTCCTGCTCCTTCGACAGCCGCGCCAGAAACATCAAATACGCCACGCAGCACACAAAGGGCATGAACTCCACCACAGCCGGATCTCCGTCGGCAAGGAGATTCGTATAGACCCGGGTCAGGTAATCAAAGGCGTAATACAGGGCTGGTGTGCAGCCGAACTGGCACTGGACGGTCACTGAATAGCGGGAAACGGACCGCACTGCCGGTGCCGTCCGCAGCAGCAGGAGCAGCAGCGGCAGCGTCACGATCAGCTCCACCGCATACTGCATCCGATCGCCCCCGGAAAAGGCCCACACGCACACCAGTGCCAGCCACCGCCGGAGCTGGCAGCAGAGATACGCCGTCAGCACGGAGATCACCGGCCAGAGCCGTTCATGGCTCAGCAAGCAGAGGGTGATCGCCAGAGGAAGATGAGTATGGAGGGGGTAGAGATACGGCCCCAGCGCCGGGTCGATCCCCAGATAGACGATCCCCTGGATCAGGAAAATGGCCAGGGTGGAAGCAATCATGCAGCAGACGTTCCGCCGGGTCCACCGGATGTTGCAGAAGGCGGCGGAGAGCACGATGCCAAACAGGCCCACCGCCACGGTATTACATGCATAAAGGATCGCATCCGCCGTCATGTCAAAAACACCTGCTTTCTGCGGAAGGCGTATTCCAAATACAGATCCTTCAATTCCGCGTATTTTCCCCGTGGGACGGGCAGTTCCGCCAGAGAATCCATGGTGATGGCCTTGGGCACGATGGACTTGATGTGATCCAGATTCACCAGATAGGATCGGTGGATCCGCAGGAAATTGTCATGTTCCGTCAGCTGCTCGCAGAGATGATCCATACCGCCGCCGCTCTCCAGCACCGTGCCGTCCGTCAAGTGCAGCCACAGGGCCCGGCCCAGCACCTCGCAGTATTCCAGCTTGTCCAGCTCCACCCGGGTGATGCCGCTTTTGCAGCGGAGGATCAGGCTCATACTGCCGCTTTTGGCACATTCCGCGATCACGGAGTCCAGCAAGCGGAAAAAACTCTCCTGCCAGATGGGCTTGAGCTGGTAGAAATAGGCCCCCACGGTGTAGGACTCCACGGCGAATTCCGCTGAGGAGGTAAGGAAAATAATTTTCATGCTCTGGTCATACCGGCGGATCTCCCGGGCGGTATCGATCCCGTTCTCCCCCGGCATCATCACATCCAGCAGCAGAATATCAAAGCGGGTCCCCCGCTCAATCTCTGTCAGCAGCTCCAAGGGACTCTGAAAGGCTGCGGAGGCAATTTCCACGTTCCGCTCCACCCGGTAGCGGTCCAGCAGCACCCGTAGCTCACTCAATATGGATAGATCATCGTCGCAAAAGCCAATTTGTATCATGAACGCTCACCTTTTCGGTCTGTGTCGGTTTCTCTTGATATACTGTAACACCTCCCCTTTCATCCGTCAACGCAAAAACCGCGGAGATCCGCTTGTGCGGTTCCCTCTCCGCAGGAGACACACAGACAGCTTATTCAATCGTTGTCAATATCGCCGCACAGGTCCTGATGGATACGGTTCTTAGCCGGTTTTTAGGGTTTTTGACGTTCGCCAAGCGGCATTAGATTATGCCAGTGTTATCCGCATCTTTTTCCAGAAAAATGCAGAATTTTGCGGCGTTCAAAAAAAGATGAGGATGAAACGTTCCGTTACGATTGTCTCTTAGCTGCCGCCTGCTTTGACGCCTGCCCTCCCCGGTTCATTTTGAACCGGGGAGGGATTTTATAAGAGGTCTTGATCTCACTTTTCCGTGTACAGCCGTGCCAGGAACGCGGCGATCTGCGCTCTCGTGCAGGCGCCGGTGGGGTCAAAGCGACCGCCGCCCACGCCGGTGGTGATGCCGTTTTCCACGGCCCAGGACACCGCACCCGCGTAGTAAGCGTCAGCGGAAACATCGGTAAAGCTTGCCGCACCGCCCGCCGCAGGCTGGCCCACGGCACGCCACAGCATCGTCACCATCTGGGCACGGTTGATGGCGGTGTTGGGGTTCGCGCCGTCGGAAACGCCCTTGTCCTTGGCCCAATTCTGGGCCTTTTCGTACCAGATGCTGCCGCCGTTCAGATTCGCGTCGTTCTGCCGCGCCAAAATCGTCCACAACTGGGCACGGGTGGTGGAGGCGTTGGGGGCGTAGATCGTGGCGGTCATGCCGTTCACGAGGCCCCGGGCGCTCACAAAGTCGATGGCGTCCTCGGCCCAGTGGTTCCGGGTGTCGATGAAACCCTTGGAGTTGTCAATGATCTTCACCGTGGCATTGCCGTCCACGGTCAACTGGATGCCGTCCTCGGTGGGAATGGAGTTTTTCAAAATCTCCTCCGTGCCGTCGGGGTGGACGAGGACCGCCACCGTGCCGGGCTTCACGTTGGAAACGGGAATTTCCACCTTGGTCTCGCCGGAATTCTTGGGCAGTTCCACCTTGACGGTGGGGGCGGTATTGCTGTTGCGGGAAGCCTTGACCTCCACGGGAGCCTTGACGGCCTCGCCGTTCTTCTTGGCGTCCTCCACGGCCTTGCCGCTGACCTTAGCCGCCGCTTCGGTCTGGCCGTTCTTGTCGGTTTTCACCGTGCCGGTGGAGCCGTCAGCGGCCTTGTTCTCGGTGACGGAACTGCCATTAGGCTTGGTCTCCGTCTTGGAAACAGAGCCGTCCTTGCCGGTGGTGGTCTGGGTCACAGTGCCGTCTCTCCGGGTCTCCGTCTTGGTGGTGGAGCCGTCGGTATTGTTCTTCGTCTCCGTCTTGATGATCGGATTGCTGTCGGAGCTGTCCCGGTCGGAGGACGAACCGCCGCCACCGCCGGAACTGCCGCCACCGCCCGTGGAGGCGGGATACAGCGTGATGCTGCCGGTCAACTCCTCGTAGTTGGAGGTATCATCGGGGGTAAATTTCCACCGGTAGGCGGTGTTCGCCTTGACCTCGGTGCTCACAGCCAGCTCCACGCCGTTCTCGTCCACCCACTTGATCTGACCATTCTCAGGCTTGATGTCACCGGCGGTCAGATTTGCGTCAGCGAGCGTCTTGCCGATGGAGGTGATGAGCGTATACGCGGGCGTGCCGCTGAGTGAGGCCTTTGCAATCGTTACCTTGAGCGACTTCTCCGCTACATCGTTGTGAGAAGCATCACCCACGACCTTATAGTAAACAGTGTAGATGCCCGCGTTGGTCGCGGTGGGAAGGTCGGGGCTGTAAGCGCCGTTGTCCAAGCGGTATTGCATCATACCGCCCTCGACGCTGCCCTTGTTGATGAGCACCTGCGCCGTGCCGTTGTAAACCAGTCCGGTCTTTGCCGTGGGCGGGGTGTATTTCGGGTCTGGTTTCCCGGCGGGTGTCGTGCCGCCCTTCTTGGCAAGCAAAACCGTATTATTCGCAAGACTGGTTTGGTACTCGCCGTTATCGCTCTGGAAGCAGTTCATATCGACGCGCGTCATGTCGTAATGCGTCCCACCGGTCGCCGTGCTTTCCCCGGAGGCGATAGCCACCTGACCATTGCCAACAGGCCATGTTTCCGGCGTCACGCCGATGCGCGCGCCCCCGCTCAGCGCTCCGGCAACACCGATGACGGTTTTGTTGGCCTTGGACAGATACACGTTGTTCCGCTCGTTGTTCACCTTATTGTTCGTGATGTTGACATTGCCGGACACGGTGAACGTGCCGCCGCCCACAAGCACGCCGCCGCCTTTTTCGGTGGCTGTATTGTTGGTGATGCTGCCGCCGCTCATGGTAAATTTGCCGTATGTGTAAACGCCGCCGCCAAATCCAGCGCTGTTGCCGGTGATCTTGCCGCCGTACATATTGAATTCACCGAATTGGCCAACGTTTACGCCGCTGTTGGTGTTGCCGGTGATGGTGCCGCCAAACATATCCAGCGTGCAGAAGCCGAATATATCTACGCCGCCGTTGCCGCCGCCTTTGATCGTACCGCCGCCCACGCAGTCGGTCAGGGTCAGATGCGCATTGTTTTCGCCAAGGACCCAGATCACATAGTCAAGCGCCGCATTGCCGTTCGCGCGGTCGATGGTATGACCGTTGAGGCAGAGCTTGACATCACCGTCGATCAGGATAGCCGCACCGTTGAGGGTCAGGTTATCGTCCAGATAATAGCTGCCCGTCGTAAGGACATAGCCCTCGTGGGAAACAGCACCTCCGTCAGCTCGGTTGACCGTGCCCTTCGTCCAGTCACCGTTTCCTTTCTTCAGCACGCCGTTGTCCATCCACAGCTTCGTGTCAAAGGTGATCTGCGTATCAGTCTTGTGGTCGCCGATGGCGGTATGCGTCTTGCCGCAGAGGCAGTGCGTGTGCGTCTCGGCGGACGTGTCCTTCTCTGCCAGCACCAGCTGCTTGTGAGTCTCGTCGTACCCGACCTTGTACTTGTTGTCGTCGACGAAAAATTTGCCGCTGTAATCCTTATTCGCGCCGGTGGCAATGGCGTCGCCCGCGCGGCCCGCGCCCTTGGTCACGCCGATGCTACCATCGTCGCAGTTCAGACCGCCCGTGCCGATGGTGATTTTGGCGCCCCAAGTCAGAAACACATTGCTGGCAGCACCGTTCTTTGTGATCGTGTTCCCCGTGACGGTCGGCGTGTTGGACACGGTGAAGGTGGCGTTATCGTGGACAAACACACCGTTGCCGGTGTTGCCGCTGATCTTGCCGTCGTTCATGTTGAAGGTGCCGGATGACACAGATACGCCGCCGCCGTTTTTCGCCGTGTTCTTGCTGACACTCGATGCCCCGCCGTTCATGGTGAAGGTGCCGCCGCTGACATACACGCCGCCGCCGTAGGTGGTGTTCCTCTCATCGCTGTTCGTCGCCTTGTTGTCGCTGATGGCGCCGTCGTTCATGTTGAAAGTGCCGTTGTTGCTGACATACACGCCGCCGCCGTTGATGTTGTTCGACGCTTTTTCGTTTTTCGCCGTGTTGCCGGTGATGGTGCCGTCGTTCATGTCGAAAGTGCCGCTTTCCACATACACGCCGCCGCCTTGGTTCGCCGTGTTGCCGCTGACGCTGGCGGTGTTGTTCATAGTGAAAGTGGCGCCGTCCTTATGCACACCTTTGTCGTCCACATACACGCCGCCGCCTTGGTTCGCCGTGTTGTCGGTAATGCTCGCGCTGTTGTTCATTTCGAACTTGGCGGCACGGTACACACCCACGCCGCCGCCTTGGCTGCTGGCTTTATTGCGGGTGATCTCGCCGCCGTTCATGGTGAAGGTGGCGGTGGTGGAGGTGGCGGTGTACACACCCACGCCGCCGTCAGTGAGGTCCGCCGTATTGCCGCTGATGGTGCCGCCGTTCATGGTGAAGGTGCCGTCGCTGACATACACGCCGCCGCCGGTGCCCGTTTTCTCGCCGTTGGTCGCCTTGTTGGCATCGCTGTCACTCGTGCCGCCGATGGTGCCGCCGTTCATGGTGAAGGTGGCGCCAGCGCTGACATACACGCCGCCGCCTTTGGTCGCCGTGTTGTCGGTGATGGTACCGCCGTACATGTTGAATTTGCTGTTCCCGCCGTACACATACACGCCGCCGCCGTAGGTGTTCGTCGTGTTGCCGGTGATCTTGCCGCCATACATATTAAAGGTGCCGCCGCTTTCCACTTTCACGCCGCAGCCGGAGCCGTCGCTGGCGTGCGTGACTTTGCCCTTATTGTTTTGGCAGTCCGTCAAGGTCAGCGTGGCGTCGGATTGGACCTCAAACACGGGCATACCTCCGCCTTTGCTTTGGATCGTCTGGCCGTTCAGGCAGATGGTGACATCGCCCCGGATCACAATGGGATACTTGATCGTAACATCGCCATCAAGAAAAGTTTCTTCCGCCGTTCTCGTTTTCAGGTAATAGTTGCCGCCTGTCAAAACAAACTTATTGTCCTGTGTATCCTGCGGAGTTCCGCCTGTATTATTTGGTCCGCCAACAAGCAACTGCAATTTACCGCCTGTCTGGCTGCTGCCCAGCCACTGGTTAAAGGTGACCAAGGTGTTTTCCGTCCCATGGCCTTCCCCGTTGCAGTCGCTCATACCGCAGAGGCAGTGCTGCTGCTCCGCGTGCGTGTCCGCCGCCTGCGCCGTGGCTGGCAGCAGCGTCAGGCACAGGGCCAGCGCCATAAAACAGCTCAAAATTCGTTTTTTCATAGGTGTCCTCCTTTGGTTTTTCCCCGCCCGGGTCCTATCTCCCGCGGGCAGAGTGGTATCCCGTAGGGGTTTCCCCTACGGGCCCGGGGGCGCCCCCGGGCACTTTTACAGGTTTACGAACTTAGTGTACCAGCTTTCCCGCGCTTTGTGGGGACGTCTGCATGAAACGTCCTTTTTTCGACACGAAATGTCACCGGAGCGGCTCCGGCCAACATTTCTTCTGTATCCGGCCTCTTTTTTCGCGATAAGATCATACACCGTACACCGGTGTACGATGCAAGAACTTTTTTGAACTTCGGAAGAAATTTTACGAAACCCGGCGAAAAGCAGTTTTTCCTTAATGACACTCTGTTCGATTTGCTGCGGCAGGGATAAGCTACATGGCATCTGTATCCACCTTTTCGGGGGATAAATAGGTTTTTGCCTCTTTAAAAAAGCATCGAGAGGGCTTATAGCCCCCTCGATGTTTTGCGCCATAATGCGCAAGCGCAGAAATTGTTTTCCCAAAAAGCCCAAAACAAATTTTTCAAAATCAGCTTTCCGCTTTTGAACAGCACGAGAGCTTAGATGGTACTTCTCGCACAAAGCAGCCGTGCTGGAGCGTTTCGCCCCGGGCAAATTCTGCCATTGAAAACTGGTTCAGTGGAGAGAAAAGACTTTTTCGACACGCTGAAAGTTATCCCGGCTTGGAGCGAGCAGCGATGCCTGCCGCTGTCTACTTAAGGGGCGGCTCCCGCTCAGTCCTCGTAGATCGTGGTGGAGGTGACCTGCCCGTCCACACATTCAAAACTCACAGCGTCGGAATAGGCGTAATTGCCCGCCACGTCCCGCATTTCAATGACCATGGAATAGGTGCCGTCGAACAGCGGTGCCTCGCCGAAGGCGGTGTCGGCTGTCACCGTCACCTCGTCGGCGGCATACATTTCAAATTCGTCGTCCCCGCTGAGGGTGGCCAGCTTCCAGATGGTCGTGACCACGTCTCCCTCCTTCAGCAGCCGCCGTTCCTTGCTGGCCATGCCGGAGGGGTCCAGACCCTGGGTAGCTCCCAAAATGCTCCATTCCTCCGTGTCGAACTCGTAGGCCACCTGCAAATTGTAGGCCTCGCCGTTCAAGAGGATGGGCACGGAGTAGAGGTTGTAGTCCTCGCCGTCGAAGGACAGCTCCATGTACACCAGATTGCCGTCCAGCGCGCCCCAGACGCCCCGGAAGTTGTCGTAAAACACGCCGTTGTCCCAATCGGCGTTCATGTCGTTGTCCGTTCCCAGCAGGAGCATTTGATCCGTCTCCTCGTCCACATAGAACAGGGAGAAGCCGATCCCAGCCAGCACGGAGTTGGCCTCCGGGCCAAGCTCCAGATAGGAGATGCCGTCATCGGTGACGTGAATGGGCGCGCCGTCCCAGCCTGTCTCCGGCAGGGTCATGCGCTCCGGCAGCTCCTGGATATCCAGCTCCGCCAGATAGTCCTCGCCGCCCTCCGCCACCTCGCCGGTCAGCTCATAGGCGTAGAGATACTTGAAGGCAAGGCCCTCGCCCACGGTGAGATAACCGTTGAGATCGTCCATGTCGCCGTTATAGGAATAGTAGCAGCTCAGGCCGGTGGCCTCCGCCCGGTAGGGCCCGCCCACCTTGTAGAGCACGCAGTCCGCCAGCGCGTCGGAAACGCTTTGGGCAGAGGGCAGCAGCCACGCCGTCTGCCGGGCCAGATGGCCCATGTCCACCATGTTGGTA
>ERZ791574.1398-NODE-1398-length-12725-cov-89.781689_pt1 | contig 12725 bp, 10 predicted proteins | sample MGYA00433098_ERZ791574 | MGnify/ENA primary metagenome ERZ791574 (study PRJEB30046, sample SAMN00791933) | human gut metagenome | study: EMG produced TPA metagenomics assembly of the A metagenome-wide association study of gut microbiota in type 2... | reverse complement strand
CAAAGGTACGAATAAATGAGAAGTCTACAATGGTATAAACGCGGAGCCGCTTACTATCCATCACGATTTTCTCACTACCAGATACCGCATTCCATCGTTGAAACGCTTGCGATGAATGGTTGGCATCTGAGAAAGCTTGCGGCCGAAGGCTATGAGACTGTTCAACTTCAACGATGAACCTATGTGACTCTTCAGCTCCTGGAAAATCTCGGCCGCCGTAAGATACTCGCCCTGTTCGGCATTATCGGTCAGGTCGAAATAGAGATCGAAATACTGGTCTACCGGAGAAACTACCTCAAACTTCCTGTTGTTCGCCATGATCAGCCGGGTCTGCTCCGCATCAAAATAAGTCTTCTCGCCTGCCCGTAATGCTGAAAGCGCCTGCGCATAGAGCTGTTCATAATTCGGACGCTGGCTCACATCGATAGGACCCGTGAGCTCTACACCCAGAAACCGGCGATTACCGGAAGGATCGGAGAGGATATCCTCCATATTGCTCGTAGCGATAAAAGACGCCATTCTCGGAAATTCCTGTACATGACTGCCATACGGAGGCTTTATCTTGACACTCGGCAACTGGATGATGTTCTTCAGGAATCCCTGCTGCACCTGAGGAGATATCTGGTTGAACTCATCCAGGTTGATAACCAGCGACTGGCACATCGCCTGAAGCACCTGCCGTTTCTCTGACAATACGAGATTATCATTATACCCCCATTGCAACTCCGGCGGAACCAGAGACCGGCAGAAAGTACTCTTGTTGTAACCCTGCTTGGAGATGAGAAGTGGTGCCACAGAGTTGCCGTATTTGCGATAACTGTAAGCACGCCACTGGTCAACCATCCCCAAGAACCAGGTATAGAACCAATCCTCCCAATAAGGATTATCCGTAGGCACCGTGCGCGCCAAGGCACGGATATGATCCTTGCCGTCCCACTTCCCCTCGCACTTATACAGGAAGTTTTCCACAGGATTATAGGTAGAAAGAAGGTCCGACTCCAGATAATTGCGCACATCCTTGATACTCACCCGGATGTTGGCGAGTTGTACCTCCAGCGTCATGCGCTTCTGCACACGGGCATCCACAGGCTGATAGCCCCAATAATCTTTTTCCTTCGGCCTATATTCTGTGCATTTCATTACCGAATTATAACGGAAATCATATTTCTTACACAGAAATCCGATCATACTCATGATATTGTCACTCAACTCCTTACTGTCGTTATCCACACCTCCGGAAGAGTGGTCAGTCTCCCTCTCTTCAACGCTCTCCACAGGTTTTTCTGCGCCATGAAAGACTTCATTCAACGTCAGGGGCAAGGCATCTTCACGATAATAAGGAAAAGAATCTCTTGTCATCAGGAAATCGGAAAAGATAGAAGGCTCGGGCATCTGCATCTTTGCCTTTACTAGCACCTGATAAAGCGGAGCAAAGGTCAGGAAGGCCTGCTTGTAAATCCTGTCGGCAGCAACCTCCTCATCAGGTAACGTCCCCTTTGCCAGCGCATATTTCGCCAGAACATGCAGACTGATGCCATCGGCTCCCACAAAGGCTGCAAGAGTAGAAGGCAGACTGGCTACTTTCTGCTTGATGGCATCTGCGCCTCCATCCTCATTTATATCAACAAACGTAAGCAGCAGAACGCCGTTGTTTTTCTTCATCTTCAGGAGTCCATTCTCCGATTTCTGAAATTCTGCCGCAGGGTGAACATGCATCCAGGTTGGCATATCCTTATACCCATCATAACCATTCGTGAGATAAGGTACATATTCACGGAAGTTCTCCACGGTATTCCTGGCGTCATCGTTTACGATGCGCTCCAGGAAACGTTCCAGACTCTTGGTGCTGACCAGGAGCTGGTTCTTTTTATTTCTATGCGTTATGGTAAATTTCATTGTCTGTCATTTTAAAAAGTTTATCGATACGAAACACTTTGGTTCATACCATGAAACAGTTTGGTTCAAGCGGAGAAACACTCTGTTTCACCCTGTGGAACAAACCGATACGTCGCATTCCCGCTTTCGATACATCGGCAGGGGATTCTGCTTTATTCGTAAACGAATCCGATTTCTTCTGCATAATGATCATAGGCAGGTTCCCCATAACCATATTCAGCAAAGACCTTCTTCACCTGCTCCTGCATTTCCGGCGTAAGATGTTTCTCCCCCCGATGTACACGATAATAGGTAGTACGGTTGCCCAGAACATCCATGACGCGGTACTTGATGGTCTGCATTTCGACATGTTTTACCTGGTCGTAGAGATGGGAAAATCCCCATGCTGCCTTGAACTGGTGCACACGCATGAAATGGGAACAAGATGCATGGAGGTTAGCATCGGGATAAACAGCATTTCCGGCAGTAACATCATCGGGTTTGAACTTTGCCGAGATGAATCGGATACATTCTGCTGCCCGAGGACAATCGGCATTGAAGCAGTACATCCAATGATAATCTACCAGACTTTTGATAAACGCAGGATCATTAAGATTTAATTCCATAAAAAATAAATTTTAAATTAAACATTAGGTTTCGCAGTGGTTATTGCCATTGTGGAATCTGTGTTGTAAACTCTCCGCAAAGAAACACGGGGCATCTATGGCAAGATCGTCGGTCCCATGTAACTTGGTTGCTGCAAAGATACAAAATTTTAAAGCCAAATGCAAGCTTTGTCCCGAAAACTTTCATCCTTGTCCCGAATCACGTGCATAAAAAAACGATTTTAGCAAGAAGATAAGCTGAAAAACGTGATGGATAAAGGCAATAAGTGATGGATAGCGTGATGGATTTTGTAAACATTTCGGCTATCAATCACGCCATACAAGAGAGGCAATCATCTCATTATCAAACGATTAAAGATTTAAAAAGAGGAAGCGTGAGGGATGTGAGGGATAAAAAGAGGAAAAAACTTATAAGGGCGTATACAGAAATGGTTTGCCAGCGTATTATGCTATCTTGGCCCCTCATCATTGATATTAACGTAAAAACATTAAAAACGACAAGAATCTCAGAGAAAAGCATCTCCTTATCCTAGGAAATGTGTAATTTTGCACCAACGGAGACCTAGGAAACGTGTAAAATATAAGATTACAAAACCTAGGAAACGTGTAAAATCTAGCCCTTTGAAAGCTAGGATACGTGCAACAATAAGAATACCAGGAAGTTATGAGACGTAAAATCTACAATCAATTATTAACAGAACTTTCGCATGTGGTTCAAGTACGGGCTGAAGGCTCAAAAGCTCCTAGCCCAGGGCGCGTGGAGCAAACTTGCGTATATATTGTCAATAGAAGCGCTTTCAACCGTACAGGTTGCCAGATTTACTATTTCCGTTTTTGCTGTTCTCTTATTATCCTAACCGTCAAATCGGCAAACTTTTTTATTGCTGCCTGAACCTGTCCTCGTCCGAAAGCCCAGAAGATGAGGGCGGCAGAGGCCGGTGCAGCAAGTGTTCCTACATACTGGCGCATTTTAAGAACCGTGCAGTTTTCAATACCAAGTTCTTTCATGGCAGCGAATACTTGGACTGCTGGTACTTCAAAATCAGCCTTAGTGCGCTAATCTCTAAGTACCAATGCGGTCTTGTTTACCTTAACTACCTTGTATTCCTTATTGGCGTTACTGCGATATGTCTTGATAGTCTTAATCTTTTGAATAAAGTTATCGAATGTCAATATATTAATATCTTCCGTCATAACTAATGGGGTTTAAATGTTGTGGTGATAAGCAAATCATTCCACCTTTTTGTTATAATTCTCCTTTATTATTATGCAAAGATAAGTTTTTCCCGTGAAAAAACCAAGAAAAAATGCATTTTTCTAGAGCATGTACAATATATTCTTTTATCAGGTATCTATTTACATCTTTTTAATTGCCAAAAACTTGCATGATTCAAAAATTAAGCGTATCTTTGCGGCTAAAGATAGGAATAGGAGAAAAGATTATGGCAAACAATGAATTCAGAAAGCTGCCGGTAGGCATACAGTCTTTCAATGTTATCAGAGAGGAAGGATACCTCTATGTTGACAAAACTGACATGGTTTGGAAATTGGCGAACCAAGGTTTAAAGTATAATTACTTGAGCCGTCCTCGCCGATTCGGTAAGTCTGTGCTCGTGGATACGCTCCAGGCTTACTTCGAAGGAAGAAAAGAACTCTTCGAAGGACTGAAAATCATGGATTTGGAGAAGGAATGGAAACAGTACCCGGTTATTCGACTCGACATGAGCCGAGGGGGAGCCAATGCTGGCACGCTTCGTTCTTACCTGAACCAGCGATTCAAAGAATACGAGGAGATGTATGCCATCGTAACAGATCCAACTGCCAAACTCGCCGACAGATTCGATGCCATCATCACGAAAGCATACAAACAGACCGGTGAGAAAGTTACCATTCTCATCGATGAATACGATTCTCCTCTCCAGCATTCCTGGAAGACACCTCATCACGAAGACTGCACCGAGATATATCGTGAGGTTTTTGCCATCTTGAAAGCTGATGATGCGTACCAACGTTTCGTCTTCATTACGGGTATCACCAAGTTTACGCAGATTTCTCTTTTCTCAGTTCTCAACAACCTGACCAATATCAGTTTCCTTCCTGAATATGCAGCTATCTGCGGTATTACAGAAGAAGAAATCGGGGAGAACTTCAAGCCGGAACTGGAAAGAATGGCTGAAGTGAACGAGTGGACCTTGCAGCAAACTCATGATAATCTGAAGGATTACTACGATGGATACCATTTCAGTCGCAGAAACATGGTGGACATCTACAATCCTTTCAGTCTCCTTAATGCACTCGACGCACAAGACTTGAGCTGTTTCTGGGTTTCATCAGGAGCGACCTCCATGCTACCTAAGTTTGTGGACAACATGGAACTGCGCTTACGGAATTTCGAAAATTGTCCGATTTTACGCAAGACTCTTGAGAGTTCTGATGTCATAAATGGTGGTGCCGAACTTTTTCTCTATCAGACGGGTTACCTTACCATCAAGTCGAGCGATGAATTTGGCTATTTCTTAGGTTTTCCAAACCAAGAAGTGAAACAGGCTCTTTACGAGGTTGTGCTGCCAAGCCTGACCATGAAATCAGAAAGCGATATTATCAGTCTGCAAGGCAGTCTGTTCCGCCAATTGGGTACCGGGCAAATCGCAGATGCCATGAAAACGTTGAAAGCATTGGTTGCCGATGTGCCTTACAGCAACAAGAAACTTGCCTCGATGGATATGGAAGAGCGCTACCGCCTCATCATCAGTACCATTCTGAATGCCATCGGTTTGAAAGTGGAGGTGGAACACATGCTTGCAACAGGAAGGATCGACCTCATCGCCCAAACTTCACGCTACATCTACGTGATAGAACTGAAACTGAAAAACAATGGTGGCAAGAAGGCTGCCATCCAGCAGATACTGGATAACAAATACCTGGAGCCTTTCCAAGCAGACAAGCGAAAGGTGATAGGCCTCGGCATCGAACTGGACGAGGAAGGCAAAGGGCTATTGGATTGGGGAATTACTGAAGAATAAAAACATAGAAGAAGAGGGCGTGCAAAGACTATATCTTGCACACCCTCTTTTTTTCCATATCCCTACAATATCTCCAACTGATCCTTTACCGCCTTATAGCAGCGGCGGGAAACCGTGATTTCCTCATGGTCGAAAGGAGGAGAAAAGATGCAACGGAGCGTATAATTCTCAATACTGAGAAGATAGTCGAGATTGATGATGCAGTCCTGACGAACCTGAACCAGAGAAGGCGACATGGAAAGGATGGTCTTTGCCGTGGCCTGCTTCTTCAATTTATAAACCTGACCATTCGACAACTTCAACTGCCAAAGATGAGTAGCCTCATCAAAAGTGCAACTGAACACATCATCGGGCTTCAACATCAATAAACCCGAAATGGTCTGAATGGCAAGACGCTTGGCTGCTGTTCCCAGCAACCCATTCATTTCCGAAAAATCCTGAGCCTTCTGAGAAGCCAAGGCTGATTCAGAAGAACAGGAAGAGGACTCAGGAACGGAAGAAGCATCTTCATCCACATCATCTCCATCTTTCATTTTCTGCCGGATTCGGTCTACTACAAGTCCGAACTCATCCTGCTGATAAGGTTTCAATAGGAAATCGAAGGCAGAGGCCCTGAGCGCATCAATCATATACTTATCGAAGGCGCTGTAGAATACTACGATGAGCTCCATCGGCATTTCTTCTCTCAGAGACTGCAACACCTCAAAACCCGTCTGCCCAGGCATTTCAACATCGATGAACAGCACATCGGGCTGTATGCTCATCACCAGATTCTTTGCCGATACCGCCGAAGAGGATGTGGCAATCACCTCAAAATCTTCCAGAGTTGCCAAATCGTCCTGCAACCTGCGGATGCTCTGTGGTTCATCGTCCACAATCACAACCTTAATTCTATCTTGCATTGCTTGCATGTTATTTCGTTTTAAATTCTTATGAAAAGTTTCTTACTTAAAGACATTATAATCGTAATTACATGGAACTCCGATACTTACACGCATTCCTCTATTCTGAGCGTTCACATCCTCAGATGCCCCTCTGTTGCTCTGCATCTTGAAGAACATCTTGCGTTCGTTGCTTGCATTAAGCATTTCGATGGTACTGTTCAGAATTCTCAATCCGGTTCCCGTACTGACAGTACAATTTTTCTTTTTCTTGCCAACGGTACCCGAATCTCCACACCCGTTGTCTGTAACATCTATGCGGAGCATATCGTCCTCAACCCAGATATTTACATCCAGCAAAGGCTTATCTTCCGTCTCTTCCATTCCCACAAAAGCATGTTTCAAGGCATTCTCTACAGGAATCTGGATAATCATAGACGGCAGCATGAGCTTCATATCCACATCCTTGGCAACATGGAACTGAGGCATCGGAAGGAATGGATTGGTTTCATGGCGAAGAGTAGAATAGTTCGTCACCATCTGCAGTTCTTCTTCCAGACTTACCGCCATCTTATCGCAAGAAAGCAAGTAGGCACGCAGTACCTGTATCAGGAGCTGAAGCGGCTTGACATCAACCCCCTTCGGAAGATTAGATACGAAGATATTGAGCACATTAAATACAAAATGAGGCGAGAAACGATTGCGCACATTCTCCATCTTCAGGGCCATCATCCGGTTCATCTCCTCATGATGCTGATGCTTGCTGCGCAACCATTTGTAACGGAGGAAAGCGATGAGAGCCAACGCGCTCATTACCAGCAAGCCGATAATCAGGAGCAGGATGACTCTAAAGGATCTTACCTCTGCTTGCGTGGTGCTAAGGGATAAATCACGGCGAACGATGGCCGTATCCTGCTTGAATCTCAATTCATTCTCCTGAACATTCGAAACCATCGTGGCATTACGGAGCGAATCGTCGTACTGCTTCATCAGTTTCTGATATTGCAGAGCCTTGGCATATTGTCCCTTGCGCTCACAAAGAGCCGCCAGTCCCTTATGATAAAGGTAAAGATAATTAGGCGACATCTTGGAGAGATCGTATGGCTTGTTCAAAATCTCAGTAGCCTTCGCCAGACTATCCTGCTTCAGAGCCAGAGAGGCATTCAACCCATCCACATAGAACTGTACATCGCTCTGCATGGAGGGCTGGATAAAGAAGAATTTCGTGGTAAGAGTCAGATATTTCTGTGCAGAATCCAACCGGTTGAGTTCCAGATAAGTCTGTCCGAGATTAGCATCAACAATAGCCGTCGCCAGGGGCTGTTCCATCTGCCGTGTAGCCTTTTGAGCCTTCAGGAAGCATTTCAGAGCCTCAGCCGGTTTTTCCTGACTGCTGTACACATTTCCCCAACTGTTGTAAAAGAAATGAACATCTTTCGGATTCTTTGGCGGATACAGGCGTTCAGCCTTCTGGAAATAATGATGCGCCAGCTGATAGTTCTGCAAATCATTATAAACCTGTCCCAGTCCTGAGAGAATGCTGTTCTGGGCTTCATGCTGATTCAGAGAATCAGCCAGGAAATAGGCACGGCGATACCAGGAAGAAGCATCCGCCAGCTTACCCATCTGTCTGGACGCATCAGCAATATTGATACATACATCAATCGCCTCGCCGCAACTGTCAAGGTTCATGATTTCATGATAAGCTTTCTCATAATAAGTTAAAGCCTCCTTCCTCTTGCCGGAAACCAGAAAAAGTATGCCTTGCAGGTTATCTGCATAAGAAAGAATTCTGTTGTCAGGAGTTTGTTTGCAATAAGCGTTAACCGAATCTATCAACGACTGGCATTGGGCATCAGCCCCCTTCATATAATAACATTTAGCTATTAATAATTTTTTCCATTGATCACTTTTGTCGGGATTACCTTCACATTTGAAATTTCTTATCAGCATGATCATCGAATCAGGATGACTCTGCATGAGAGATTGGTGACCGGACACAAATTCATCGATATCCTTATGCCACGACTCATCACCCTTCTGCCGATGAGAACAAGCGGCAAACAGCAGCATCAGAACGAATAGCCACAGAAGGCACAGTCCGTTCTTAATCTGCATCGTCATTATCTTTCTATATACACTTACCATGATAGACTATTTAAATGAATTTATGTTTCAGTTGCGAAAGTACAACAAAAAATCCAAATAAACAAAAAAAATAACTGAAAAACTCATTTTTTAAATAAAATATGAACTAAAACGTGTTTAAATGTGTATCTTTGTAGCATGGAAATGCATTTATTCAAAAATATAGAACAAAATAATATGCCTGAAAGGATGAACAATCCATTCAGCTACGAACCTCATCCGCTCTGCATCGAAGCATGCAGGGAGCTGCAGACTGAACTCTCACAGCGAAACGACTGGCGAGAGGAAATAAACCGTGGAAAGATGTTCGGCGTACTTATCGTAGAAGCCAACAACGGTAAGATTGGCTATCTGAGAGCTTATAGCGGACAGATTGGCGGCAGGAGCGACTGGGAAGGTTTTGTTCCAGCCGTATTCGATTATCTCCAACCCGACGGATATTTCAAGAAACATGAGGCTGAGATTTCGGAATTGAACCAGCAAATCAGACAGATTGAAGCCAACGAAACCCTGAAAAAGGCAAAAAGCCTGATTGATGATTTACAGCAAAAGCGCCAGGAAGTTATCGCAAACTATCAGACAAAGATAAAAGAAGCGAAGGAAAAGCGGGATGCAAGGCGACAGGAAGCCCTTTCTGCTGGAAAATCTCTGAGCCAGGAAGAGGAAGAGGCAATGATAAAAGAGAGCCAGTTTATGAAGGCTGAACTGAAGAGACTGAAGAAATCGATAAACGAAAAGACGGCGCTGGAAACAGAATACGAAGTCTACGAAAAGGACTTGAACAGGGCAAAAAAGCTCCGCAAAGAGCTATCAGAAGCACTTCAGCAATGGCTGTTTTCGAAATTCCAGATGCTGAATGCGGAAGGAGAAAGCAAGGACCTGCTGGAGATTTTCAAGGACGAGGCGATTAAGATTCCACCTGCCGGAAGTGGAGAATGCTGCGAGCCGAAACTCCTGCAATACGCTTACCAGCATGGCTACAAGCCTCTGCAGATGGCGATGTTCTGGTGGGGAGAGAGTCCGAAAGAAGAAATCAGGCATCATCTTCAGTTTTATCCTGCCTGCAACGGAAAATGCAAACCGATACTACATTGGATGCTGCCTAAAACGGTCTTTGAAACCCAACAGACCGAGGCTACTATATATAATAAGGTGGAAACGATCTACGAAGACCGTGAACTGGCAGTCATCTATAAGCCCGAGGGTTTGCTCTCGGTTCCCGGAAAAGATGCAGCCCAGCCATCCATCTACGCTCTGATGCGCAGGAAATATCAGGAAGCTACCGGTCCGCTCATCGTCCACCGTCTGGACATGGCAACAAGCGGACTGATGATTATTGCCAAGACCGAGTTTGCCTATCATCGTCTGCAAAAGGAGTTTCTTAATCATCGGGTTCAGAAGAAATACGTAGCCATCGTTTGTGGAAAAGACAAGGAATCGTGCAACCGGATTCTGAAAGAAACAGCAAGCGGAAAAGGTTACATCTCGCTTCCTCTGATGGCAGATTTCCTAGACCGTCCACGCCAGATTGTAAACCGTGAACAGGGCAAGGAAGCCATTACAGAATACGAGGTTCTAGAGCGTATTGACGATACCCATCTGCGCCTGGCGCTCTATCCGAAAACAGGCAGAACGCACCAGTTGAGAGTGCATTGTGCTCATCAGGAGGGTCTGAATGCCCCTATCATAGGCGATCCGCTCTACGGCAACGAGACTGCAACAAGACTGCATCTTCATGCAGAAGAAATCACATTTGAGCACCCGATGACGGGAAAGAAGATGACTATAACAAGAAAGGCTGATTTCTAACCGAAATCAGCCTTTCTTCATATCTGCGGATGACAGAATCCGCAGAAACAGATGAAAACATCGGAATATCAGACAAAGAACATCACGATAACCTGAGCTATCACCACTCTGATAAACATGCCGAGCGGATAAACCGTAGCATAACTGATACTTGGCGTATCGCCATCCAGCGTCTCGTTGGCGTAAGTCAAAGCCATCGGATTCGCCATACTTCCACAGAGGATTCCGCAGATACTGCCGAAGTCATACTTCTTGGTCTTCAGGATGATGAGACCTACGATAACCACAGGTATAACCGTGATAAGGAAACCGATGCCTACCCACATCAAACCCTCCGGACGGACCACCGTCTCGAAGAACTGTCCACCAGCCGCCAAACCCAGACAACCGAGATAGAGGGCAAGACCCAGTTCTCGCAGCATCAGACCTGCACTTCGCGTCATGTAAGAGATGAAATGCACACGAGGACCCAACGCACCAATCAGAATACCCATCACGATAGGACCACCGGCAATACCCAGACGTACAGGAGCCGTCATTCCAGGAATATCCAGAGGGATCGTTCCTACGGCAAGACCAAGAATGATTCCGAGGAAGATAGCGCCGAGGTTCGGCTCGTTCAGGGTCTTTACGGCATTACCCAGAAACTGCTCTACATGGTCGATACTCGTAGGGTCGCCAACTACCGTCAATCGGTCGCCGTACTGCAGACGGAGGTCATCTGTAGCAAGCAGACGGATATCACCACGAAGCACTCGGCTCACATTCACGCCATAGGAGTTTCGCATCTGCAGACTGCCCAGGCGCTTGCCGTTCAGTCCCGGACGGGTTACAACGATAATGCGGCTTTCAACCTTCGCATCAATCGCATTCCAGTCTACCTTATCATTATTCCACTCCTTATCCACCTTCTTTCCGAAGAGAATCTGCATCGCCGAAACCTCATCCTTATTGGTAACCACGAGCACATTATCATTCGTATGAAGTACCGTATCAGCCTGAGGAACAATTACCTGTTCGCCTCTCCACACACGGGAGATGATGAACTTGCGATGCGTCATCATCGTAATCTCTGCGATGGTATTGCCGTTCAGGGCAGGATTCACGATTACGTATTGTCCGATAGACGTATGGTCGTCATCATCATTTTTGCGAATCTCCAGATCTTCCGGTTTCACAAAGAGTTTGCGCAAGAGCATCATCGCCAGGATAACGCCCACTACACCCAGAGGATAAGTGACGGCGCAGCCCAGAGCCGCACCTTCGCTAGGCAAGCCCAACTGCTGCAACGCCTGCTGGGCAGCACCAAGGGCAGGCGTATTGGTTGTGGCGCCACACAGGATGCCCATCATATCAGGCAGACTGATTGGTAGAATCCAGCACAAACCGAGCGAGAACAAGGTTCCCACCAGAATGACAGCCAGACTCCACAGATTGAGCGAAATGCCTTCGTGGCGCATCGAACCGAAGAAGTTAGGACCCACATAAAGACCCAGCACATACACAAACATGGTAAGACCAAAACTTTCTGCAAACTCCAGCATATTCTGGTCAATAGAGAGTCCGAGATGACCCGCTATAATACCCACGAAGAATACGAAGGCTATGCCAAGGGAGATTCCTTTGACATGAATCTTGCCGAGGGCAAGACCCAAAGTACAAATCAAAGATAGGATAACGATGCCTTGCACCGCCGAATGCACGTTGATTAAATTATCAAACCACATAATGTTTCTTTATATCTATTCTAGATAAAACTTTAAAAGTTGCTTTTTCTCGATGCAAAGGTACATTAAAATGCGAACAAAACAAAATAATTCCCATTTTTTTTTGTATTATTCTCGATTTGCAGTACCTTTGCATCCGCAAAATGAAGTAAGAATGAAAGATATTTGTTGTATTGGGCACGTAACAAAGGATAAAATCGTGACCCCGAGCAGTACGGTTTACATGGCTGGCGGCACCTCTTTTTATTTTGCCTACGCCATCAACCAATTGCCAAAAGATGTAAGTTTCTCGCTCATTACAGCGATGGATCCTACCGAGAAGGAACCTGTTGAAAAGATGCTCAAGGCAGGAATAGATGTCACCTTGAACCCATCGCGCAATACGGTTTTCTTCGAAAATATTTATGGCGATAATCCCAACGACCGTAAGCAGCGAGTGCTTGCCAAGGCCGATCCTTTCACCATCCAGCAGCTGGAGCATGTAGAGGCAAAGGTTTTTCACCTGGGCAGTCTGCTGAGCGATGATTTCTCGCCGGAAGTGGTCGCCTTTCTTGCCAAGAAGGGAAAAGTTTCCATCGACGTGCAAGGCTATCTGCGCGAGGTGAGAGACGAGAAAGTTTACGCCATCGACTGGAA
>ERZ791574.1397-NODE-1397-length-12739-cov-3.979581_pt1 | contig 12739 bp, 13 predicted proteins | sample MGYA00433098_ERZ791574 | MGnify/ENA primary metagenome ERZ791574 (study PRJEB30046, sample SAMN00791933) | human gut metagenome | study: EMG produced TPA metagenomics assembly of the A metagenome-wide association study of gut microbiota in type 2... | reverse complement strand
TGGCCCTCCACCAGTTCCTCGCCGGGGACCTGCTCGCCGGAGAGCAGCAGGGCCTCAGTGGACTCCGTGCCGGTGCCGATCCGCAGGGACACGGCGTTGGTGCGGGGGTCGATCCGGGTCACCACGCCGGTGAGGATCTCGTGCTGCTTGGAGTTGAACTCGTCATACACCATGCCGCGCTCCGCTTCCCGGAGGCCCTGGATAATGACCTGCTTGCCGTTGCCGGCAGCGATGCGGCCAAACTCCGTGTTGTCCACAGGGATGTTCACCACGTCGCCGATCTCGTATCTGGCGGAAATGGTCTTGGCCTCCTCAACGGGGATCTCGTTGAAGGGGTCCACATAGTCCTCCTCCGCCACCACGTTCTTCTGCACGTACATCTTCAGCCGCTGGTGTTCCTCATCCACGTCCACAATGACGTTTTCCACGTCCTTGTGGTCCCGCTTGTAGGCGGTGGTGACAGCCTGGATGATCTTATCCATCATGAAGGTCTGGGGGATGCCCCGTTCCTTTTCCAGCATAGCCAGAGCTGCGAAGATCTCCGGGATGTTCATACCCGCGGGTTCCTTCACCTTTTTCTTGCCTTTCATTGCGATTCTCCTTTTTACTTTATACGTCTTTTTTTGAGACAGGGATAACAGATTAAAATTCCACCCGCAGGCGGCACAGGGCCACATCCTTCTTGCCGAAGGTATAGGCAGTGCCGTTGAGGTCCACAGTGAGAGAACCGTCGGCCTCGTTGTAGGCGGTCAGGGTGCCGGGGAATTCCTTGCGGCCGTCCACCGGCTTGTAGAGCTTCACCAGCACGGGGCTGTTCAGATACCGCTGGAAGTCGGCGGGACGCTTCAGCACCCGCTCGGCGCCGGCGGAGCCTACCTCTAAGGTATAGCTGCCTTCAATGGGGTCGGCCTCGTCCAGCAGATCGCTGAGGACACGGGAGATATTCTCACAGTCCAGAATATCCACGCCGCCCTCCTTGTCAATGAGGACCCGGAGGTACCAGGTGCCGGCCTCCTTCACATATTCCACGTCCCACAGGGAGCAGCCCTGCTCTTCCACGATGGGTGCCGCCAGACGGGCGGTGAGATCGGTGACCTTTTCCATGGGATTCTCCTTTCGGTTTTTCATTTGCGGCGGAGTGCGGATGCCACAAAAAAGAGCGGACCTTGCGGTCCACTCACAACTTACACTCCTTTAATATGTATTAAGATAACACACTTTATGATAAATTGCAAGGGCGTTTCCGGACTTTTTTGAAAAAATCACGCTGATTTTTCACGATTTTCGGCCAGTTCCGGGAAAAAGCCCCCGGAACCGCCGAAAAACAGTCAACGTACCCGGCAGCCGCCCCACTCCACCGCCGTGAAGCCGGTGCGCTCCGGAGCGGTAAGGCTCTGGGCGGGGATTTCCAAGAACTTGTCCAAGGGCTTCCAGGCCATGAATACCCGCAGCAGGGTATCCGGGGGCGGGTCGATGGTCAGCTTTGCCGCCTGCGTATAGCGGTCCGACTGGAAGGCGATGAGATTATAGGGATTCTCCTGCATCTGGGGCAGCCAGTAGACGATGAACTCGTTGGCCTCTCGCCGGGTGAGGCCCAGCTGGGCCAGCGCATCCTCCAAAAAGGCAGCGGTGTCGGTTCCTGCCACGCAGAAGCCTTGGGAGAAGTCATACGCGATGGTATCCGTACCCTCCCAGTAGAGATAGCTGTAAGTCTGTCCGGCATCGTCTGTCAGAGTCCCATCCGGGCAGGCAGTCACTGCCCAGCCGTCGCCGTAGGCAGGATAGGTGCAGGTCAATGCTCCGGCGTAGTCCAGCTTTACCGTGACGGCGGTCTCCTCCTCCGGATAGAGGTAGATCACCGGCTTGGCGGCGGCCTGTTCTTCCCGGCAGGCCGACAGGCTCAGAACGCAGACCAATGCCAGAAATGCTGCGAAAAACCGTTTCATAAAGAAGCGCTCCTTTCTGTTCAATGAACCGAGGGGTTGACCCCATTCTACCTGTATAGACGGGAAAAAGAGCGGTTTGGTTCCGCACGAAAGCAATCATAACCACCGGCCGTGCCGGTGGTTTGCACTAGCCCCCTTGGGGCATGACCCGGGCTGAGCCTATAGGCTCGTCGAAAAGTCTGCCAACCGCGCAGTTCTCCCGGGCTGCCCCTAAAGGGGCTTTTGTTTATTTGCCTCCTCTTACCGGCTCACCCGTAAACGGGTCTACGAACTCCTTGATACTAAGCTGGTCGTCGGTGTAATCTTCCTGAAGTTGATTTTTGATATACTCCTCTATTGCGCGCCTATTTCGTCCCACTGTGCTGACGTAATATCCCCGGCACCAGAAATGCCGGTTTCCATACTTATACTTGAGATTTGCATACTTTTCGTAGATCATTAAACTGCTCTTTCCCTTGAGATATCCCATAATCTGCGATACGCTGTATTTCAGTGGTATGGATACGAGCATATGGATATGATCCTTGCACGCTTCCGCTTCATGAATCTCGATACCCTTATATTGGCACAGTTTTCTGATCATCTGTCCGATATCCTGTTTGATCTTTCCGTATATGATCTGTCTCCTGTATTTCGGTGCGAATACGATATGATATTTACATTCCCACTTCGTGTGTGCTAAACTACTGACATCAAGTTTCATTTGGACTTGATTCCTCCTTTGATTTTTTGTTCTTGGTTGGCAGACCATCTTCATTTTATCAAAGGAGGATATTTTTTCTATGCATAGCTAAAGCTTTTTGGAACCACCGGCATTGCCGGTGGTTTTCTTTATACAAAAAAACAGAGCGGAACTTCTGAAAAGAAGTTCCGCCCTGCTTCACGCGGCAAAGAACATGGCCAGAATGGAGGTGATGATGCCGCAGACACATAGAGCGATGGAGCTCATGGCGCCCTGAAGAGGACCAATCTCCAGCGCCTTGCTGGTGCCCACCGCATGGCTGCACGCGCCGATGGCCACGCCCTCCACCACCGGATCGGTGACATGGAATACCTTGGCAAACAGCGGGGCCAGCATAGCGCCCTCGATCCCGGTGATAATGACCGACGCCGCAGTCAGAGCCGGAAGGCCACCGCTGCTTTCCGCAATGCTGACGGCGATGGCCGTCGTGACACTTTTGGGCAGCAGAGAATTCAGCAGGGAGGCCTCCGCTTGAAACAGGCGGCAGAGCACCTGTACCAATAGCATGCTCACGAGACTACCCACAAAGCAGCCCAGCACCACCGGCCAGAAGTTCCGCTTCAGAATGGCCCGCTGCTGGTAGATGTTCAGAGCCAGAACGGCGGTGGCGGGAGCCAGCAGCAGTTTGATAATGCTGCCGCCGGCGTTGTAGTTGTCCAGAGGGATGTGGAACAGCAGCATGATCCCGATGACCAGCAGACTGGCCACCAGCACCGGATTGCAGATCAGAAGCCCCGTCCGCTTCTGGAACCGGACGGCCAGATACCAGCAGAGCAGCGTCACGCCGAGACCGAAAAAGGGCGTGGAAGTCAGCGTATCAATCATGGGACGCCTCCTTTGCATGAAACAGCTTCATCAGCAGCCGGACGCTCCAGGCTGTTGCCGCGTACACCAGCGGTGTGCTGACAAGGGAGACCACCAGAAAGGGGACAAACTGCAGCTTCAGCACGTCCAGATATTCAAGAGTTCCCACCACGGAGGGAATAAAAAACAGCCCCATATTGTCGATGAGAAAGTGGGAGGTCCCCTGGATCGTCCGCTCCTTGACCCCGCCGCTGAGCAGCAAGATCAACAGCAGGATCAGGCTGATGACACTGGCGGGCAGCGTAATGGGCAGCAGCGCCGCGATCCATTCACCTGCCATGCAGATGAGAAAGACGATACAAAATTCTACGATCAGATTCATAACGATCACCTCGGTAAAAAAACAATCCTCAGTTTATGCGCCGAGGCCGTGGATGTCAATGTGAGAAACAGAGAAAGAAACGGCGTTTTTCCGCGGATTTTTAGCAGGGAAAAGCTGTCGGGGCGAAACGACCGTTTCGCCCCGACGGGTCGGCTTTCAGATTTTGAAATTTGGGAGCTGTTTGACTGTTTCTCCGGTAAGGGGAGTAAATCGTTATTTCCGCCGGAGAGCGGCCAGCAGGCAGGCACCCAGAAAAACTGCCAGGTCCGCAGCTACCACCGTTGCCCCTACCGGGGTAGAAAAGCCAAAGGAGATGGTGAGTCCCACGCAGAAGCACACCACGGAGGTCACGGCGGCGCAGAGGATCACGCCACGGAAGCTCTTGAACAGCCGCATGGCGGTCAGGGCCGGGAAGATCACCAGCGAGGAGATGAGCATAGCGCCCATCATCCGCATTCCCAGCACGATGGTCAGGGCCGTGAGGATGGCCAGCAAGGTGTTGCAGGCATCTACCTTCAACCCGGTGGCCCGGGAGAAGCTCTCGTCAAAGGTGACGGCGAAGATCTGATGGTAAAAAAGCAGGTACAGCGCCAGCACCGTTACCGACAGGATCACGGACAGGGCCACGTCTCCCTTTGTCATGGCAAGGACGCTGCCGAACATATAGTTGTCCACATCGGTGGTCATGCCGGTGGTGCGGGAGATCACCAAAATACCGATGGCCAGCGCCGAAGCGCTGACGGCGGCGATGGCGGCGTCGCTGTTCCAGTGGGGATGGCTGGCCATCCGAAGCAGGAAAAATGCCGCCAAAATGACTACTGGAATGGAGAAATACAACGGTGTTACCCCCAGCGCCACGGCGATGGCCAGCGCACCGAAGGAGACGTGGCTCAGGCCGTCGCCGATCATGGAGTACCGCTTCAGAACCAGCGGAACGCCTAACAGGGCGGCGCACAGGCTCACCAGCACACCGGCGATCAAGGCCCTTTGCATAAAGGGGTAAGAAAACATCTGTAAAATATTCATGATTCCAGTTCCTCCCGGAAGCGGCGGCCCTGGGGACTCGCCAGATAGTCGGATGCCGTGCCGGTAAAGAGGCCCTTTCGTCCGATGTGCAGTACTGTGCGGGCGCTTTTCAGCGCTGCCTTCAAATCGTGAGTCACCATCACGATGGCCATGCCCTCCTTTTGATTCAGGTAGGCCAGCGTTTTGTAGAGGTCCTGGGCAGCGGCGGGGTCCAGACCGGTGATGGGCTCATCCAAAATCAAAAGCTGGCTGGCGGCGCACAGGGCACGGGCCAATAGCACCCGCTGCTGCTGGCCGCCGGAGAGGTCCCGGTAGCAGGCGTCCTTCAGCTCCAGAATTCCCAGCTTGCCCAGATTTATCATGGCTTCGGACCGCTGGGCCGGGGTGTAGAAAAAATGCAGCCCCTGCCGGTTCAGGCAGCCGGAGAGCACCACCTCCAGCACGGTGGCGGGGAAATCCCGCTGGGCCCGGGTCTGCTGGGGAAGGTAGCCGATGGCCCCGTGCTTCAACGCCGGGGCGTGCTCAATGGTGCCGCTCTGGGGCTGGATCAGCCCTAAAAGACCCCGCATGAGGGTGGATTTGCCGGAGCCGTTGTCTCCCACCACGCAGAGGTAGTCCCCCTTTGCAATCGTAAGGTCCAGATCGGTAAGCACCGATTTCCCCTCATAGCCGAGGGAAACGTCTCGGCAGACGATCAGTTCGTTATCCTTCATGCTTTGCCTCCTGACAGTGGTCGCAGAGCCCGGTCAGCACGGTGCGGCGGGGGTCAATGCGAAAGTGGTGTTCGGAGGACAGATGACGGCAGACCTCCTCCAAGTGCCGGCAGTCCAGATGGACCATCCGCCCACAGCCCTCACACCGCAGCAGAAAGCAGTCATGGGGATGCCCGGCCTGGGGGCAGTATTGGTAGAGCGCCCCCTCCTCCGTGGTGACCTTATGGACCAACCCCTGCTGGGTCAACTTGTCCAACTGGCGGTAAACGGTTGCCAGCCCTACGGTGAGACCGCCGTGCCGCAGTTCCTCAGAAAGATCGGCGGCGGAGAGACATTCCTCCGCCCGCAGCTGTAAACAGCGCAGCACCGCCTGCTGCTGTTTGGTTTGATAAGCCATCCTTGCCTCCAATATGAAAATGATTATCGTTTTCATATTATAACCGGAAAAACAAACCTGTCAAGACCGTTGCAAAATTTCAAAAAATAAGGTATGGTAGAGGGGAATATAGAACGGCGGCAGTGCCGCCGGGCCAAATATCGAATAGACAAGAGAAATAAAGGAGAAGCAATATGGCTGTTTCTTTGGTGATCATGGCGGCAGGCCTCGGTTCCCGGTATGGCGGCAGCAAGCAGGTGGACGGCATCGGCCCCAACGGCGAAATTCTGATGGAGTATTCCATTCACGATGCCCTGCGGGCCGGCTTTGACAAGGTGGTGTTCATCATCAAGCCGGAAATGCGGGAGATGATGGACGAGCTGGTGGGCTACCTCAAGGAGAAAAAGACGGCGAAGGGCCAGCCGGTGCAGGTGGCCTACGTCTATCAGGACTATACCTCCGTACCGGACTTCTATCACATTCCTGAGGGACGCACCAAGCCTTTCGGCACGGTCCACGCCCTGCTGTGCGCGGAATCCGCAGTGGATGGCCCCTTCTGCGTCATCAACGCCGATGACTATTACGGGGTGGATGCCTACCGGACGATTTATGAGGAATTGGTCAAGCTGCCTGCCGAGGGCAAGGGAACCATGGTGGGCTATCTGCTGAAAAACACTGCCAGTCTCCACGGCACCGTGTCCCGGGGCGTCTGCAAGGTCAAGGACGGAAAACTGGATACCATTCAGGAGGCGCTGAAGGTCCAGCTTTATCCCGACGGACACCTGACGGATCTGGACACCGACACGGACCTGGCCCCGGATACGGTGGTCTCCATGAACTTCTGGGGCTTCATGCCCTCGATCTTCCCGGCGCTGCGGACCTATTTTGAGAACTTCCTCCGGGGGCTGCCTGATGACGCGATGAAGGCAGAGTGCCTGCTGCCGCTGATGGTGGGCGAGGAGTTGAAGGCGGGACGCATGACCGTTTCCGTGCTCCATTCCAAGGACTTGTGGTTCGGTATGACCTACCGAGAGGACCGGGGCCGTGTGGCAGAGGACCTGCGGCAGCTTCACGAGTCCGGCGTTTATCCGCCCTCTCTGCGGGACTGAATAGAAGAATACCCATTGGCCCGGAGGCAGGACGGCGGTCCCGCTTCCGGGCTGATGTATTTATTGTGAAAAATTTGTCACCAAATTGTTATTGAATTTTTTCCAAATTGTATCGACTTTTTTCGGTAAAAAGTGTCTAATAAGAGATACACTGCGTTTACATAATGCCAAGCGCTGAAGGAAAGGGGGGATGTGTCCGTGACAGGTAAGCGTATGAGGAAAAATCCGCATGGCTGGATGCTGGCTGCGGTGCTGCTGTTGGTGGCTGCTGGCCTGCTGGCGGTACATTCCCACCAGACGGCGGCGGTCCCGCCGGAGGAGCCGGCACAGGAGGAGCCGTCCGTAACGGTGATCCCCGCGGAACCGGAATTACCGGAATTGCCAGTGGAGGAAGAACCTGTCCCGGAGGAACCCTGGGGGTCGGTGGCGGAATCGGCGCCGGTGGATGACAGCTATTTTGACGATGTGGCTTTTGTGGGGGACTCCCGGACTGATGGCTTCCGGCTTTACAGCGGATTGGACCGGGGCACATATTTCTGCGTTACCGGAGAAACAGTGGCCTCCGCTACGGAACTGGAAAACTGGAAGGGCGAAAATGGGAAAAAGGTCTCTCTGGCAGAGGCCGTGGCCGCCGCAGACTGCGGAAAGATCTACCTGATGCTGGGCGTCAACGAGTTGGGCTGGAAGGGGACGGACATCTTCCGGGGCCATGCGGAAAACCTGATTCGCCGACTGAAGGCGGACCATCCCGACGCGGAACTGGTGATCCAGTCTCTGCTGCCGGTCTCAACAGAGCAGGACGCCAAAGGCTCCTATGTCAATAACCAACGGATTCTGGCCTACAATCAGGTGTGGCGGGAGTTGGCAGAGGAAAACGGCTGCGCCTATGTAGATGTGGCGGAGGCCCTCACCGGAGAGGACGGCTGTCTGCCGGAGGAGTTGAGCTTCGATGGCGTTCATCTGAATCGGGCAGGCTGCCGGCTTTGGCTGGACTATCTCCGGACGCACAGCGTAGCGGGGGAAGCACCGAAGGAACCTGTGCCCGCGCAGACGGAACCAGAAGAAGCCAGCCCTGCACCTGCGCCGACGGAATCGGAGCGGCCGTGAACGCGCGGAGCTGAGACCGTTGGATCAATAAATGAAAACTGCCTGTACCGGGTTTTGAGAACCGGTACAGGCAGTTGTTTTTTATGGGAGAATATATAGAAAGACGGACGGCTCACGCCGTCCGTCTTTCCGTGTAAGATAGAGAAAAGAGAGGGAAAATGAGATTGGTTGGGATTGCTTCTATGGCTTTATCATACGGTGTGAAACCGGAAAAGTCAACAGGTGATGCCGATTCTTCATAAATTGTTCACAGAATAACAAAGCGAATAAATCTGTTCATAAAATGTTCAAAAATACAGGCGAAATATTGGGTTGACGAATGTTTTAATGTATGATAATATTTAGCATACTAAAAATTAGGACACTAAATACAAAGGAGCTGATACCAATATGAAGCCTGTTTGCGGACCGGATTTTTTGGGGCCTTTGTTGGGCCACGCGACCCATCTGGCACGGGAACGGATGGATGCCCGGTTATCCCGGTATGACATGACTCCCTCCCAGACCCATACACTGCTGTATCTCAGCAGTCACGGCTACACCGCCCCCCAGCGGGATGTGGTGGAACACCTGCGGGTGCGGCCCTCCACTGCCAACGGTATTCTGGACCGGATGGAGGAAAAGGGCCTGATCCGCCGCACGGCGGATGAAAATGACCAGCGGCAGAAGCAGGTCACGGCCACGGAGAAGGGCCGGGAACTGAACAGTCTGGTGCAGGCTGCCTTTCAGGAGGCGGAAGCGGTCATGGTCAAGGGGCTGCGGCTGGAGGAGACGGAGGCTCTGCGGCTGCTTTTGTACCGTGTCATCGAGAATTTAGAGGAGGACCGAACCACATGCTGAAAAAACTCGGGCCATACGCAAGGCCATATTCCAAATGGATCGCGGTGGGCGTTCTGTGCAGCGCAGCCGAGGCTATTTTTGAACTGCTGATCCCGCTGGTGATGGCGGATATTGTGAATATCGGCATTGAAACGGCAAATCAGAACTACATTCTGCAAAAGGGCCTTCTCATGATGGGGATGGCTGTCATCTCCCTGTGCTTCGGACTGGGGGCTGCGGCATCTTCCTCCGTCGCCGGACAGGGTTTCGGCGCGGAGCTGCGGCGGGCGGAGTATGAGCACATTCAGGATTTTGCCTTTTCTAACATCGAGAAGTTCTCTACCGCGTCCCTTGTGACCCGGCTGACCAATGACGTCAACAATATGCAGATGACGCTGATGATGGGGATGCGGCTGCTGGTGCGGGCCCCGGTGATGCTGGTGGCGGCGCTGGTGCTGTCCATCCGGCTGAGCCGTGACCTGAGCAACGTATTTCTGGTGGTGATCCCCCTGCTGCTGATCGTCATCGTCCTGATCCTCACCAAAGCGGGGCCGCTGTTCCGGTCCCTCCAGGAGCGGACGGACGCCCTGAACCTGGTGGTGCAGGAGAACCTCACCGGCATCCGGGTGGTGAAGTCCTTTGTTCGGGAGGACTATGAGGAGGAGAAGTTCGCCAAGCGCAACGGCGATCTGAAAGAAAGCTCCATGCGGGCCTTCGGCATGGTGGTCATCAATATGCCGGTGATGATGCTGGTGGTTTACAGCACCATCATCGCCGTCATGTGGTTCGGCGGCAAAATGGTCTACGCCGGGACGCTGCCGGTGGGCGATTTGACCGCCTTCTTCACCTATATCACCCAGATCTTGATGTCCTTGATGATGGTTTCCATGATGTTCATGATGATGACCCGGTCCATCGCCTGCGCCAAGCGGATCGTGGAGGTTCTGGAGGAACGGCCCGCCATCACCGATGATCACGCCAAGGCGGACGCCGCCGTGAAGGACGGCCGCATCGACTTTGACCATGTGTTTTTCAAATACAGTGAAACCAGCCCGGAGTGGGTGCTGAAGGATGTGAACATCCACATTCCCAGCGGGGCTACGGTGGGCATTTTGGGAGGCACCGGCAGCGGCAAGACCAGCCTCATGAGCCTGATCCCCCGGCTGTACGAGGCGCAAGAAGGCACCGTCTCCCTAGGCGGACGGCCGGTGGCGGACTACACCATGGAGCATTTGCGGGAGTCCGTCAGCGTGGTGCTGCAAAAGAACACCCTGTTCTCCGGTACCATCCGGGAAAATCTGCTCTGGGGCGATCCCAACGCCACGGAGGACCAGCTTTGGGCCGCCTGCCGCGCTGCCTGTGCCGACGAATTTCTGGAGCGGATGCCCGACGGTCTGGACACCGATCTGGGACAGGGGGGCGTCAATGTCTCCGGCGGACAAAAGCAGCGGCTGTGCATTGCCCGTGCTATTTTGAAAAAACCGAAGGTGCTGATTTTGGACGATTCCACCAGCGCTGTGGATACTGCCACGGATGCGAAGATCCGTCAGGCATTCCGGCAGGATCTGCCGGGAACCACCAAGCTCATCGTGGCCCAGCGGGTGACGTCCGTCATGGACGCCGACCTGATCGTGGTGCTGGACGACGGCAAAATCTCCGGCATAGGTACCCATGAACAGCTGATGGCGTCCAATCAGATCTATCGGGAAGTCTATCAGTCTCAGCAGGAAGGAGTGAGCATCGGTGGCTGAGAACAATACGAAACGCGGACCGGGCCACGGCCCCGGTGGACCCCGGGGCGGCTTCCGAAAGCCCAAGGATCTGCGGGGCACCCTAAGCAAGCTCATGGGCTATCTGGGGCGGTATAAGGCGCTGCTGGTGATCGTGGTGATCCTGCTGTTTATCAGCGCCGCCTGCTCCGTGGCAGGCTCCTATCTCATCAAGCCCCTCATCAATGATTATATCCTCCCCGGCGATTTTATCGGCCTTGCCAAAATGCTCTGTGTCATGGCGGGGGTCTATGTTGTGGGGGCAGTGTGCTCCTACGGTTATGCGCGGATCATGGTCCATGTGGCCCAGAACACCGTGGCAAAGCTCCGGGCGGACCTGTTCAACAAAATGCAGAAGCTGCCCCTGAAATTCTTCGATACTCACACCCACGGTGAGCTGATGAGCCGGTACACCAACGATATCGAAACGGTGTCCGAGGCTTTGAACAACAGCTTCGCAAGCCTCATTTCCTGCTCCCTGACCTTTGTGGGCACAGTCATGATGATGATCGTCCTCAGTCCCATCCTGACGGCCATCACCGCCGTGATGCTGGGGGTCATGCTGCTGGTGGTGAAAACCATCGGCGGCCGCAGCCGCCGGTACTTTGCCGCCCAGCAGAAGGCCATCGGCGCGGTGAACGGCTACATCGAGGAGATGATCGAGGGCCAGAAGGTCATCAAAGTCTTTAACCACGAGGCGGCGGCCAAGGCGGGCTTTACCGGGTTGAACGATACCTATCGGGACGCCGCCACCCGGGCGCAGGCCTACGCCGGGGCTATGATGCCCGCCATGGGAAACCTGAGCCACATCAACTATGCTATCACCTGCTGCATCGGCGGCCTGCTGGCCATCCGCACCGGCGATCTGGGCGGGCTCTCCGCCTTTTTGCAGTATACCAAGCAGGTGAGCCAGCCCATCACCCAGATCTCTCAGCAGGTGAACACCATCCTCTCCGCCGTGGCCGGCGCGGAGCGGGTCTTTGAGATCATGGAGGCGGAGCCGGAGGTGGATGACGGCAAGGTGACGCTGGAGCGGGTGAAGGAAAATCCGGACGGCACCATCACTGAGGCGGATTACGACACCGGCGCGTGGGCGTGGAAAAAGCCGGACGGCAGTCTGGTGCCCCTGCGGGGGGATGTGCGGTTCGACCATGTGGTGTTTGGCTACGATGACCGGAAGATCATCCTCCACGACATTTCCCTCTTTGCCAAGCCTGGTCAGAAGATCGCCTTTGTAGGCTCCACCGGCGCCGGAAAGACCACTATCACCAGCCTTATCAACCGGTTCTATGAGATCCAGTCCGGCACCATCACCTACGACGGCATCGACGTCCGGGACATCCAGAAAGACTCTCTGCGGCGGTCACTGGGCGTGGTCCTGCAGGATACCCACCTCTTTACCGGCACGGTGGCGGACAACATCCGCTATGGCCGTCTGGACGCCACCGATGAGGAGGTGGAGGCCGCGGCCCGGCTGGCGGGAGCGGACGGCTTCATCCGCCACCTGCCTGACGGTTATCAAACGGTCCTCACCAGCGAGGGCGGCAGCCTCAGTCAGGGCGAGCGGCAGCTTTTGAACATCGCCCGCGCCGCCTGCGCCAACCCGCCGGTGCTGATTCTGGACGAGGCCACCAGTTCCATCGACACCCGGACGGAAAAGCTCATCGAAAAGGGTATGGACCGGTTGATGGCGGGGCGCACCGTGTTCGTCATTGCTCACCGGCTCTCCACCGTCCGCAACTCCAAGGCCATTATGGTTCTGGAGCAGGGCAGTATCATCGAGCGGGGTGACCACGAGGATCTGCTGGCCCAGCACGGCCGCTACTACCAACTCTACACCGGTCAGGCTGAACTGGCGTAAAGAAAAGCACTGCCATATAGGAAAGTCCCTGCGTACATAGTACGCAGGGACTGAGGCTGTCGATAAAGTAGTAAATTCTCCGCGA
>ERZ791574.1396-NODE-1396-length-12747-cov-82.615348_pt1 | contig 12747 bp, 5 predicted proteins | sample MGYA00433098_ERZ791574 | MGnify/ENA primary metagenome ERZ791574 (study PRJEB30046, sample SAMN00791933) | human gut metagenome | study: EMG produced TPA metagenomics assembly of the A metagenome-wide association study of gut microbiota in type 2... | reverse complement strand
TTGACGGTAACTTCAGTCTTCAGGTATCTTCTTCTGCCAAGAAGATCAAGGTATCTTATATCGGTTATATAGATAAGGTACTTTCTATCTCAGACAATATGAAGGTGAAACTCGAATCTGACAGCAAGGCGCTGGCTGATGTCGTGGTCATCGGATATGGTACGGCAAGAAAGAGTGACCTGACAGGTTCCGTAGCTACCGTGAAATCGAAGGACTTTAATAAAGGTCTCGTTTCTTCTCCAGAACAGTTGATCAATGGTAAGGTTTCGGGTGTACAGATTATGTCCAACAGTGGTTCTGCCTCTGCCGGTAGTACCATCCGTGTGCGTGGTGGTGCCTCTCTGAATGCCAGCAACGATCCTCTTATCGTGCTCGATGGTGTGCCATTGGAGCAGGGTGGTATCTCTGGTAACAGCAGCAACTTCCTCAGCATGATCAATCCTTCTGATATCGAGAGCATGACTGTATTGAAGGATGCTTCTTCTACAGCCATCTATGGTTCCCGTGCATCTAACGGTGTCATCATCATTACCACCAAGAAGGGACAGCAGGGTGCTGTAAAGGTGAACTTTAATACCACCAACAGTTTGCAGACCCGTGCGCAGATGGTAGATATGCTGAGTCGTGATGAATTCGTGAATGTCATCAACCAGTTTGGTACAGATAACCAAAAGTCATTGCTCGGTACTGCCAATACCGACTGGAATGATGAGGTTTACCGTACAGCCTTCGGTACAGATAATAACCTCAGTGTGAGCGGCAGCATCGACAAGTGGTTGCCATTCCGTGTATCTGTAGGCTATTACAACCAGAGCGGTCTGGTTCGCAAGGACAATGTAGAGCGCTGGACAGGTAACGTGGTATTGACTCCTAGCTTCTTCCAGGATCACCTGAAGTTGACCATCAATGCCAAGGGAACCCTCAATAACAACTCATTCAATAATGGTGGTGCCGTATGGGCAGCAGCCACATTCAACCCAACCATCCCGGTTTATTCCGGCAACGACAAATATGGTGGCTATAATGAGGCACTCGATGCTGACGGCTATCCAGTGAATGCCGGTGTAAGAAACCCTCGCGGTCTGGTTGATCTGTATGATTCAAAGAGTAAGGTAAGCCGCTTCATCGGTTCGATGGATGTAGATTACAAGGTTCATTTCCTGCCAGACCTCAAGCTCCATGCTACCGTGGGTGCTGACTATGCCAAGGGCGATGGAACCATTCATGTCCCTGTCTATGCAGCACAGAGCTACAACAAGGATGAGTCTTTGGGCGGTAGTGATTATAAGTATGGTCCTCAGAAGAACGAGAACCGATTGCTTACCCTCTATGCCAACTATGCGAAGTATTTCGAAGATATCAAGAGTAATGTAGACCTGACAGCCGGTTACGACTATCAGTACTGGAAGAGTACAACACCTCTTTATTATACCAAAAGTGCGGCAGGCACAAACCTGTCAACCGTAAAGGCATCAGATTACCGTCATGTAATGTTGTCATATTACGGACGTATCAACTATTCATTCGATGGAAAGTATCTCCTGACGGCAACCATTCGTCGTGATGCTTCATCCCGATTCTCTAAGGATACCCGTTGGGGTACTTTCCCATCTGTTGCTTTGGGCTGGACTTTGACAGAAGAGCCTTGGTTGAAGAACCAGAAGGTACTTTCTAACTTGAAACTCCGTGCCAGCTATGGTGTTACCGGTCAGCAGGAAGGCATCGGCAACTACAACTATCTGCCGGTTTATACCTACAGTGTAGCAGGTGCCGAAGCATTCATCAACGGACAGTATATCAATACTTACCGTCCTGAGGCATACGTATCAGATTTGAAGTGGGAGACTACAACCTCCTGGAACTTCGGTCTTGATTTCGGATTCCTGGATGGCCGTATCGGTGGTGCCATCGATTTCTATACCCGTAAGACCAAGGACCTGTTGGCATCAGTACCAACAGCTGCAGGTACCAACTTCTCAAAGACTATCCTTACCAACGTAGGTAATGTAGATAGCAAGGGTATTGAGGTTTCCCTGAATGCAACTCCTATCCAGACCAAGGACTGGGAGTGGAACCTGAGCTACAACTTTACCTGGCAGAACATGAAGGTGAAGAACCTTTCATTGACAAAGGGTGGAAGCCAGACCAACGTGAAGGTTGGTCCATCTATTGATGCTTACCAGTTCCAGGTACTCTCTGAGGGATATGAGCCATACATGTTCTATGTATATCATCAGCTCTACGACTCTAAGACAGGCAAGCCAATCGAGGGTGCTTATGCCGATCTCAACAACGATGGCGAAATCAATGATGCCGATCTCTACCGCTATCATTCTCCAGCCCCTAAGTATATCATGGGCTTGAGTACATCCCTGAGATACAAGCAGCTGACACTCGGTATGAGTTTCCGTGCCAACATCGACAACTATGTATACAACGGCATGGGTATGAGTACAGGTGCTTTCGAGACAGTAAGCTACAACAACTCACAGCTCAACAACCTCAACACCAGCTTCCTGAAGACAGGTTTCAAGACCCGCCAGTATCTCTCAGATTACTATGTAGAGAATGCTTCGTTCCTGAAACTCGACAACCTGAGTTTGAGCTACAACGTAGGCAAGATCAACAAGTGGGCTTCGCTCACCGTATCTGCAATGGTACAGAATGTATTCACCATCACCGGTTACTCAGGTACAGATCCTGAGGTGCCAAACGGAATGGACAACTCATTCTATCCACGTCCTCGCACTTACTCAGTAAGCCTCGGACTTCAGTTTTAGTTAATAGTTGACAGTTAATAGTTAATAGATTGAGGCTTTCCTGATCATAAAGCTCAAAGTTCAACGTTCAAAGTAGAAATAACAATGAAACTTAAGAATATATTATATAGTATGATGATGGGAACAGCGGTGCTGACAGGCACAACCAGCTGTGTTTCCGATCTCGACCAATATCCTCATACAGAGACAACCTCTAAGGATGTTTATACCTCGCTTGCCAATTACGAGGCTGTGCTGGGCAAGATTTACGCTGCCATGGTGACTAGCGGTCAGGGCAAGGGCGGCGATAATAAGGATATGGAATCCGTATTGAACAAAGGCGCAGGCTTCGACTACATGCGTATGTTTATCAATATGCAGGAGTGTGGTACCGATGAGTTTGCTTCTACTTGGCTCACAGGTGAGCAGACCACAGGCTTGACCTATCTCTCCTGGGATGCCAACGATGCCTGGGTATCAGATATGTATTATCGCATCTACTACAACATCGCCCTCTGCAATGAGTTCCTCCGCAATGCCAATGGCGCTAGCTTCAGCGGCAATGACGAGGTAAAGATGAAGGAGTATAGGGCTGAAGTTCGCTTCATGCGTGCCTTGTTCTACTTCCATGCTCTCGATCTCTATCGCAACATTCCGATGGTAACAGAGAATGATCCTGTGGGCAGCTTTATCCCTCCACGTTATACTCCTCAGCAGACATTCGATTATATCGAGAGTGAATTGAAGGATTGTGTAGGTGATATGCTTCCTGCATCCACCTGTCCTTACGGTCAGGCTTCTCAGGGCGCTGCCTATACCTTGCTTGCCAAGCTTTATCTGAACAGCGAGGTATTTACCGGTGTGGCTAAGTATGCCGAGTGCAAGGAGGCTTGTAAAAAGGTGATGGATATGGGATACTCCTTGGAATCTGATTACAGCAAGCTCTTCAATGCTGATAACAACAAGCGTACCAACGAGATTATCTTCGCCTTGCCGGTAAGTGCTGAGCATACCGTAAGCTGGGGTTCTTCTACTTATCTGGTCTGCGGACAGTTGAGTATGTCGAATGCCAACCAGAATGTTGCCGACTTCGGTGTAACCAGTGGCTGGAGCGAATTCCGTCTCCGTCCTGAGTTCGTGGATAAGTTTACCCAGACCGATATTGATGGAGGTGGTGACAAGCGCTGCAAGTTCTTCACCAATGGTCAGAGCAAGGATGTAACCAGCATGACCGATGAAACCACCGGCTATCTTTCAGAGAAATGGAGTAATCTGAAGGATGATGGTACTACCGCATCCAATACTGCCAATGATGGTGTAGAAACCGATTTCCCTCTCTTCCGTTTGGCAGATGTTTATCTGATGTATGCCGAGTGCGTGGTTCGTCTGCATAACGACTGGGATAACTGGGGTGGTGGTAGCGATGCTGCAGATCCAACCGTGATTGCTTCCCGCAAGCAGGGTGCTATCTATTGGATTAACCAGCTTCGTGAGCGCTCTAATGCTTCTGATGTATGGGCAAGCAATTTTGCTGATGACGATGCCTTCCTCCAGTTCATTCTCGATGAGCGTGCCCGTGAACTTTATCATGAGGGCTATCGCCGCACCGACCTGATTCGTTACGGCGAGTTCACTACCAGCAAGTATATCTGGCAGTGGAAGGGTGGCACCCACGATGGACAGGCAGTGGATAGCAAGTACAACATCTATCCAATCCCTAACACCGAGCTTACCGCCAATCCAAATCTTCATAACGATAACTATTAATAGGATAAAAGAATGAAAAAGATATTTAGAAACCTGATGATGCTTCTCTGTGCACTCACCGCCCTGGTGAGTTGCGACGAGAGTGGCGACAAGATATATCTGGATGGCTTCAAGGCATCCGGTCTGATGGCATCGGCCAGCGATGTGGTGCTGTCTGTTGATAATACGAAGGACATCGTGCTCTCGATGGCTTGGCAGAATCCTACCTTGCTTTCGAGCGACGAGACCAAGCCTGCGGGCAACGGCGTGTTGAAAACCTATCTGCAGGCATCGCTTTCTGAGAGCTTTGCTACGGTAAAGGAGTATTCCGTAACCGATCTCTCCAAGGCTTTCACCGGTGCTGATCTCAACAGTCTTGCCAAGGATCTGGGAACGACTCCGGGTCAAAGTGCGCCTCTCTATTTCCGCATCAAGAGTCAGTTGGGCAACAATCTCGATGCTGCTTACAGCAATGTGTGCCAGGTGAACGTTACACCTTATATTATACACATGGACAAGATGACCATCTGGAATAAGGATAAGGACAAGGTGCTGACCTATCTCTATTCTCCAAACGAGGATGGCATCTATGCAGGCTATATGAATGCTTCTTCCTGGCTCAACTTCTGGGGTAAGGAGAATGATGGAACCATTTGGGGTAACGTAGGCCAGGATGGTCATGTATATGAAATGGATAATACGGAGTCGGCATGGAGCTTCTGGCTCCCTGGTCAGTCTGGTATTTATTATACAGTGGTAGATACAAAGGCTAAGGAATTCAAGCCAACCTACATCAAGGCGATGCAGTTGAATGGTGAGGACATGACCTATGATGCTCCTAACTATGCATGGACCAAGGTGATTACAACCACAGCAGATAATACACCAATCAGTATTGTTGCTACTGGAGCAGAGTACAGCAAGGCAACAGCTACAGACGATGCAGCAGCCGTAGTCAAGACCATGAACTATACGCTGGCTGATGGCAAGATGACCGACTCAGAGAATGCTGGCAGCGTGAACATCGCCAAGACAGGTACTTATACCATTACCGTAAAGGTGGGCGAGAACAGCGACCTGATTTACTCTATCGAATCTGGCAATCAGACAGCACCAGAGCCAGAGGCAAGCAATACCCTCTGTATCTTCAGCAAGGACGGTAACACCCTTCTTGCCGTGATGAGCAAGGTGAGCGATGGTGTTTATACCTGCAAGTACAAGCCAACTTCCTGGGAGAACTTCCGCTTCATCTACGTAGGCGAGAACAAGGATGACAAGAAGACCTGGTATGGTGCCGATGGCGAGCAGTTTAAATTGACTTCTGGTGATGGTGCTTGGGATATCTGGTTTGGCGATGAGAATGGCGAAACAGAGTTTACGGTTACAGCCGATCTCAACACCATGACATGGAAGTATGAATAGCTTAATGAATATTCTGTGCAACCGATTGCACAGAATATTCATCATGAGTAAGTTTCCTTATTGTAAACGAATCATTTATTTGATTATCTTTGCATTATAAAAATAACTTAAAGGCAGAATAACAATGAAGAATATTTTAGGAAAAGCCATATTGCTGGCTTCAGCACTCTTGTTTTCTATCACGGGCACGAGTTGCAGCAATGATGATAATACCACTCCCGAAAAGGAGAAGACATACGATATGAGTGGCTTTGCCAAGGGAGCCGATGTAAGTTGGCTCACCGAGATGGAGCAGAGCGGAAAGAAGTTCTATAACGCCAACGGAAAGACTACGGAGTGTATGGCACTTCTCCGCGACCTCGGCATGAACTCCATCCGCCTTCGTGTATGGGTAAACCCAGAGGATGGATGGAACGGAAAGAATGATGTGGTGGCAAAGGCATGGAGAGCTCAGCAGCTCGGTATGCGTCTGATGATAGACTTCCACTACTCTGATACCTGGGCAGACCCATCCAAGCAGGGTGTTCCTGCTGCCTGGAAAAACTATGACTTCAATCAGATGAAGCAGGCGGTTGCCGATCATACCAAGGATGTATTGAATGCCTTGAAGGCAAGAAGCGTCAACGTAGAGTGGGTACAGGTAGGTAACGAGACCACCGACGGAATGCTCTGGAATGATGAGGATGGCGATGCAGCCCTGAAGGTGACAGGCCGTGCCTCTAAGAATATGGCGAACTTTGCCGCTTACATCAATGCCGGTTATGATGCCGTCAAGGCGATTTATCCGGAGGCAAAGGTGATTGTGCATCTCGACAAGGGAAACAATCTGGATCAATATACCTGGATGTTTGATGGCTTGAAGCAGAATGGAGCCAAGTGGGATGTCATCGGTATGTCGCTCTATCCAGATTGGATTACCGACCAAACCTGGGAGCAGGTTTCTGATGACTGCCTCAGCAACATCAAGACCCTTTCCAGCAAATACAACTGCGATGTCATCATCTCAGAGATTGGTATGGTTTGGAATTCAGAGAATGCCGCTCCTTTCCTCAAGAAGATGGTGGATGGCTGCAAGGCAATCTCTACCTGCGAGGGTGTGTTCTACTGGGAGCCTGAGTGCAACAGCGGCTGGAACGGCTACGACAAGGGTGCCTTCGACAACAGCGGCAAGCCAACCGCAGCACTCGATGCTTTCAAGTAATCGGGTAAGTTAGCTTCCTTCGCTTCCTCTGGGAGCGATAGAAGCGAATTTTAAAATGGAATATTGTACTAACTTAGAAGAAAAAGATATGATCAAGAGAAGCATTACTTTTGTGTCTCTCGCCCTGGCGCTTTCTACCATGTGCCAAGCACAGAGTAGAAAAGTCATTAATTTGCCATCGTGGGACTTCTCCCGTGATGGCAAGGCGTGGTCTCAGGTAGCCGTGCCTCACGACTGGGCTATCTCGGGACCTTTCGATAAGAAATGGGATCTGCAGATGGTGGCCATCGAGCAGAATGGCGAAAAGGAGAAGACCGAGAAGTCGGGACGCTCTGGTGCGCTGCCTTGGATAGGTGAGGGTATGTATAAGATGAACTGGACGGCTCCTAAGGGCTATAAGCGTGCCGTACTCGTCTTCGACGGTGCCATGAGCCAGCCTGTTGTCAGCGTCAATGGCAAGGAGGCAGGCAAGTGGGCTTACGGCTACAATGCCTTCCGCATCGACATCACACCTTTCATCCAGTTTGGTAAGAGTAATCTCATCGAGGTACATCTTAATAATGTAGAGGAGAGCAGCCGATGGTATCCGGGAGGCGGTCTTTACCGTCCGGTTTCCGTAGAACTCTATGGCAACGAAAACTTCTCTACCTGGGATACCTTCGTCCGTACCCTGAAGGCTGATAAGCAGGAGGCTGAAGTAGAAGTTAATGCGCTCCTCGAAGGCAAGGCTGGTAAGTCGGGCAAGACCGTCATCGCCCTGTTTGATGAGGCTGGCAAGAAGGTTGCCGAGCAGATCGTCACAGGTGCCAATCCTGAAATCAAGACTACTCTGAAGGTAGCGAATCCTCAGCTCTGGTCTCCGGAATCTCCTTACCTCTATCAGGTAAAACTTACCCGATATGAAGGAAAGAAGGTGGCTGATGTGCAGACCCTGAAGACCGGTATCCGTACCATCTCGGTATCCAAGGAATATGGTTTCCAGCTCAATGGTGTTACCCGCAAACTGAAGGGTGTCTGTCTGCACCACGACCTCGGTCCGTTGGGAGCTGCAGAGAACAAGGCAGCTCTCATCCGTCAGATCAAGACGATGAAGGAGATGGGTTGCGATGCCATCCGTACAGCCCACAACATGCCTTCTACCATGCAGATGGAACTCTGCGATTCCCTCGGTATGATGGTCATGGCAGAGAGTTTCGATATGTGGATTTATCCTAAGTGCAAGAACGGCTACGCCAAGTTCTTCAAGGAGTGGAGCGATAAGGATATCACCAATCTGGTAAAGCACCACCGCAACCATCCTAGCATCGTGATGTGGAGCATCGGTAATGAGATTCCTGAGCAATGGAGCAAGGAGGGTATGGAGATAGCCAAGCATCTGCAGGATATCTGTCATCAGTACGACCCATCCCGCCCTGTAACCCAGGGTATGGATAAGGCTGAGGCTGCCCTGAAGAGTGGATTTGCCCAGGTGATGGACGTTCCGGGCTTCAACTATCGCGTACATAAATATTATAAGAATATCGAGCAGTTGCCTCAGGGCTTCCTCCTTGGTTCTGAAACCGCCTCTACGGTCAGCTCCCGTGGCGTATACAAGTTCCCGGTAGTGGTAAGTGATAAGGCTACCTATCCTGATGGTCAGTGCTCAAGCTATGATACCGAATACTGTTCCTGGAGCAATCTTCCGGATGATGACTGGAAGATGCAGGATGATTATAGTTGGGTAATCGGAGAGTTCGTGTGGACGGGCTATGACTATCTGGGCGAGCCTACTCCTTACGATACCTACTGGCCAAGCCGTAGCAGCTACTTCGGTATCTGCGACCTTGCCGGACTTCCAAAGGATAGATATTATATGTATCGTGCCCGCTGGAACGAGCAGCAGCATACCACCCATCTTCTTCCTCACTGGAACTGGAAGGGCAGAGAAGGACAGGTTACCCCTGTATATTGCTACACTGATGGTGTGGAAGGCGAGCTTTTCGTAAATGGCAAGAGCCAGGGCAGAGTGCGCAAGGACAAGTCAAGCCGTCTGGACCGCTATCGCCTCCGCTGGAACAATGTGAAGTATGAACCAGGCGAGATTCGTGTGGTTACCTACAACCAGTATGGCGATAAGATAGGCGAGGACGTGAAGCGTACTGCCGGAGAACCTGCGCAGATGAAGTTTAGCGTGGAGACTCCAGACCATGAGCCTATTGCCTGCATGGTAGAAGGCTGTACCGATGAGCACAATGTGCTTCTGAATGCCGATGGCAACGACCTTGCCTTCATCACCGTGAGTCTTCAGGATAAGGACGGTAATGAATGTCCGCTTGCCGATGACGAACTGACCTTCGAGGTGAGTGGTGCCGGCACTTTCAAGGCTGCCTGCAACGGCGATGCCACATCGCTCGAACCGTTCACCCAGCCTCAGATGAAACTCTTCTCCGGCAAACTCGTAGTCATCGTACAGAGCAGCAAGCAGAAGGGCGACATCATCCTGAAGGTAAAAGACAGCAAGCGAAATATCGAAAAGTCGATTACGCTCCAGGCAATATAAGATGATAGGCACGGATTACACTCGTAATCCGTGCCTTATTTATACTCTTGGCATGATACTTATGACACACCCTCTTCTTTTTTTATGAATTTTCTCCGATATTTTTTGGCGTTATCATGAATATTGTGTAAATTTGCACGCATGAAAAAGTCAACAGAACCTATATCTCGCATCTGCATGGCAATTGCTATGCTCTTTGTTTCGCTCGCCATCCATGCGCAGCGCTTCGTCAACACCTCCCTTGAAGGTGCTCAGACAGTTTGTGCCATTACCCAAGACAATGAGGGAATAATTTGGCTCGGAACCGACAATGGTCTATACAGCTATGATGGTTATCATGGTTATCGCCATTTCCAGGAACATACTTTCAGTAATACGCGCGTCAATGCGCTCGGCTTCGAGGGTAGAATGCTCTATCTGGCTACTGGTAATGGTATCCTGAAGTTCGATACGCAATCTTATCAATATGCCGAAACACCTGCCATGAAGGCTTTTGCCGATGAGGCGAAGCGCAAGCAGCTGAAGGAACTCCGTGTGCTCGATACCAAGGGAGGTAAGACTGACTTCGGTGGCGATGTCTATGCCTTGCTCTCTACTCCGAAAGGTTTGCTCGTAGGTTCGCTCGCTGGTCTGCATCTCGGCGGCAGACTGATTCCGCTCCGTGCTGGAGAACAGCCACTGGTTAATGCGCTCGCTTATGATGCCAAGCGCCGATGCTACTGGATTGGTACCGAGGGTGCTCTCTATTGTGCCGATCTGCAACTCAGGAACTTCTCACAGATTCCAGCTCTGAACGGCAATTCCATCAAATGTCTTTCTACTGATGCTGCCGGTAATCTCTATATCGGAACAGATAACGGACTCTATCAGATGGCACTCTCCAATGCCATCACCCATTATATCCACGATTCCCGTGATGATGCTTCTATTCCTAACAACATCGTCTGGGCTTGCTTTGTAGATAAATGGCAGAATGTATGGGTGGGTACTGACAATGGACTCTCCCGTCTCACTACCCATACCTATTACCGCTATGTATCGCTCGATAAGATTACGATGTCGGGTGAGGGCAACTGTCTCCATGCCATGCTCCAGACCCGTAACGGCGAATGGTGGATGGGCGGTACCAACGGTCTGATTCATTTCACCCGGAATGCTGAAGGTTATCAGAATGTGGCATGGTACAAGCAGAACAGCTCTGCCTTCCCGCTGAGTCATAACCGTGTACGCAAGATTTATGAAGACCATGACGGCGATGTATGGATCTGTACCGACCATGGTATCAACTTCTATGACCGCAGTTCCCGTCAGATGCGCAACTTCATCGTCTACGATAAGAGCGGCAAGTATTCTACTGCCTGGGCTTACGATATTCTCCAGGACAAGAAGGGCAGGATATGGATGGGTTCTTATCAGGGTGGTGTCTTCGTGATGGATAAGGCGGCTCTTCTGAGTGGCAAGACCATAGCCGACTGGCATTACTCGGACAAGGGAAAGAATGCGCTCTCTGGTCTGCATGTAGGTCAGATGGTGATGGATGGAAAGGGTAGGATTTGGGTTTCTACCTTTAACCGTCTCGACTGCATCAATCCGAACGATATGGAGGTGGTGCAGGTAGCTAACTCAGGTGTTCTCAACTATCTGATGGCAGACAGCAAAGGCAATATCTGGATGGGTGATAACAGTTCGGTAACCTGTTATTATGCAGCCGGTTCTGTGCTGGGTAATAGTTTTTCTTCTAAGACATGGCAGATTGGTGGCAAGGTAAGTACCATGTGCGATGTGGAAGGCAAGATATGGGTGGTATCAGGCAATGAATGCTGCGTAATCAATCCACAGGGCGAGAGCCAGCGTTTCATGATTCCTTCTGTTGTACCGTTCAACATCTGTTACAGCAGACAGACTCATCAGGTAATTATGGGTGGCAATGACGGCTATGTGGCAATCAGTTCCGATGTAGCACAGAAGCCTAAGCAGTTTACCCGCCTGATGCTGGCTGGAATCATCGTGAACGGAGAGGCTCGTGAGGAGCGTGGAGAAATCCTGGAACTGAAGAGTGATGAGAACAACTTCACCCTGCAGCTCACCGACCTTCCTTTTGCTGATCATCCTTCAGCCGTTTATGCTTACAAACTCGAAGGCAGCGACCACGACTGGCATTATCTGAACTCCGGCAATATCGATATCACCTACAATGGTTTGTCGTATGGCGATTATCATCTTACGGTTCATGCCGTGGATGGTGAAGGCAAGATAGCTGCCGAGGTTTATTCGCTCGACATCTCCGTCCTGCCGCCTTGGTATCTCTCCTTGTGGTGCAAGATTTTCTATATCACGGCACTCATCGTGTTTGTGGCATGGCTGGTAAGCTGGTATTTTCTGCGCAAGGAACTGGCTGATGCCCAGAAGCAGAAGGCTGAGGTGTTGGAGCAGGTACAGATGCGTATGGACTTCTTCAACCGTCTGACGGAAGATTTGAAGGCTGCCGTAGCTCATCATTCATTTGATGAGGTGACTGCTCTGATGGTTCGCTACCTGAACGTGAAGATACCAGAGAAGCCATCAACTGTTGCCACTGGGTTATCCGCTTCGCCTGTATCTGAGCCTGAGTCATCATCCTCAGAACCAGTTCCTGCACGCTCTGAGTCTTCTGAAGAGGAAAAGAAGGAAGTAAATGTCAGCGAGTTGGATGTGTCAGACAAGCGTCTGCTCGAAGAGATCAATGAGGCGATAGAGAAGCACATGATTGATTCCGACTTCAATGTTTCGATGTTGCAGGATGTGATAGGCATAGGTGGCAAACAGCTGTATCGCAAGACGAAGGCGATAACGGGTCGTACGCCTGTAGAGTATATCCGTGAGATGCGTATGAGCCGTGCTGCCGAGCTCCTGAGCCAGGGCAAGTTCAGTGTTTCCGAGGTGATGTATACCGTTGGTTTTTCCAACAGCAGCTATTTCTCCAAATGCTTCTCCAAGGAGTATGGCATGACTCCTACGGAATACATGAAGATGAAGAGATAAAGTCCGGACGTAGTACAAGATACGTCGGGACGTAATTTCAGCTTTATGAAAACGGCTGC
>ERZ791574.1394-NODE-1394-length-12774-cov-2.291768_pt1 | contig 12774 bp, 8 predicted proteins | sample MGYA00433098_ERZ791574 | MGnify/ENA primary metagenome ERZ791574 (study PRJEB30046, sample SAMN00791933) | human gut metagenome | study: EMG produced TPA metagenomics assembly of the A metagenome-wide association study of gut microbiota in type 2... | reverse complement strand
TAGATGGTATTGTACTTGCCGGCAAACTCATCGGCACGATGTCCCTGCCAGGTATGTCGTTTTTGGTTCATTTCCTCCATAATTAACAGTATTGTTAACCAAGGATCCAAAGAGGACGGCAATGCTCGTGGGATACGTGCGGGTCAGCTCGCTTGATCAAAATCCGGAGAGGCAGCTCGAAGAGCTGAATGCCTTGGAGGTCGAGAAGATTTTCATGGACAAGTTGTCCGGGAAGAACATCGAGCGTCCGGAGCTGCAGAACATGCTCAACTTCGTGCGCGAGGGTGATACGCTCGTCGTGCACAGCCTTGACCGACTGGCACGCAATCTCACCGATCTCCTCACGATGGTTCAGGATCTGACCGGGCGCGGTGTCAGCGTCTGGTTCCTCAATGAAAGGCTCGACTTCGATGCCGGCAAGGAAGCGTCGCCAGTGGCGAAGCTCATGCTCAGCATGGTCGGAGCCTTCGCCGAATTCGAGCGTAGCATGATCAAGCGCCGCCAGGCCGAAGGCATTGCGCTCGCCAAGGAGCGCGGCGTCTACAAGGGGCGGCAACGTTCCGTCACGGACGAACAGATTCAGGAAGTTCGCTCCATGATAGACATGGGCGTGCCGCTCTCGAAGGCAGTCAAGAAGGTCGGCATCAGTCGGACGACGGCCTACAAGTATTTGAATGCACAGAATCTGCAAGAAGGGAGTGCGTCATGAGCGGACTGAAACCCGAAGAACGTGCACGTGAGTGGATTGATCGCAAGCTCGAGGATGCTGGCTGGCAGGTCATCAATCGTGACGAATATGCGCCTGGCATGACGGCGGTTGCCGTCCGAGAAGCCGCCATGCGTGGCGGTCTCGAGGCCGACTATCTGCTGCTGATCAACGGGAAGGCCGCTGCCGTCCTGGAAGCGAAGCGCGAAGAAATCGCGCTCGACAATCCGCATCTGATTGCTCAGGCCGAGAACTACACGAAACAGGTGCAGCCTTGGTATCCGACGTGGGAGCTTCCGCTACCGTTCGTCTATCTTTCGAACGGGAAGGAAATCGCTTTCAAGGATTGCCGACAGGTGGATGCAAAGTACGAAATCGTTCAGAAATTCATGCGACCGTGGGACTTGGTACGCCAGCTCAACCTCGGAGAGTTCGACGGATTGCCCTACCTTTCTCCGGAAGGCCTTCGCGCGTGTCAGTTCGAAGCATTGACGAACTTGGAGAAATCCTTCAAGGAAGGCAAGCGCCGTGCCGTAATGGTGTTGGCAACGGGGTCCGGCAAGACCTTCACGGCCTGCATGATGACGTACCGCATGCTGGCCTACACGCCGATGAAGCGCGTGCTGTTCCTGGTTGATCGAAACAACCTTGGTACGGCTGCGGCTACGGCTCTACAAACGTTCAAACTGACGGAAAGCGGCAAGCCTCTCTCCGAAATCTTCTGGGTCGAGCAACTCTCGAATCGTCCGATTGAGTCCAGGACGCGGGTTGTGGTCAGTACGATTCAGCGTCTCTATTCGCAGTTGACCGGGAACATGGATGCCTATTCCGAAGAGGATGAGGATGCCGGTCTTGGACATCGGGAAGGGAGTGAGGTTGAACTGCCGGAGAATCCGGCTCTTCCGTCCGATTTCTTCGATCTCATCATCATCGACGAATGCCATCGCTCCATTTACAGCGACTGGCAGAAGGTGTTGACGTACTTCAAGACGGCTCGCATGGTTGGCATGACGGCCACGCCGATTCCCGAGACGCTTGCATTCTTCGACAACAACCGCGTAGCGAACTACACCTACGAACAGTCCGTGTTGGACGACGTGAACGTCGGGTATCGCATCTATCGCATCAAAACCGAGCTCACGGAAGAAGGCGGCACGATTGATGCTGGCGACGTGTTGGCCGTCACCAATCGTCTCGATGCGAAAAAGCACGAGCAGATTGCTGTTTCCGAGCGGGAATTTGACAAGAACAAGCTGAATCGCAGCATTGTCGTGCGCGACCAGATTCGCAAGATCCTTGAGGAATACAAGGAAGCCGTTTACACGAAGCTTTATCCGGAACGAGAGGCGAACTTCGACTATCTGCCGAAGACGTTGATCTTCGCCGTCTCCGAAGCGCATGCGCAACTGATCGTCGATATTGCGAAGGAAGTCTTCGGTCGCACGGACGACAAGTTCGTGCAGAAAATCACCTATTCGTGCGGGAACAGCAATGAGCTGATCAAATCGTTTCGCTATGACGTGGACTTCCGTATTGCCGTGACGGTGACGCTGGTTGCTACCGGTACGGACGTGCGTCCATTGGAGGTGCTGATCTTCCTCAATGACGTGCATTCCGAGACGCTGTACGCCCAGATGAAGGGCCGAGGATGCCGAACCATTTCGCCATCGCAGCTCCAGAGTGTGACGCCCAATGCGGTCACAAAGGAGCTTTTCTATCTCATTGATGCGGTCGGTGTGACGGAAAGCGAGAAGTTTGTGCCTAGCCTGGATGAAAAGGACGAGCGGACGTTGAATCCTACGCTTGAAGCCTTGTTCGAAAAGATGGCTCTGGGTTATTTGCCGGATGACTACTTCCAACTGCTGGCTTCGAAACTGAGTTGTCTCGGCCATCGAGCAGATCCGGAAGATCTGCAGGAATATGACGAACTATCGAAGACCTCCCCTCTTGAATGGGCAAAGATCATCATGGATGTGCTGGAGGAAGGAAAGCTTCCGCCCTTCACGTCCGCGTCGGATGACAACCACGAACGCATGGCCGTCGTGCATGACCTGCTCACCAACATTCCTGCCCGCAAGAAGTTGGTGGAAATCGCCAAGGGTTACGTGAAGGAAGTGGTCGGGAAAACCGATACGGTCATCTCTGCCGGCTTTTCGACGGAAGACGCGCAGGCCTCGACGCAAGCTTTTGAGGCGTATGTCGAAGCGCATCGAGACGATGTCGAAGCTCTGCGCTTGATCTACAACCAGGAGACTGGAAAACTCACGCGAGCCGCCATCGACGACCTCGAAAGAAAACTCTCGTTATCGATTCCCGGCTTCCGCGTCGGGCGTCTCTGGAACGATTATGCGTTGCTCAATCCTCAGCAAATCAAGCCTCTGCAGAGCGATCAGCAAGCCGTCACAAATTTGATTCAGTTGGTTCGATACGCCTACAAGCAAATTGAATCACTCTACACTCTCACCTCACTGGCCGCGCAGCGGTTTGCACTTTGGTGCGGTCAAGCACAACGTTCCATCACACCGGAGCAACGCGAGCTCTTCAAGAAAATTGCGGTCTACATTGCGCAGAACGGGAGTTGCGACATTCGCGGTTTGATTCAGACAATGCCGGAAGTGGCCGGCAGTCTGATCCGTTTCTGCCAGTCTGCTGATGCGGCGAACAAGGAACTCTTTACTCTCAACGAATTCATTCTCAAGGCAGCCTAAGAAAAATGACTGATACACAAGCAAAGGAAGCTTCCATTACGAAAAAGGTCTGGCAGTTGGCCGACATCATGGCCGGTGCGGGCGTAGGCTTCACCGACTATCTCACGCAGCTAACTTATCTACTCTTTTTGAAGATGGACCGTGAGCGCGTAGAGTTCTTCCTGGAAGCTTCTGCTGTGCCGGATGGCTACCGTTGGGAAGATCTGCTCAAGGAAACCGGGGAAGACCTGCTCGATCAGTACGAACAGACGCTGGATGTTCTGAGTCGTCAACACGGCCTTGTCGGCACGATTTTCACGAAGGCGGCCAACCGTATTGAAAGTCCCGTCTACCTTGAGAAGCTCATTTCCTTTATCGACCAGCAACAGTGGCTGCTGATGGATGGCGACGTGAAGGGCGCTTTGTATGAAAGCATTCTTCAGAAGAACGGTCAGGATAAGAAGAGTGGTGCAGGACAGTATTTCACGCCGCGTCCTCTTGTTGATGCCATTGTTGATGTGGTGAACCCGAAGATCGGCGAAACGGTTACGGACCCCGCCTGCGGTACGGGTGGCTTTCTGCTTTCTGCCTTCGCGCATATGAAGAATCAGTCGTTGGACGAAAAGCTTCAGCGATTCCTGCGTAACGATGCGCTTCACGGTTGCGACATTACGCCACTCGTTGTCACCATGGGCTCGATGAATATGTATCTGCATGGCGTCGGGATGCACAGCAGCCCGATCAAGTGCGAAGACTCGCTCTTGAAGGAACCGCAGGATCTGGCTAGAGTCGTGTTGGCCAATCCTCCGTTCGGTGCTCGCCCGTCTGGTTCCGTTGAAATCAATCGTCCTGATTTCATCATTGAAACGAAGAACAACCAGCTGAACTTCGTGCAGCACATCATGGCCCTTCTTGAACGCGATGGTCGTGCAGGCGTTGTGTTGCCGGACAATGTCCTCTTTGAACGTGAAGGTGCGCCGATTCGTGAACAGCTGCTGAAGAACTTTAACCTTCATACGATCCTGCGTCTTCCGACCGGGATCTTTTACGCTCAAGGCGTTCAGACGAATGTGCTTTTCTTTACGAAGGGCGAACAGACGAAGGATGTCTGGTACTACGACTATCGTACCGACGTCAAGCACACGCTAGTCTCCAATCCGCTTACGCGCAAGCACCTCGATGACTTCGTGACCTGCTATTGCTCGGATGATATGACGAAGCGCAAGGAGACCTACGACAAGGATTCGAATCCGAACGGTCGCTGGCGCAAGTATCCGGCTGAAGAGCTTTTGAAGCGTGATCAGGCCAATCTCGACATCACGTGGATGACTGAAGCCAAGAGTGAAGAAGAAACACTCACGATGAATGAAGTATTCGATCGCATGGAAGAACGCGTGAAGATAATTCAGGAAGCCTTCGACAAGTTGAAGAAGGAGCTTCGTCATGAACTTTGATCGAATAAGAGAATTGGTATGGGAGCAAACCTTTCAATCTTCCAAACTTTCTTCAGTTTTGGTAATGCTAGAGGAGGTTGGTAAGTTCATTTCCGGCAGAACGCCGAAGTCTGACGAACTGGCTAGTATTGGTGATATTCCGTATTTCAAGGTTGGGGATATGAATACGGAAGGAAATGAAAAAGTTCTTAGGATCACGAGCTTATTTCTTAAGGAGAAAGCAGGAAAGACTTTTCCGGCTGGAGCAATCGTTTATCCAAAAAATGGTGGTGCTGTATTTACTAATAAACGAAGAATCCTTGCGACAGAGTCTGTTATAGATTTAAACACAGGGGGATTTGTATGTGGTGAAAGGTTAAATCAGGCATATACATACATGTTCTTTTGTGGTTTAGATTTTCGAAAAATCTCAAAGGGAACGGCTTTACCGACAATCGATCAGAAAAAATTACATCAAACAAAAATTCCTGTTCCTTCGCTAGAGGAACAGTCTCGTATCGTTACTAGGCTTGGAGAAGCCTTTGCTGAGATTGACCGCGCAGAGAAGGCCTATGAAGAGCTTCAGACGCTTGCTGGTGTTCTCAGAGGACAGATTCTTCAGAAGGCCATCCAAGGCAAGCTTGTTCCGCAGCGTGCAGAGGAAGGTGTTGTCGAGCAGATTGGAGCTGCGCCGGAGGAAGTGCCGTTCGTGATTCCGGAGTCTTGGAAATGGTGTGTTCTTCGAGGATTAGTCACTCCGACAAAACAGAAGGTCCCGGACGAAAGGTTCACATATATTGATGTAGCCTCTATTGACGGATTTAAAATTACTAATACAAAAACGCTTGAAGCTCAAGACGCACCATCACGAGCGAGAAAGATTGTTAAGGACGGAATGCTTCTGTACTCGACAGTGAGACCGTATCTTAAAAAAATTAGTATCGCGTCTGGACTTGAAGGAGATGTAATTGCTAGTACGGCTTTTGCAACATTTGCTTGTTCAGAAAAAATCTATAACCGGTATCTGTTTTACGTCCTTGTCAGTGAATACATGAATGCTTATGTGAAATCTGTACAAAAAGGAGTTGCGTATCCTGCAATCAATGATAGAGACTTCTATAGCGTTTACATACCGGTTCCTCCTATGACTGAACAGGTCCGTATTGTTGCTAGGTTGGAAGAACTGCTAAAGCAGGTCGATAAAATAAGGTCGTAGAACGGATGTTCCGCTACTTTCATCAAGTTTTTCAGTAGAGTTGCTCCCGCTCTGGCGGAATACTGAATTTGCGCCAGAGGGCAAGGCCCTACGCAACAATGCGCCTTGCCCTCTCTTTGGTTCGTGCCCGCCGAGACCTTGCCCTCAAGGTGCCGCCTAGCGGTCAATCACTTGAGTTCTTCAACGTCGCGCGGGAACAACACGCCTCAAACCCCGCGCTTCTCCCAATTCTTCTGGTACATCTCGGCCATTTGATCCATAACGCGCTCGCCAACATTCTTCTTCATTTGCCATTGTTCACAACCTGGAAATTGAGGATTCGAAAGCCCTTGGTCAGGAGGGGGCTCTTGGTCGACTTACACATCAGACTAAACCAAAGTGCCCTTCCAGCTTCAATCCGCCTTCTTCCCAAAGAAGCTCTCGATGAATTCCTGATCGCCCTTCCCTGATGATGATGGCGCCAGAACGCTCTGGCTTCGAGAGCGCTTCCTTTCGAGGAATTGATGGAGCGTCAAGTCGAACGGACTGTCTGCGGGATCAACTTCCTCCCTGAACACAGCGAGCGGCACGTGCACCATGACGTCCTTCGTCTGGCCGATGCGGTAGACGCGATCCGAGCACTGATCCTCAACCGCAGGATTCCACCAGCGCTCGAGATGTACGACATGGTTTGCGGCCGTGAGCGTCAGCCCGGTGCCTGCGGCACGTCCCGTCAGGACGACCGCGTCGAATCCGGGGCTTCCGTTCTGGAATTCGCTCACTACCTTCTGACGAGCTGCTGGCGCCATGGTTCCGTTGATTTTGCCCGGCATGTGGTCGAGTCCGTAGCGGGCGCGAATCGCACGAGCAACAACGTCCTGCACGTCGAAGTGCTGGACGAAGACCACAACCTTCTCGCGACGGGCAGCGATGTCGTCAAGTATCCTGAAGAAGGCCGTAAGCCTCCCCGAATCCGCGATCATCGAGTCGGTGAGCTCCACGTCTTCGAAGAGCGGAACGGGCGAGAGGGAACAGTTGGCGAGCCTCTGCAGCACGGCGATCGGGATGTTCTCCTTTCGTTCCCGATGAAGCTTCATATCGGAGAGGATTGCCCGATAGGCGTTCGCCTGCTGTTCGGGCATCGGACACGCCACGACATTCTGCGTCTTGACGGGAAGGTCCTTCATGCGCTCGGTCTTGAGGCGCCGAAGCATCAGTCTCACGGACTTTCCCTTCTCGCCATCCATGGAGGCGCCGGTGAGCGCAGCATTGAGCTCTGCGCCCGCCTCTTCGATGTCGGCGTCGCCGCCGTAGCGGCTCATGAAATCGGAGAGAGATCCCATGAATCCCGGCACCGCCGCATCCATGATGGACCAAAGATCCTGAAAGGAGTTCTCGACGGGCGTCCCCGTCATCATGAGCGTGAAGCCGCCTTCGAGCGACTTGGCGGTTTCTGTCATGAGCGCGACGGGATTCTTGATCTTCTGCGCCTCGTCAAAGACGACGACGCTCCAGTTGACGGAGCCGAAGAGCTCGAACTTGTCGCGGACCGTCTCATAGTTGGTCAGCACCCAGTCGGCGGACTCAAGTCTTGACAGAAGTTCAGGTCGCGGGAGCCTCAGCGCGGCCGCTGCCTTCTGGCCCGTCAGGATGTCGGGGCTCTTCAGACTGCGGGGATAGTACTTCTCGGCTTCGAGCCTCCAGTTTTCGATGAGGCCTACGGGTGCAACGACAAGCGCGGGACGAGGATGATCCTCCGCCTCAAGGCCCTGAATGACCCAACGGATGAAGGAGAGGCACTGAAGCGTCTTACCGAGGCCCATGTCGTCGGCAAGAAGCGCTCCCGGAACGCCGCGGTTCCAGAGATCCTTGAGCCAGTCGAGGGCTTCCGTCTGATGAGGCAACAATCTGTACTCGGGACTGAGTCCCGTGAGCTCGTGCGTGAATGCATCCCTGCGATTCCTCGAAGCAACGTACTGGAGCACCTCAAGGTTGTCCTGAAGAACAGGACCATAACGAACGGATCTGACGGGTTCATCGAGGATCTCCACATCATCCTCGGCCTCGTCCGTGATTCTGGACTGATTTTCACCGCCATCCTCGTTCTTCGTCCTGCGGTTGACACCGTCGGCAAAGGCCTTGAGCTTCTCGAGGTCTACTGCGTCTGCGGGCACCTGTCGGCCAGCAACGTCAACCATGGTCTCGCCGGCTGCCACCGCCTTCTCGACGCTCTGAACGAGGGCGTCGATCTCGGCCTGCGTGCCCGTGAAGAATTCACCCCCCACCATGACGGTCCAGCGGTTCACTTCGTCGCTACCGAACCATGACGCATTGCACGGCTCAACGAAGCCGAGCGATTTGGGCGACCAGGGACCGAAAGCTTCAACACGGTCGCTCAGAAATTCGGGCGACTCGATGAAGGCATCGTCGACAAGAACCTCAAGCTCAGCTTCGGGGAGCTTTCCCTCAAGGTGCCTCATGATCTCACGGTGCGGGTTGGCGAGGAGCCTCGTCTTGTCGGCAGGCGTACCGTTGCGGGCAATGGACTCTACTGCTTCAAGGACAAGGCGTGTTTCATCAGGGATGAAAAGATAAGCCCCCTGCCCGAGGATGAAATAGCCGGGCACCTTGCCGTCAGGGACGATCTGATTTCGGACCCTTCGACCCTGCGTGTCGGAGATCAGGGATTCGAAGTTCTTGCGCTCGCTCCCCGGCGTCGAATTGGCCCTGAGGAAGTACGGACGAATCTCACCCGTCTTCTTGTCGATGGCAAGCGAGATCTGTCCCGCCGTAAACATGCGGGTGGAACCGGCAGCTTCGCTCAGTGACCTGTCGCCTGTCTCATGGAGCCATTCACTCAAGCCTGCCCAGGCGGCTCGGCATTCGTCTTGCGACGAGGCGGCAGCAATCTGTGCGCGATAGCGATCAATTGCATCGACGGTGAAGAAGAACCTGGGGGGAATGAGAAAGCGGCGGCGTCCCGTCTTGAGCAGCATGCCTTCCGCCTCAGCGCCGAGAAGACGCCTGCGGTTGTGCATCCAGGACATCGTGACCGTTCGCGAAGCCGTTCCGGGAACGCCCGTCTGCTCGAGAGCCAGTGCAATGTCGCCCTGATTGACAAAATCAAGTCGCCTCAAGTCGGCGGCGCTCAGGCCCGAGAGCACGATGTCCGACACCTCGACAGCGTCTGCATCACCTTCACGAACAAGAACGGCAAGCTCGTTGTCAACGAGGTCAAGGAGCCTCGCTGCACCTTCATGGTTTTTCGCCCATTCGCCGACAGGCAATTTTCGCCCGTTCTGCTCCAACGCAACCACGAACGAATGCCGACAGTCAGTGAGACTGAGAAAGCGGCGGTATGCTGCGCGCGGATCCTCATCGGGCGCCGCCTCCCAGGCGGAGGCCTTTTCGGCCTCAAGCGCGAGAAGGTGCCTCCTGAGCACGGCAAATGCTTCAGGCTCCATGGTGCCGCGACGAACATAAGCGAGCGTTGCGGGTTCCTCCTTGCTGGAGAAACCGAAAATCTTCTTTAAGCCAAACATCTGTCTTCTTTCCTTTCCACCTTATCGAGGAACTCTTTCGTGGGTCAATTCCTCGATGGCAGCATCAGCCTGCTGCTTCCAATCACCGGAATGTGTAAAGTCGTACTTTACGTACTCTTTGGACAATAGATCCCACCAATGGATGGTACCTCTGGTCGTGGTGATCTTGGAAGTTCTGTAGCCGACTCTGACCTTACCCATGTCAGAAAACTCAGAAATCACCACATCGCCCCGAAGTTCGAAAAGGAACATCAGGAACGATGGCCCGGTGCGGCCGTTCAGAACTCCAAGCCGGCTGATCAGCGAAGGATATTTGTTTTTGAACCGCTTGACGAGCTCCGCATGGCGCGTTGGGGAAGCCGCATAAACCCTGCATTTCTTGAACCGTCCGGCTCTCCAGTAGCGAAGCCAGAATTCACGGCGTTCGGTCCAGTGCCGGGTTGCAGTTGTATTCGAGTCGTACGCGCTACCACCCTCAACCGCATCTCGAGCAAAGTCGAACAGGTTTTCGAGCTCCAGCCCCATTTCCCAGAAGTCGAAGAGCTCCGAGACTTTCCCTGCAATCGGGTGCCACCTGCTGGCGTTGATCGGATCCTTGCGCGAGCCGAGCAGGCGGTCGAAAATCCACATGATTTCCTGCCGAATGCCGGCGCTCGGGACATCTTCGGGGAATTTGAAAAAGTGGCCGAGCATTGCATCGGTGAACTCTACCAACATGGTCGGATCCCTCAGTTTTCCGCCCTGGTCGATCGAATCATCGGTAATGAACTTGAGGACCGCCCGCATTTCGTCATCGGTTTTGTGCACGCCGCGCGCGATCATGTCGCTGTAATAAGGAAAACGTTCCCCCCATACCTATCGGGTGAATCGGGACTCGGCCGTGATGAAGCCTGCGCCCACGCGCACAACGCCCTCAGACAGGTTTTCATCCTTGCGGAGCAAGTTGGCGGCTCGAAAGGGACCGCCCTCGGAAAAGAAGCCGTTCTGTGCCAGAGGCTGAACCTTCGGCACGGATGCGACTAAAGCATCCATCGAGTTGCGCCCTCCGAGCGGCACTCTCCCGGGACCGGGATAGTAGTCAAACCACTTCCGGAGGAAGTCTTCCGATTTGTCCGCCTTTCCACGCTCACGAAGGGCATCCACGACAATGGACAGCGCTTCAGGGCTGTCGATCAGCGGCAACAGGCCATCCGCAACCGTCGTGAAGATGACTCGCCAAAGGTTGCTCAGCTCACGATCGTTGAAGACGGCAGCCCTGCGCTCACGATAGAGCTTGAACCAGAGTTCCTTGAGACTGTTATGAGTGAGTGGAACGCCTAGCCCCCAGTAATGCACCGCCAGGTCATGAGATTTCTGAATGCGATACATTTTGGGCGTGGGACGCCTGAAGACGTCAAAGCTGGCAAGCATCATTGCCTTCTTTTCATCCGTGAGCATGGTCAGCTCCCGTGAACCGTCTCTGCGTCCGATCGAATGAGGCGGCTTTCCTCTTTGCTGATGGCAGGCGGCGTCATGATGAAGCGAAACTCGATGCGACGGTTGGCGGGATCGTTCGTCGGGGTCGGGTGCTCATGACCGGGCAACGGGCGGGAGGCACCGTAACCCGAGAGCGAAAAGAGTCTCTCGTTCCTGATGTTCGTAAGCCCCTCAAGACCGGGACGCCCCACCACCATCGCGTCGAAGACCGCACTCGAGCGGGATGTCGAAAGCAGTCGATTGCGTCGCCCCGTCAAGTCGCCTCTATAGGTCTGGTTGTCGGTATGGCCTTCGATGAAGACGGCGTCGAGCGTATTCCCATTTGGGTTCATTTCCAGACAATGCGGCTCCTTCATGGACAAAGGCTGATAGCAGGGAAGCTCCTTCTCAAGAACGTTACCGATTATCTTGACCTTCTCAAGGTTCGAGTCGTCAAGCGTATTGAGGCCAACGCCGAAGGTGACGGCGGATTCAGGAACGCGGAGCACGCCGCGCACCGTATCGATGTCGACCATGATGCCCTGCTCTTCGAGCGACGTCTTCAACTGCTCCAGGAACGCCTTAAGGGCACGTGAATTGCCTTCCAGGCGTTCTTCAACGATTGTGAGGCGTCCCTGAACCTGATTGAGATTCTCAAGCGCAACCCTTGCTCTTTCCGCAGCCTCCTTCGCATGTCTGGCCTCCTCATCCGCCCTGCCGGCAGCCGTTCTGGCTTGAATGATGGCCACGGCCAGGGTCAAAATGAAGACGAAGAGAAGGGCCGACATGAGGTCGGAAACGCTGGCGAGGTAGTTGACGCGTTCGGGCCTGCTGTGCTTTTTTCGGACGGAACGGATCATCAGGCATCCTTTTCTGTCTTCTTGGCAGCCGCCTCAGTCGCATAACTGAGCTTTCCGACGGAGCCGCCGAGCGTCCTGGCCGCTTCTGCAATCAAGTCAACGGACTCCTTGAATTCAGCGGTGCGTGCCGAGAGCTTCTCGGTCGCGTTTTCCTGCATGCTCGTCCATTCCTTGAGCGCGGAGCTCATGCTGTCGATGGCCCCCGAAAGGCTCTGGTCCGTCACGGACATGTTCGTGCTGACGGCGTCATTGAGCCTCATGAGAGCGGAGCCAAGACGTTCCGTACTTTCGAGCAGCAGCTTTTCAATGTTTTCGGCATTGTTCTTGAGCATGTCGGCCGTCTGAACGAATTCCGTGAGAGACGTCGTGACCTTCTTGAGGGAATCCTCGGAGGTCGTGGTAATCATCGAGCATACTTCGCGCGCTCGATCGAACATGTCGCGGGAAATCTGTTCGCCGTCTGCCTGAAGCGTGGTGGACTTGTCAAGCACGTCAGTGCATCGCTGGATGCAGAGGGAAAGATCGGAGGCAGCGGTCCTGACTTCCTTGCCTGCCTCGATGATTTGCTCGGTGAGCGCCCTTTGCCGGTCGTTGAGTTCTGCCATGGCCGAGCCGAAGTCCGAGACGCGCTCGTTGATCGCTTCGAACGTTTCGCGGATCCTCTCTGCGCCGTCCACCGAACTTCCGACGATCTTGTCGGAGAATTCCTGTGCGGCTGCGCCCAACCTTTCGGTGACCGTGTTGCCGGCCTGTACAAAGGCTTCATGCACGACGCCACCGGCCGACTCAACGGTCTTGACCAAGTCGTCACCCGCACCCTGAACCTTGTCTGCAAAACCCGTGACCGCCGTGTCGACCTTTTCGGCAAAACCCGTGCCTGCGGTACAGCGCCTGTG
>ERZ791574.1386-NODE-1386-length-12827-cov-2.156123_pt1 | contig 12827 bp, 10 predicted proteins | sample MGYA00433098_ERZ791574 | MGnify/ENA primary metagenome ERZ791574 (study PRJEB30046, sample SAMN00791933) | human gut metagenome | study: EMG produced TPA metagenomics assembly of the A metagenome-wide association study of gut microbiota in type 2... | reverse complement strand
TCCTGCTTTTCCAGAAGCCGCTCGCCGTAAGGGGGATTGGAAATCACGAACCCGTACTTTTTGGGGTGGCTCAGCGCGCTCACCGGCCGCTCCTGGAAATGAATCATGTGATCCACTCCGGCTCTCTCCGCATTTTCCCGCGCCGCCTTGATTACCTCTCCGTCAATATCGTAGCCCTGAATGTCTACCTTTACGGTATCATCCACCATCTCGGTCGCTTCATCGATCGCGTCGTACCAGCATTTCTTCGGAATCAGGTTTGTCCAGCTCTCCGACAGGAAGGAACGGTTCATGCCCGGTGCCATATTTGCCGCGATCATCGCCGCCTCGATTGGGAAAGTACCGCTTCCGCAGAACGGATCGACCAGAATCCGGTCCGCTTTCCACGGAGTCAGAAGAATCAGCGCCGCTGCCAGTGTTTCCGTGATCGGCGCCTTACTCGTCATCTGACGGTAACCGCGCTTGTGCAGCGACTCGCCGCTCGTATCGATACCGACTGTCACCTGATCCTTATAGAAAAAGACGCGCAGCGGATATTCATTGCCCGTCTCCGGCATCCGGTCCAGATCGTAATATTCCTGCATATGACGGGCAATCGCCTTTTTCATAATTCTCTGGATATCTGACGGGCTGAACAGCTTACTCGAAATAGACGACGCCTTTTTAACCCAGCATTTACCGTCCTTCGGAAGATATTTCTCCCACGGAATCGCACGGGTCGCCTCAAACAGCTCGTCAAAGGTCACTGCCTTGAAGCTTCCCACTTTTAAAAGGACGCGCTCCGCCGTCCGCAGAAAAATATTCGCACGGCAGATCGCCTCCGCATCGCCGATAAAGGTTACGCGGCCATTTTCCACCTCGGTAACCTCATAGCCCAGATCCACTACCTCTTTTTTTAACACTGCTTCCAGTCCAAAATGACAGGGAGCAATCAGTTCATATCGTTCCAATCTTTTTTCCTCTTATCTCTCTGTGGATTCATTGCCAAATCATTTCATGCAAAGAATCCTTTTATTTTCATTACAGTCTTCACCATTTTTATTCTAGTTGACTGGTCTGCATCTGTCAATGAAAAGCCGCGGCAAAAGTGTCTATCTCAGGCTGCACTGATACTTCCCCTGATAAAAGCGGTAACCGCCGCCCAGATTATAAACCTCATATCCCATCCGGTCATACCAGCCGCACACCAGAAGGCTTTCACTCCCCCGCGCACAGTAAAACAGAAGCGGACGTTCACCTGTAAGTGTCTGCCGGTTATCCTGAAGCCATAGAAATGGAATATTTTCCGCCTCGCAGAGGTGAGACACATTATATTCTTCCGGCGTCCGAAGGTCAATCAGCCGTCCCGTGTACCCTTGCTCCAGCCACGCGTCCAGATACCGCACCGGTATGGTCTGATACATCCGTCATCCCTCCTCATTTTATACAAAAACGGTTTCTGACAGAACCCGATTTCTTTTTTACCTCTATGTAATATTAATATATGCTTTGTCCGGCGGACAGGTGTCAGAGGAGATGCGGCAGCCTCTTCCATTGGCACGAAAGTACAAAAGACGAACAAATGCCGGGAAACGGTGGATATTCCGCATTCCCGGCATTCACTATTTTTTCTCTTATCTGCCTGTCTCATCAGTCACAATCGCTGTAATCATCCTCTGTCTTGTCCTGATACTGGTTTTTAGAGCTATTTCTGGAACGGTTCTGGCTCTGGTTCTGCATGCGGTTCTGGCTCTGGTTGGAACCATAATTAGAGCTGTTCTTGGATGCATTTTTGGTGCTGTTTTTCTCGGCACTGTTATCATAGTTGCTGTAACTGTTTTTGCTTGACATAAGTCATTCCTCCTAAATTCCTGCCCTGTCAGGTTTTCTACGTGTCGGTTCCGGCTTCCTGTGAACAGCCGCTTAACCGTCACTTTCTTGTTACAGGTCTTAGTATGGAATTTTACTGCGAAAGTATGCAGGGTAATTCTTACTTTTTATGCCAGTAATATTTTTTTGTTTCATCGGACGCAATTTCCTATGAAATCAAAAAACATCTGCATCCAACCCTTTTTTCATGAAAAGGTTCAATGCAGATGTTTCGTAAATTCATTCTTAACCCAGCACGTTCACAATCTTAACCGGTGTGCGGTAGTTCCATGGGGAAGTCTTGATGCCGGTCCTTTCAGTTGAAGCATGTACCACTTTGCCGTCGCCGATATACATCGCTACATGGTTGATACCTCTTCCGCTTCCGTAGAAAATCAGGTCGCCCGGCTGCATCTGGTCAGCACTGATTGCTGTACCCTGCTTGGACTGGGAAGTTGAAGAACGGTTCAGGCTCACACCGGCACCGTGCTGCATCACATATTTCGTAAAACCAGAACAGTCAACCCCTGTGTGCGGGTCGCTGCCGCCAAATTTATAACGTCCACCTACAAACTGCAGTGCATAATTGACTAACTGCTCTCTGGTCGAGAGATTGCTCTGCTCTGCGACAAATGCATCTGCGACTGCAGCTGCTTCCTCTGCCTTGCTGAGCATAACGCTACTCTGAACCTTCAAATAGCCTTCCATCTCACCGGCCGCTACCTTGATCCAGCTGTCATCTGCCTTTCCAACTACGTCATAGGACTCGCCCTTTTCAGCCATCGCTACTACTTCTGAGTTTTCATCCTCATCCGCATAGATCGAAAGGTCTGCTGCCACGGTTGCCACCATGTCGCTCTCATAACCTGTAGACGGCCCCGCAAAAGCTGCCTGCGCGCTGCCAATGGTCAGCATTGAGCACACGCATACCATACTGAAAAGTTTCTTTGTTCTATTTAAATTCATGCTTCAAAACTCCTTAATTAGATTTTGTGATTCCCGCAGATATTGCTGAAACAAAAGAATCGAGTCCCAATCGCTGTGGTGTTATCTATCGGTCGAAATGTTACATAATTATTAAATCTTGTTACGTTGTTATTATATTTTCTTTTCTTTTCGTTGTCAAGGAAATGACGGATCTTTTATATTTATTTAAGATTTTAATTTCGGACAAAAAAACGCAAAAATACAGGGAATTTCAACCATATTGGGACAAAATATTTTTGCCCCAGGCTGCCGAAATTCCCTGTATTTTCAAGTGTTTTTTATATCATCTCATATATAATGCAAATCACGATTCTGAAACATATTTCATAATTCTAAGATTCTGTCTCTGGCAAAATTTTATTTTCATTTTTCACCAGCCGTGTCCAGCGTAAACCAGAACTCCACACCGTTCTCATGTTTCTTCACACCGCACGCCTTATGGTGCATCTCCATGATCGCCTTGACGATCGAAAGCCCGATGCCGCTGCCGCCATATTCCCGCGTTCTCGCTTTATCTACCTTGTAAAACTTCGTCCAGAGGTTCGGAAGTGCTTCGTCCGGGATCGGATTTCCCGTGTTAAACACTTCCACGCAGACCTCTTTTCCATCGCGCCGGTGGTCAATCCGGATCTGAATCTTCTTCTCCCCGCCGCCCACATGATGAATCGCGTTCGTCAGATAATTGGTGATGACTTCCTCTATTTTAAATTCATCGCCCATGACGTAGACTGGTTCCTTCCCGTCAAAATCCACAGTCAGCTCATTCTGCTTAAGCAGCACACCGGAAGAAGAAATCACACTGGCAATCAGCTCCGTCAGGTCAAACCGCTCCACAGACAGCCGTTCTCCCCCAAATTCCAGCGCCGTCAAGGTCAGAAGCTGGCGCACCATCCGATTCATTTTCCCAGCCTCGTCCATGATAACGCCGCAGTAATAATCGCGGTTCTCCTTGTCCTCCGCCATGCCCTCGACGAGTCCTTCCGCATAGCCCTGAATCAGCGCGATCGGCGTCTTTAACTCATGCGACACATTCGCAATGAACTCCTTCCGCATCTCATCGATCTGCACTTTCTCGTCAATATCCTTTTTAAGCTGTGCATTCGCCTCTTTCAGTTCCCCGATCGTTGTCTTGAGGCGCTCCGAAAGCACATTCATGCTGTTTCCAAGCGTATCAATTTCCTCCGTCGAGCGGCGGCTTGTCTCATAGCGGGCATCAAAATCCAGGTTCGACATCTTTTCCGACAGCTCCGACAGCCGTTTGATCGGCATCGTAATGTGCCGGGTAATAAAATAAATCAGAATACTTCCCGCCAGAATTACCACGATTCCAACAAACATCAGAAACCGGTTTGAGATAGCCGCGCTCTCATGGATGCTCTCCATCGGCATCGTCATGATGAAAATGGTCGCATTATCCGAGAAAAATCCCCAGCTTTCCAGATAAAACGTCTTGCTGAGCGGGTCAAACGTCTTCTGAATCATGTAGTTGTCATATTCCCGCAATACATCCCGCTTCGCCCCCGCATGACCGACGATATAGCGCCGCACCCGGTCACGCATGACTTCCACATCCCGCGCCGAGGAGACGAGTGTCTGGTCACTCTCGCTGTCATATAAAAGCAGGGAAATATTCGACCGGTCACGCAGCTCGCGGATCACATTTGTCAGCCGCTCGAAGCTTCCTCCCCATCCAGTGCATCCGCCGATGCATCCGCCGATGCATCCTCCGAGTCATCCTCCAGCACCACCGTGTCACCTTCCGCATATTCACCCAACGCATCCTGTGTCTCATCGCCAGCCCTATCACCGGTTCCATTTTTACCAGACTGAGCCGAACCGCCATCCGCACTGTCCATATCAGAACTTCCATCTTTCGACTTCTGGTACTCTTTCCAACCCGAATTCAGCTCCGCCTGTGCGTCCTCCAGCGAACTCTCGCCATTCCGGACCTCATCCTGGATAATCGCGTCAATCGCCCGATATCCCTTTTCCAGCGTATGAATCTTATAATTCTGGTAATATCCGGACAGAAACCAGTTATTGATACACCAGATAAGCGCGATTGCAACCGTCATCAACCCGGCAAATATGATTGTAAATTTCCATCGGACCGAACGTTTCATTCGCTTACCTCAAATTTGTAGCCCATGCCCCAGATCGTCTTGATGTACTCGCCTTTCTCGCCCAGCTTACTCCGAAGCTTCTTCACATGCGTATCTATCGTCCGCGCATCGCCGAAATAATCATAATTCCATACATTATTCAGAATTTTTTCTCTCGAAAGCGCAATTCCCTGATTCTCTGCAAAATACGTCATCAGCTCAAATTCCTTGTAGCTTAAATCCACCGGTTTTCCATCCACGCTGACCTGATGTGCCGTCTTATCAATGTGGATGCCGCCCACATCGATCACATCCTGGCTGCCGCCGTTGCTGCGGCGCAGGATCGCCTCCACACGTGCGACCAGGATCTTCGGACTGAACGGTTTGGAAATATACTCATCCACGCCCAGATTAAAGCCCTGCAGCTCGTCGCTCTCCTCGCCTCTCGCCGTCAGCATGATGATCGGCACCTGCGAATACTTGCGGATCGTCTTCACAACCTCCCAGCCGTCCATCTTCGGCATCATCACATCCAGAAGAATCAGCGCAATGTCCTTCTGCTGGAAAAACAGATCCACCGCCTCCTCGCCGTCCCCGGCTTCCAGCACCTGATACCCTTTAATCGAAAGGAAGTCCTTCACCAGCTTCCGCATCCTCGCCTCATCGTCCACGACCAGTATTTTAATCTTATCCATAAAATCTTCACCTCATTTATTTTACTCTGCCGTGTATGACAGAACCTTTTTCCACGCTGTCATATCCTGATTACATTCTCAATCTGTCTGTATTTTAGCAGATTCGGGTGGGAGATTCCATAGGTTCACAAAAGATTCATAGTTTCTGCCACATATAGAAAAGAGAGTCCTTTTCCATCCTCCTGAGTTCCCCAATGCAAGCAATTTATATATTCAGTTGCCAAGGACAAATGGAACTTTTTCATCTCACACGCAAAACAGGACTGTCCGACAAAATCCAGTATTTCCCTGCATTTCTCATCCAGCCCTGTTTGCTTTCTATTTCACAGTCTTCCCAGGCTGTTCCATATCTTATATTTTATTCTTCGGTCTTCTCCGCTTCATCGCTCTCGACCACACCAATGGAAAGATCTTCAAGCTGTTTCGGATCAACCTGAGACGGTGCTTCCATCATCAGGCAGGAAGCATCTTTTACCTTCGGGAATGCGATGACGTCGCGGATGCTGTCTGCGCCGACCATCAGCATAACCATACGGTCCATACCGTAAGCCAGACCAGCGTGCGGCGGTACTCCGTATTTGAATGCGTCTAACAGGAAGCCGAACTGCTCCTGTGCTTTCTCCTTCGTGAATCCAAGAACCTCAAACATCTTCTCCTGGATGTCTGCCTGATGGATACGGACAGAACCGCCGCCCATCTCGGTACCGTTCAGGACGATATCGTATGCTTTTGCACGTACCTTGCCCGGATCAGTATCGATCAGCGGAAGATCCTCTTCCATCGGCATGGTAAATGGATGGTGCATAGCTACGTAGCGATCCTCTTCCTCTGAATATTCAAGCAGCGGGAACTCGGTTACCCACAGGAACTTGAAATCATCCTTCTTTAAGAGGTCAAGCTGTCTAGCGATCTCCAGACGTAAGTTTCCAAGTACATCAAATACAACTTTATCCTTGTCAGCTGCGAACAGAAGCAGATCGCCCGGCTTACCGCCCATAGCAGCCACCAGTGCATCCAGCTCTTCCGGCTTCATGAACTTGGAGAAGGAGCACTTGTAGGTACCGTCCTCATGGATTGCCAGATATGCAAGACCTTTTGCACCAAAGCCTTTTGCGTACTCAACCAGCGCATCGATCTTCTTTCTCGGCATAGCGCCCTGTCCTTCTGCGTTGATACCGCGGACAGAGCCGCCATTTTCCAGTGCACTCTTAAATACAACGAACTCGCAGTCTTTTACTACATCCGATACGTTTTTCAACTCCATGCCGAAACGCAGATCCGGCTTATCGGAACCGAAACGATCCATTGCCTCGCGCCAGGTCATACGCTGGATCGGAAGCTGCAGATCGTAATTGCAGATCTCCTTGAAGAGCTTCTTTAACAGACGCTCATTGACATCCAGAACGTCCTCAACGTCAACGAAGGAAAGCTCCATATCGATCTGGGTAAACTCAGGCTGACGATCGGCTCTTAAGTCCTCGTCACGATAGCAGCGTGCCAGCTGGAAGTAGCGGTCATATCCAGAACACATCAGAAGCTGTTTTAACAGCTGCGGAGACTGCGGCAGTGCATAGAAGCTGCCCGGATGTACACGGCTCGGTACCAGATAGTCTCTCGCGCCCTCCGGAGTACTTTTAATCAGAGTCGGAGTCTCAATCTCAAGGAAGCCTTCCTCTGCTAAGAATGCACGGGTCAGGATAGCCACGCGGCTTCTTGTCATCAGGTTTCTCTGGATATCCGGACGTCTCAGATCCAGGTAACGGTATTTCAGGCGAAGATCCTCTTTGGTTTTGGAGTTCTCCTCGATCGGGAACGGCGGTGTCTCAGACTCTGCCAAAATGCGGAGGTAATCCGCGCGGATCTCAATCGCACCTGTCTTTAAGTTTTCATTTACTGCACCGGAACGTGCCTCTACGCGTCCGGTTACGGCGATAACGAACTCGCTTCTCAGCTTTTCTGCCTTTGCAAAGCTCTCAGCGCCACAGTCAGCTTCCTCGAAGATCAGCTGCAGGATACCAGAACGATCCCGCAGATCCACGAAAATAATGCCGCCTTTATTTCTGCTCTTCTGAACCCAGCCCATAACGGTTACTTTCTCACCGATATTGGCAGTTCCCAGCTCGGTACAGCGATGGGAACGTTTCAGTCCTGCCATAGATTCTGCCATGATAGTATTTCCTCCGTTTATTATAGTTTTATCTGAAAAATTCAAAAACTGAATCACTTCAAACTGTCTTTGTAAAATTCCACGATCTCCTCGTAGCCGTCCTTCGCCAGCTGCTCCTTCTGGAATTTCTTGTTCTTGTTCATCTGTGCGACTGCCACGCGGGTGCCGTTAGCGCGCTCTTCCTGTGCTTTCTTTAAGACGGCACGGAACTGCTCGCCGCTTAAACCTTTCTCATACAGGAATGCTTTCTTGCCGGCTGCCTCCGGTACTTTGAAACCGGAATCCATCAGGATCGTGATGATACGCTCAAAACCGATGGAGAATCCGCACGCCGGTGTATCGACGCCGGTAAATTTGCCGATCAGCTTGTCGTAACGTCCGCCGCCTGCAACGGAGCCGCCGAAGCCTTCCATGGAAACCTCAAAAATCGTTCCGGTATAGTAGCCCATGCCGCGCACCAGCGTCGGGTCAAATTCAAGACCGAATTCGATGTCTGCAACCGCTTTAACTGTCTCCATGATCGTTGCCAGATTCTCTGCCTTTGCCGGATCCATCACGCCGGAGAGCTTCTCGCCCAGCGCGCGGACGCCTGCCGCATCGTTCTGAATCTCTGCCAGAAGTCCGGTGTATTTCTCAACCGCCTCTGGCGCATAACCTTCTGCAAGCAGCTCTTCGCGGACACCGTCCAGACCGATCTTATCCATCTTATCGAGAATGATAAATACCTTATCGGTCTCATTTTCCGGAAATCCGCTGTAATCTGCCATGCCCTTTAAGATCGCACGGTCATTGACGCGGACAGTGTATGCCTTGTCCGGGCAGATGCGCTTCAGCGCCTTGGTAAGCGCCAGAATCTCCTCGATCTCAGCCAGGTTTGTCGCATCACCTAAAATATCGATATCACACTGTACAAACTGACGGAAACGTCCCTTCTGCGGACGATCGGCACGCCATACGCTTCCGACCTGCAGCGCCTTGAACGGCGCTGATAAATTAGCAGAATTGTTTGCATAATAACGGCTGAGCGGCAGAGTTAAGTCATAGCGGAGACCACCGTCTACGACATCTGCCTCTGTCTGTGCTGCCTCGACGTTCAGCTTCTCGCCTCTCTTTAAAATCTTGAAGATCAGCTTCTCATTGTCGCCGCCCTGCTTGCTGGTCAGGTTCTCAATGTGCTCCACGCACGGAGTCTCGATCGCCGAGAAGCCGTATCCGCGGTAGGTATCTTTGATGATATTCAGCACATAATCCCGGATCTCCATCTCGCCCGGAAGAATGTCCTTCATGCCTGTAACTGGTTTTTTCTTTAAAGCCATGTGTCAAACTCCTTCTATAGTCTTTGTGAGTATCTGTAAATTTTTACTTTTTTCCGCCAAGCAGCTTCTCTTTCCGCCCGATCATCTCATCGATCCGGTCGATATACTGCTCAACTTCCTTGACGTTCTCCGCCCTCTCAATCCGGTTTTCTGCCGGGAAATAAACCTTGGTGGTCGTTCCCGCACCGCAGGCGGCGATCGTCTGTTTTTCTTCCATAATCAATATATTATAGAGACATTCCTTGCCCGGAACCGCATAACCGACATTTTCAAAATTGCCCGCCATATTTTTCTGGCGGTAGAGATAGTACGGTTTCAGTCCCATCTCCTCGGCATACTGCGCGGTCAGGTCAATCATCTCCTGTGTATTGACAATCTTCAGATTTCCGTAGCGCTCCTTATAGATATTCAGGCGCGCCGCGCGCTTGATCGCCAGCGAATGCACCGTCACGCTGTCCGGTCTGAGTGCCTTGATCTCCTCCATTGTCTGGCGGACATCGTCGATCGTCTCCTCCGGCAGACCCACGATCAGGTCCATATTGATATTGTCAAATCCCAGCTCCCGCGCCAGCAGGAATTTTTCCTTCACATCCTCCACCGTATGACGGCGTCCGATGAGGTCAAGCGTCGCCTGCTTCATCGTCTGCGGATTGATGGAAATACGGGAAATGCCGTGATTCCGGAGCACCTGCAGCTTTTCGCGCGTGATGCTGTCCGGACGTCCCGACTCAACGGTAAATTCAACTGCCTGTTCCACCGGGAATAATTCTTCCACCTTTGTCAGGATCTCATCCAGATCCTGCGGATTTAACGAGGTCGGTGTGCCGCCTCCAAAATAGATGGTCGAAAGCGGGCGATCCTTCATCTGCTCCGCCACATATTCCATTTCCTTAAAAAGCGCCTCTTTGTAGAGGTCCATCCGTTTTTCCCATTTCACAATCGGAAACGACGTAAACGAACAGTACAGGCAGGTCGTCGGACAGAACGGGATTCCCACATACAGGCTATACCCATTCTCATAATCGATCGTGGACAGCAGGCGTCTCTCGCGCTCCGCCACGTCGATGCTCAGATCGATCTTTTCCTTGCTGGTAAAATACGTCTCGCGCATATAGGTCTCGATCTGCTCGTCCGTCCATCCATCATACAGCTTCGTGAGCGCAATCTTCGTCGGACGGATACCGGTAAGCGTTCCCCACGGAAGCTCTCTGCCGGTCTGGGCACTCAAAAGACGGTATAACGTCTGTTTGATCTCATTTTTCGTCTCAAAACGGTTGGAAAAATCCGGATAAATCAAAGCAAAGTGAACAGCTTCTTTCTTCACCGGCGTCACATCCAGGGAAAACGAGTTTCCGTCCCGGACTCCCCGCACAATCAGATCCGCCTCCCCGGCTTCCTCCTCCTTGTGCGTAAATGTCTCGCCCGGATAAAATGCCATCAGGAGTTCACGGATATCCTGTTCAAAGGACGCGTCATTTAACAAAATCGCTATCATGCTTCGCGCCCCCTGTATCCCGCCAGCGGATTGTACTGTTTTTCGTCGGCGATCGTCGTATATCCCATATGTCCCGGATATACATTCGTATCATCCGGCAGGTTCAGAAGGATATCTGCCACCGAATGAATCATCTGACGTCCGCTTCCAGTCGGGAAATCGATGCGTCCGTAAGAACCTTCAAATAAGGTATCTCCCGAAAACAGCACCTTCTCTGATTTTACATAATAACAACAGGAACCTTCTGTATGTCCCGGTGTATGAAGCATCTGGAACGTGTAGCCCGCTGCCTCGAACGTCTCTCCATCCTTCAAAAGCATATCCGCTTTCAGATGCAGACCGCCGCCCTGAAACTGGACGGACAGGTTCTTATCCGGATCCGCCAAGACCGCCTGCTCCTGCTCACAGGCATAGACCGGCACGCCCAGATCCCGTCTCAGCTCTTCCATCGCCGTCACATGGTCAAAATGTCCATGAGTCAGCAGAATCGCCTTTGCCTTCGCTCCGGTCTGCGCCAGTGCATCCTCGATCCGCGCCGCCTCATCGCCCGGATCGACAATCACAGCTTCTTTCGTCTCCGGATGCACCGCAATATAACAGTTCGTCTGGACCATTCCCACGATCAGCCGTTTTATCTCCATCTTTTCCTCCTAATAATATGTGAAACTTTCACAGGGTGTAAGTACCTGTGAAATATAGAGAGAACCGCTTATCCGGCAGTTCTCTCTATATCTAATACTCCTTCAATCTGTCTGAGTTTATCAGATAATTTATTTAATTCCTCAATTCCGTGAATATCGAACGTCATGACGATCGTCGCCTTGCCCTGCTTGCTTGTCCGCACATTCATCGAGGTAATATCGATCTGGCGCTCGGTAAATACCTTGGAAATATCCACAAACATACCGATGCGGTTGTTCGCATAGATCTTGATTTCGGTGGAGTATTTTTCCGTGCCCGTCTGTGCTTCCGGCTGCTGCCACTCGGCTTCAATCAGGCGCTCACGCTCTTCCTGCGGCAGATTCATCACATTGATGCAGTCCGTCCGGTGGATCGAGATACCGCGTCCCCTTGTGACAAATCCGACGATCTCATCGCCCGGAACCGGGCTGCAGCACTTCGAAAAACGAACCGCCAGATCGTGGATTCCCTTGACAACGATACCACTCTTCGACTTCCCGGCTGCGATCACCGGAACCTTGTTTCCATCCGACGCCATGTTATCGAGGATCGTCGTGTCGGTTACTTCTTTCTTTAACTTCTTGTTGCGCTCATCCAGCATCTTGTTGATGACCTGTCCCTCTTTGAGAGCGCCATGTCCGATCGATGCCAGAACGGAATCCCAGTCACGGTACGCATAGCGCTTCATGACCTTTTCCATATATTCCGGTTTATTTAACTCCGAATAATTGATGTCCTTCGCCTTACAATATTTATCCAGAAGCGCACGGCCGCGCAGGATATTGTCCTCTTTCAGCTCGCTCTTGAACCACTGGTTGATCTTATTCTTCGCCTGTGTACTCTTAACCAGTTTCAGCCAGTCGCGGCTCGGTCCCTTGGAATTCTGGGAGGTAATAATCTCGACACGGTCACCATTTTTAATGACATAATCGATGTTGACCAGTTTTCCGTTGACACGGGCACCAACCATCTTGTTGCCGACCGCACTGTGGATCGAATACGCAAAATCGATCGGTGTGGAACCGCTCGGCAGGTTCTTGACATCACCCGTCGGGGTAAAGCAGTATACATCATCCGTAAAGAGGTCCAGATCACTCTTTAAGAGACTTAAGAACTCTTTATTATCGGACATATCCCGCTGCCATTCCAGGATCTCACGCAGCCAGGAAAGCTTTGCCTCGGCGCTGTCGATCGCCGCCTTGCTGCTGCCGCTCTCCTTATATTTCCAGTGTGCAGCGATACCGTATTCTGCAATCCGGTGCATCTCATAAGTACGGATCTGGATCTCAAAAGGCTGTCCGACCGAACTCATCAGCGTTGTATGCAGAGACTGATACATATTCGGTTTCGGCATGGCAATATAATCTTTAAAACGTCCCGGAATCGGTTTGTACATCTCATGGATGACACCGAGCGCCGCATAACAGTCTTTCACGCTCTCCACGATAATCCGGACCGCAAAAATATCATAGATCTGATCCAGCGTCTTGTCCTGGTTTACCATCTTTTTATAGATGCTGAAGAAATGTTTCACAC
>ERZ791574.1385-NODE-1385-length-12831-cov-3.242173_pt1 | contig 12831 bp, 6 predicted proteins | sample MGYA00433098_ERZ791574 | MGnify/ENA primary metagenome ERZ791574 (study PRJEB30046, sample SAMN00791933) | human gut metagenome | study: EMG produced TPA metagenomics assembly of the A metagenome-wide association study of gut microbiota in type 2... | reverse complement strand
GAATAACCGGATTTATGAATACCCCTTCATCGAAAGCCAGTTTAGTAACCATGAAAGTCTTGTCTGTATCACGTACATAAAGAGGAATGATAGGTGATTCGGTAGCACCGATTTCGAAACCTGCCTCACGGAAACGTTTCAAAGCATAGTTGGTAGCTTCCCACAGAGCTTCGAGTCTTTCCGGCTCATTCTGAATGATATGAAGAGCTTCTAAAGCAGATGCAGTAGCAGCCGGAGTATTGGATGCACTAAATATATATGTACGAGCATTGTGACGCAACCAGTTGATGATAGAAGAGTCAGCAGCGATAAAACCACCGATAGAAGCCAAAGACTTGCTGAAAGTACCCATAATCAGATCAATCTCATGAGTTAATCCGAAGTGGTCACAAACACCGCGTCCCTGCTTTCCGAATACACCTAAACCATGAGCTTCATCTACCATGATAGTAGCATTGTACTTATGTTTCAAACGTACAATTTCAGGTAAGTTTGCCAAATCGCCTTCCATGGAGAATACGCCGTCAACGATAATCAGTTTTACTGAATCTGGATTGCACTTTTGCAGTTGCTTTTCCAAATCAGCCATATCATTGTGCTTATATTTTAATTGCTGGGAGAAGGAAAGACGACGACCGTCTACGATCGAAGCGTGGTCACGATCATCACAAATGATATAATCATTGCGGTCTGTCAAAGCAGGAATAACTCCGGAATTCACCGTAAAACCGGTTGAGAAGCAGAGCGCTTCATCTTTGCCTACAAAGGCAGCCAGTTCTTTTTCCAACTGAACGTGCAGGTCAAGCGTACCATTCAAGAAGCGCGAGCCTGCGCAACCGGAACCATATTTATGCATGGCGTTGATACCTGCTTCAATCACTCTTTCATCTCCCGTAAGGCCAGTGTATGCATTGGAACCGAACATCAACACTTCGTGTCCGCCCATTTCTACCTCTGTACCCTGCTTTCCTTCTATCTCACGGAAATATGGGTAAACGCCCTGTGCCATAAACTTTTGTGGCAGGTCGTACTTAGCTAACTTCTCTTGTAATAATCCCATGAATTATAATTTTTATACTCATACTCAGATCGTTCGCTGACGATCTTACATCCTTTTATCTTAACAAGTGTTTAAAAACAGGGGGCAAAGATAACAAAATTTGCTTTTATCTGTTCTTTTTAAGAGAAAAAAGTTGCTCTCGTATGATTAGAAACCTCTAACAGATTAAAATTTAAGATATTTATATTACTTTTGTCGTCTACAATCGACAAGAATAGCATGAACGAAAGAATGAAAAAAATAAAATTCGTCGTCAATCCTATTTCGGGAACACAAAGTAAAGAATTGATTCTTAACTTGCTGGACGAAAAAATAGACAAGGCGAGATACTCTTGGGAAGTAGTGTATACGGAAAGAGCCGGTCATGCAGTAGAAATAGCTGCCAAAGCTGCCGAAGAGAAAACAGATATAGTAGTGGCTATCGGTGGGGACGGAACGATCAATGAAATAGCTCGTTCGTTGGTGCATACTGATACCGCGCTGGGAATTATTCCCTGCGGATCGGGCAATGGACTGGCGAGGCATCTGCATATACCGATGGAACCGAAGAGAGCATTGGAAGTGCTGAACGAAGGTTGCATGGATGTGATAGATTATGGTAAGATCAACGGTACAGATTTTTTCTGCACTTGCGGAGTGGGATTCGACGCGTTTGTCAGTCTGAAGTTTGCGCATGCCGGTAAACGGGGGCTATTGACTTATCTGGAGAAAACCCTGCAGGAAAGTCTTAAATATGAGCCGGAAACGTACGAACTGGAAACGGAAAACGGAGTCTCCAAGTATAAAGCCTTCCTGATTGCCTGCGGAAACGCGTCGCAATATGGAAACAATGCTTATATCGCACCACAAGCCACTCTGACAGATGGTTTGCTGGATGTGACCATTCTCGAACCGTTCACCGTATTGGACGTTCCTTCATTGGCCTTTCAATTATTCAATAAAACAATCGATCAGAATAGCCGTATCAAGACTTTCCGCTGCAAACAGTTGTGCATCCGCCGGACTACTCCGGGCGTCGTGCATTTTGATGGTGACCCCATGGAAACGGATGCCAATGTAAATATTCAACTGATTCAAAGAGGATTGCGCGTGGTAGTGCCACGAGCATCGGAAAAGGACGCAGCCAATGTGCTCCAAAGAGCGCAGGAATATATGAATGGTATCAAATTGATGAATGAAGCCATCGTCGACAATATAACAGATAGAAACAAGAAAATATTGAAAAAGCTGACAAAGAAAGTCTGATAAAATAACGGATTACTGACACCGAATTACAAATTATTGCGTACTTTTGCGCAGTTTTGGTTCGATCAAAATAAAAACGCGAGTGATAATCGTTTAAATAAAAAATATATGTTTAGAACGCACACATGTGGAGAACTTAGAATCTCTGATGTAAACAAGCAAGTCACGCTGTCCGGATGGGTACAGCGCAGCCGTAAGATGGGAGGGATGACTTTCATTGACCTTCGCGACCGTTACGGAATTACCCAATTGGTTTTTAATGAAGAAATTAATGCTGAACTCTGTGAACGTGCTAATAAATTGGGACGTGAGTTCGTCATTCAAGTGACAGGAACGGTTAATGAACGTTTCAGCAAGAATGCAAACATTCCTACCGGAGACATTGAAATCATTGTTTCCGAACTGAACGTACTAAATACTGCCATGACTCCTCCGTTCACTATCGAAGATAACACGGATGGGGGTGATGATATCCGCATGAAATACCGTTATCTGGATTTACGCCGTAACGCTGTACGTTCCAATTTGGAACTGCGTCATAAAATGACAATTGAAGTTCGCAAATATCTGGATAGTCTGGGTTTCATCGAAGTGGAAACGCCCGTTTTGATCGGTTCTACTCCTGAAGGCGCACGCGACTTCGTGGTGCCGTCACGTATGAATCCGGGACAGTTCTACGCACTTCCGCAGTCTCCGCAGACCTTAAAACAGTTGTTGATGGTTTCCGGTTTCGACCGTTATTTCCAGATTGCGAAATGTTTCCGCGACGAGGACTTACGTGCCGATCGTCAGCCGGAATTTACACAGATCGACTGTGAAATGAGCTTCGTTGAGCAAGAAGATATTATCACTACTTTCGAAGGAATGGCTAAACATTTGTTTAAGACTCTTCGTGGTGTGGAACTGAATGAACCATTCCAACGTATGTCTTGGGCGGACGCCATGAAATATTATGGTAGCGATAAACCGGATTTGCGTTTCGGCATGAAATTCGTGGAACTGATGGATATCATGAAAGGTCACGGATTCTCTGTATTCGATAATGCGGCTTATGTGGGTGGTATCTGTGCCGAAGGTGCTGCGACTTATACCCGCAAGCAGCTGGATGCATTGACCGAATTTGTAAAGAAACCGCAGATTGGTGCGAAAGGAATGGTTTATGCCCGTGTGGAAGCCGACGGAACGGTGAAATCGAGTGTAGATAAATTCTATGCGCAGGAGGTGCTCCAGCAAATGAAAGAAGCATTCGGAGCTAAACCGGGTGATTTGATTCTGATTCTGTCTGGCGACGATGTAATGAAAACACGTAAACAACTTTGCGAGCTTCGTCTGGAAATGGGTGCTCAACTGGGATTGCGTGATAAGAATAAGTTTGTTTGCCTTTGGGTGATTGACTTCCCGATGTTCGAATGGAGCGAAGAGGAAGGACGCCTGATGGCTATGCATCATCCGTTTACTCATCCGAAAGAGGAAGATATTCCGATGTTGGACACTGACCCGGCAGCTGTACGTGCAGATGCATACGATATGGTAATCAACGGTGTGGAAGTTGGCGGCGGATCTATCCGTATCCACGATGCGAAATTGCAGGCGAAGATGTTCGAGATTCTTGGATTCACTCCGGAGAAGGCAGAGGCACAGTTTGGCTTCCTGATGAATGCCTTTAAGTATGGTGCGCCTCCTCACGGTGGTTTGGCATACGGACTCGACCGTTGGGTGTCTTTGTTTGCAGGATTGGATTCTATACGCGACTGTATTGCGTTCCCGAAAAATAATTCCGGACGTGATGTAATGCTGGACGCACCCTCTGCAATCGACCAGAGCCAGCTTGATGAACTGAATTTGATCGTAGATTTGAAAGAGGGCGAGTGAAAGAATCTGTACGCATATTCCGTTTTATAGTCATCGGTACAATGAACGCTTTGATTATGGCGTTGGTTGTATGGTTAATGATGAAAGAAATGTCATTTGACGGCGACTATATGGTGGCTAATATAACAGCGTATCTGATAGCTCAAATCCATAACTTTATCTGGTGCAAATACTGGATATTCCCTGTAGAAAATAAAAAGAATAGTATCTGGAAACAGATACTGCTCTTTTGTTCTGCTTTTGCCGTGGCTTACACCGCACAGTTTTTATTTCTTATCTTATTGGTAGAAGGACTGGACATGAATGAATATCTGGCTCAATTTCTGGGATTGTTTATTTATGGAGGAGCTAATTTCCTAGCCAACAAGAAAATAACTTTTCAATGAAATAGTTATTAAATATAATATATAGAAAGGGCACAGAGTTTTAAATTTAGATTTTGACTCTGTGCCCTTCTTATTTCCTTATTGTAGCAGAGACATTTCCCACATAATAAATATAATAGGGACTGTCTGACAAGTCCCTATTAATAATTTCACCCACGCTATAACTATCTGTAGCGTGGGTGATTTTCAATATTTAGAATTCGTTAGACAGCTCCTTTTTTGTTGTGATATTTATAAATATCCTCTCTTATGTCTTTGGGAGTGAACTTTATTGGGGAACTTCTGCATTGAACTTTAATCGAGAAAGCGTTTGGTAAGTCCTTCGTATTCGTCAATCCGGCGATCACGGAGGAAAGGCCACCAGCGGCGGACGTTTTCCGAGCGTTCCATATCTATTTCCACTACCATGTTTTCCGGATGATCGTTTCCGGCTTGTGCCAGGAATTCTCCTTGCGGTCCTGCTACGAAACTGTTTCCCCAAAATAGGATGCCGTTTGTCTGTCCGGAAGGATCGGGCTCGTGTCCTACACGGTTGACGGAGATAACAGGAAGACCATTGGCAACGGCATGGGCACGCTGCGAAATAATCCAGGCGTTGAGTTGGCGGGCTTTTTCGTCGTCCGTGTCACTGCTTTCCCAGCCAATGGCAGTAGGATAAATTAAAAGTTCCGCACCTTTCAGTGCCATCAGGCGGGCAGCTTCCGGATACCATTGATCCCAGCATACCAGTACGCCCAGCTTTCCTAAAGAGGTTTGAATAGGTTCAAAACCGATGTCTCCGGGAGTGAAATAGAATTTTTCGTAGTAAGCCGGATCATCGGGAATATGCATTTTCCGGTATTTACCCGCAATGCTTCCGTCGCGGTCGAACACAACAGCGGTGTTATGATATAGTCCGGGGGCACGTTTCTCAAAAAGAGAGGTGACAAGGACTACTTTATTGGCGGCTGCCAACTCGGAATAAAAGCCTGTGGATGGTCCGGGAATGGGTTCAGCCAGATCAAACAGGTTGGTGTTTTCTGTTTGGCAGAAATAAAGTGAATTGTGTAACTCTTGAAGCACAATCAGTTGCGCACCGTGAGCAGCGCAAGCCTCGATACTCTTTGCGAGGTTCATCAGGTTGACCCGAATATCTGCGGTATTGGATTGTTGGATGATTCCGACTTTTATCTTTTTCATGATGAATAATTACTTGGTTGATTCATTCGTTATTTTATAACTCCCAATGGGTATTGCATGGTGACACAATGCAGGGAACCGTGTTGCTTAATCAGGGCACGGCAGTCTATTCCGATTATTTGATAGTCTGGGAATGCTTGTTGTAACACTTCTCTTGCTTTTTGGTCATTTGCCGGCTGATGGTATGTCGGGTAGAGAATAACTTCGTTCATAATCAGGAAGTTGGCGTAAGTTGCGGGCAGGCGTTCGCCGTCTTCTTCGATCTTGTCCGCCATCGGTAAGGCTAACAGGCGATAGGGTTCTCCTGCTAAGGTGCAGAATGTTTTCAGTTGTTCCTCCATTGCGAGTAATGCTTCGTAGTGTTCGTCTTCTTTGTCGTCGCATTTTACGTAAGCAATGGTGTCGGTAGAACAGAAACGTACCAAAGTGTCGATGTGGCTGTCAGTGTCGTCGCCGGCAAGATAGCCGTGGTCTAACCAAAGAACCTTTTGCAGGTGGAAGGTTGATTTCAGGTATTCTTCTATCTCTACCTGGTTCAGTCGCCCGTTCCGCTGGGGAGACAGCAGACATTCGGAGGTAGTGAGCAGTGTGCCCATTCCGTCGCTTTCGATGGAGCCTCCTTCGAGAACGAAATCGAGGCGGTCTATATACTGGCCTTTCAAGGCTCCGGCTTCTACCGCTTGTTTGGTGATTTGATTATCCAGTTCGGAAGCAAATTTCAGTCCCCAGCCGTTGAATGTAAAGTCGAGCAGGGAAGGGGTGCCGGTGTCTATCATGGTGATGGCTCCGTGGTCGCGTGCCCATGTGTCATTGGTGGCACATTCCAGAAAGCGGACGTTGTTCATGTTGACGCTCGTCTTGACGTCCTCGAGTTCGCCGTTTTCGTTGAGCGTGCCGGTCGTTTCGCCGAACACGTCGCCGGACTCGAGCTTGAGATCGGTGTTCTTGAGAACATCGGCACCGGTCTTGTCGCCGACAGTGATCATGGAGGCGAGCTCATTGAGATCGCCCGCAACGTCGTCGTTCACGGAGCCGCTGCCCGTGATGCTGTCGATCAGGGGCTTGGTTTCGGACTCGGCATTGCCGTTCTCTTTAATATTGACGGACGCGTCGGAGGTGGCGAAGTAGAAGCTGTTGCCCGTGCCGGTCAGCTTGTCGAGGTTGAGCTGCGTGCCCGTCTGGGGAGCATCGTCGGCGAAAGTCTGGACCTTGGGAGTGTTGGCAGGCGCGTCGAAGAGCGAGATCTTGACGTCCGTGGCCTTCAGTTCGTTGAGCTTAACCTTGCCGTGGACGTTCAGCGTCGAATCCTTGCCGAGGATCGATTTCGTGGCGGTGACGTTCACGAGCGTCATGTCGGTCCGGACCGTGGCCGCGGAACCGTCAGTATTTAACAGCGGTCTGTACATCCAACCCTGTTTGTTGCCCACCATGGACAGGGTGGCATCGGTGCCGTAGATGCCGCCCTCGACCTTGACGCCTTCGACCCTGACGGTGGCGTGTCCAACCGTGGAGCTGCTGTCGGCGGGATTGCCATAAGCATCGTCACGGACAAGACCACCCGCGAAAATGCTGTTCTTGACCACGAGGGCCTTGTCCTTGGCAACGATGCTGAGGTTCGCCTCCTTCACGAAGGAATGCGTCTTGTGACCGGACGCCAGACCGCCGGCGACAATGCCGTGGTTGAACGTGCCGCCTTCAATCGTCACGTTCGTCGTGCCGACCGTGGTCTTTGCACCCTTGTTGGCATTGCCGTAGTAGACGATGGCTGCACTGCCGCCCACAACGGCACTGTTGAAGGTGCCGCCCTTGATCGTGACGTGGGTGGCGCCGATCTCCGACTCGGCCTCGGCGTCGATAATGCCACTATAAGAGCCCCCGTGCTTCATCAGGTCGCCGCCCAGTACGAAGAGCTCCGTGCAGTCGGTCTTGTAATCAGTGGTTCCGAAAGAACCGCCGTTGATGGTCACGCTTGCGACGGCGTTCTTGTTGCTGCGGGCGACCTTAAGATTGTCGCTTCCGCCCGTTCCGCCGACCACGGCATAGACCTCACCGCCGTTGATCACGACGTTCGTGTTTTCAACCGAATGAGTGATGGCCTTGTCCCTGTCGCCGGAATAGTGGCCGCCGATCGCCATGTTCCACTTGCCGCTCTGAACGGTCACCGTGTTGTTGAGCGCAGCCTGCTGAGCGGTGTCGCTCCACTTGTTCCAACCGCCAACAACGCGATTATCAAAGTTGGAGATGATATTCGCCTCTGTGACGGTAATGTCCTTGCCTGCGCCTTCAACATAAACAGAGACCGCTGCATGAACCCCGACCGAAAACGCCAGACCACCTGCAACAGCAACGGCCACAGCGGCCTTCCTGCCCGTCTGATGGGACTTCGTCATCTCGTTGACAACCGTCATGGCGCCGCGCGCCCTGTTAAAGACAATCTTGAATGTAGAATTCATTTCACCATTCCTCTTGTTATGTTTGACAACCGTGCCGTAGCACAATGTGCGGCGAAGTTTCCGCGATTTCATGTCTCCCGCACAGGCGGGGAAACCCGCCCCCCCCAGAAAACTTAAACCATTGGAATATAATGGTATTTTTGTTGCCTTCCACTTCATTGCACTTGTTGCTGATTTACCACACAAGACCGTTTTCTAAGCCTCACCATTCCTGAAGCCGAGAAAACTCCATGTCCAAAAGCACCGTCGCCCCATCTGGGCGATCCCGAATGAATAAAAAAAAGCCGATCCCGAATGAACATTCGGAATCGACTTTTGTTTTGGGTCGGCAGTCGGCTTAGTAGTCGAAGAGGACCGGCGTACGTTTTTCCTTGGCGAACTTCATGGCGCGCCAGAAGATCGAGAAGGCGAACTTGGCGAGGGACTCGGTGCTGTAGGTCTCCTTCTTGCCATCCTCGGCGCCCGTCTCGACGTCCTTGAGCGTCTTGGCGGGATAGCCCTCGGTTTCGGTCCACGAGAGGATCGTCTCCTCCTTGGCGAGCCAGCAGATCTCGTTGATGTGCTCGAGTTCCTGCTCAAGCGCGCCGAGCGTGCCGATCATCACCTCATTGCCCGTGGGCATCGGGCCGCGAAAGACCATCGTGGACTTCGTGATCGGAACCCAGACCATCACGCTGCGGAAAAGCGAGTAGACGTGCTCGTGGTCCTCGGCGAGGCGCTTGATGAGCGGATGCTCGGTGAAGTCCCAGCCCTTTTCGAGCGTTTCGGGAATCGTCTCCTCGTACGTGTGGGCGGCCGTTACGAGCAGCATCGCTCCGAAGGCATCCCAGTCGGGCTTGTCCGTGTAGTAGGCCTTGTCGTTGCTCTCCTCCCAGGTCTCGGGAAGCTGGTTTTCAGGCGTCACCGCCTGAAGCATCTCGTCGCGCCATGCACAGACGATCTCCTGCACCTCCTCCGGGGAGAGCTTCTCCTCGTCCTCGGCCTCCGTGCGCTTGAAGTCGACGCCGTTGGCTTCGGCCCAGGCCTCCACGACCGTCTTCCAATTGCGGGTGTAATAGCGGGTGAAGGTGCCCGCGTACAAGTCGAGTCCCATCTTCAGGTCTCCTAAGTCTGATTTCGTCGGACGACCACTATATATAAGGGGATCCTGCCGTCCGTTCTCCATGATGACGAAAGGATACAGACATTTGCGCTAATGCGCTTGAACGCCGACGGCACCCGCCTTCTCGACGCCCCTGCCCTTCCCGGGAGATCTGCATAAGGGTTTTCCACGAGAGGGGCATCCCGAAACTTGAGCAGGATCACCACCCTTCCAAGGGTTTTGGTCGTCCCTGCAACTGATGCAGGTCAAGGCGCCCCCAGAGAGGCGCTCTTCCCAACGCCTGTCTTTGGTATCCTTGCGGGTATTTGCCACTCATGTACGACACCAGGATCGTCAAACAAAGGATAAATCAATGAGCAACGCCACCTTCTCCAGGAAGCCGCTCGTCGCGGCCGTCCTGACCACGCTCGCCGTCTTCTCCGCAGGCGCCATGGCCGGCGACAACGAAGAACCCAAAACGAATGTCGATCTGACCGTCGGCGCCGCCGAGAGCACCGAGAACAAAACCGTCGCGAGCACGGTCCAGAACGAACAGACCTGGGACGAGACCTGGGCGAAGAAGTTCAACGAAAAGTTTACGAACGCCTCCGGCAAGGTCACGATCAATGACCAGGGCAGTAACAAGATCACGATCAGCAAGGGCGCGGACGAGAAGACCTCCGGCAAGCTCACCAACAATCTTTCCAGCCTGACGCTCAACGTCGGCCTCGACATCTCCGAAGGCGGCACGTTCGTCAACAACGGCACGATCGAAGCCAACAAGGCGATCACGGTCGACGGCTCCCTTGTCAACACCGGCACGCTCAAGACCAACGCCGACCTGACGGTCAAGGGCGGCTTTGACAACGCCAAGGGCAAGATCGAAGTCACGGGCACGGGCACAGAAAACGCCAAGGCGAACGTGACGATCAACGGCCCCACCGACAACACCGACCTTGATGCCGCCCCCGCCTCCGTCGTCATGGGCGACATCACGCTCACGAACGCCACCCTGACGAACAACGACAAGGGCTACAAGCTCAAGACCGAAGCCGACAAGAAGGAAGGCGAAAACGACAAGAAGCCCGAAACGCGCGCTCGCGTGAGTTACGGCAATGTCACGCTCAAGACCGGCGGCAAGTTCGTCAACGCCGAAAGCGCTCTTGACAGCGGCTCCAGCCTCACCATCGCCTCCGATGCAGTCAATGCCGAAATCAACGGCAAGTCCACCTGGGGCACCATCAAGGCCCAGAAGGAGAATGCCGTCACCGTCGGTGCCGCCGGCACCCTCTCCGCCGACCACCTTGTGTACGACTATGATGCCGGCACCAGCGCCACCATCGCCAACCTCGTTTCCGTGACCGAAGGCGGCACGTTCACCGTCAACAAGGGCCTCACCGTGAGCTCCTTCGCTAACGGCGGCTCCTTCGACCTCTCCAAGGACAAAAACAAGTACCTCGCCTCCGGCGCCTCCCTCATCTTCGGCAAGGCTCAGGCCTTCGAGCAGGGTGAGGACGGCAAGATCGACGACGGCGACTACCATAAGGGCACCGTCACGCTCTCCGGCTACAAGGCCGACTGGAAAGTAGAAAACGCCACTTCCAAGACCGGCACCGAAGGCGATGCCGAAACGGAACAGAATGGTTCTTGGGATGTCACCAAGTTCGGCTCCGTCACGGTCTACAACAACGCCCAGCTCACGATTTCCAGCAACAAGGTCAACGGCTTCGACGACCATGGCTATACGCCTTCCCTGTCGCTCGGGAGCCTCACGCTCAATTCGACGGTCCTCAAGGTGACGCCGTCCGTCAAGGTTGCAACGCTCACGGGCTTCGTCAGCATTGCGGTCAGGGCTGTCAACGACCTCCCTGACTCCGGTGCTGAAGACATCGACATCACCAAGCTCGGGCTCAAAGACTGGACGAAGGACAACTACGCCACGAAGCTTGAAGAGCTCCTCGGCAAGATGAACGAAAAGCAGCTTGAGGCGTTCAAGAAGTCCTACGACAATTCCATCAAGACTGAAACCGACAAGCTTGCAATCAAGGACATCACGCACACCAACGCCACCCAGACGATCACGGGCAGCGACGTCGCCATCGGCTCGATCACGTTTGCCTCGACCTCCGTCGAGCCCACCACGTCTAAGGTCGTGACCAGCCGTGAAGGCGCAGGCGAAGGCGGCAACAAGCCTGAAGAAGACCGCGGCTCCGTCAAGCTCGATGCCATTACTCAGGCCATGGGCACCCAGACGCTGAACATCGAAGGCGAATCCCGCGTTGAAGTCGGCTCCCTCTCGCTCGGCAACGGCACGCTCAACATCAAGGGCTCCGACGTCATCATCCACAAGACCGACAAGATCAACGGCACGCTGACGGCTGAATCCGGTTACCTCGGTCTCAACGTCGCCACGTCCATGGCTGACAAGATCAAGGCCGACACGACGACCACCAAGACCACTACGAGCACTCCGACCTTCGTCCTTGAAGTCGGCGCGCCCGTCGTGTTCGGTGAAGATGCCAAGGTGACCTTCGGCGGCCCTGCCACGAATACGCCCGACTCCACTTCCGACGCTGAGAAGGTCGGTGCCGAGCTCACGTTCGCCGGCGACACGACGCTCAAGTTCGACGCGGCCAACTTCAACCGCAACGCACTCTTCACGGCCGACGGCCTCAAGGGTCAGATCACAGCCGGACAGGATGTCGAGGTCACGCTTGACGGCGCCAACCTCACCTGGGGCGCCTACAAGCTCTTCGAGAACTTCGAGCAGGGTGACGCCCTCAAGGACAAGCTCGTGATGGGCGAGCTCACCGCCGCCGACGCCTGGAAGAACCAGGTCGGCGACCATTTCGAGATCAAGCAGAACTCCGAAGGCGACTGGATGATCGTTGCCGGCGGCACGTCCGTCGAAGGCTCCGGCCTCAACGTCTCCGCGAAGAACCTCGTCTCGAAGATCTTCGCCGGCGAACGCTCCACGGGTGCCGACACCCAGCTGATCAACCAGATCCTCTCCACGGGCGCCTCGCTCCAGGAGATCAGCAGCATGATCAACTCCGTGACGGGTCTCGGCGCCATCTCCGGCGTCAAGGCCATGACGGTTGACTTCCAGGGCTACACGGCCGACATGATCGAGCATCATGCCGCCACGATGCCCAAGGAAATGGGCGGTTGGTGGGTCCAGCCTCTGGGCGCCCGTCTGAAGACGGACGACCTCTCCATGGGCGGCTCCGCCTACGGCTACTCCCTTGACACCTACGGCATCATGGGCGGCTTCGACACCCATTTGAAGAACGGCTGGACGATCGGTGCCGCCGCCTCCTACCAGTCGGGTGATGCCGACGGCGAAGGCGACGTCCTCCCCGTCTCGACCGATGTCAAGAACGTCGGCCTGCACCTCTGGGGCTCCCGCATGTACGGTGAGACGAACGTCATCGGCACGCTCTCCTATGTGCCGACCGACGGCGACGTGACGATGCAGCTCGGCAACCTCGAGCTCGCCTCCGAACTCAAGGCCAAGGCCCTCTCCGCCGGCATCCGCGCCGAACGCGAGTTCAA
>ERZ791574.1380-NODE-1380-length-12862-cov-1.907551_pt1 | contig 12862 bp, 7 predicted proteins | sample MGYA00433098_ERZ791574 | MGnify/ENA primary metagenome ERZ791574 (study PRJEB30046, sample SAMN00791933) | human gut metagenome | study: EMG produced TPA metagenomics assembly of the A metagenome-wide association study of gut microbiota in type 2... | reverse complement strand
CGGGAGCCCGCCGGCAAAAACAGAAAAAGCGATGAAAACCATTATTGCTGTCAAGGAATCAGCCGAAAAAGGCAAAACCCACGCTGTTAAAGAGGCGGCTAAACGTTTTCCTTTTCAAAGCGTGGAATACTTTGATTACTACGGGTATAATATCCCGCAAAATGAAAAAGGCGAAATTATATGCCGTGGCACTATTAACGTAAACGGGAATGAAAAGACAATAGGCTTTTCAAGCGAGGGTGATTACAGAAGCGTCGTCGACAATGCTTTGAAAGTTATCACATGCGGCGAAACTATCGAGGTAGATGTAATTGTTACGGCCAGCCGCACAAGAGGAGGATCGGTAGACGCTATTAATGACTTTGCTGCAAAACATGGTTATGACGTAATCTGGACATCGCTCTATCACGGCGTGAATATCAACGGTGAACAAAACATGTTGCTCTCCAACGGCTTTAACCTTAACGTAGCCTTTGCCGGAAGCATAGAAACACTAATCAAAAACCTGCTGTCATGAAACTGTCGCATTATAAAATAACTTTGTTAATTATCCTATTATATTCTTTCTGTACAGCGAACTTAAAAGCACAACAAGGAGGAGGCTCTACGGATCCTCTTTCATTTTGGGTGGAACTGACCGGATATTACGACGCAGGCAAAAAATTAGAATGTACTATAGTATCTGATTACATGGTAGCTATTACCGATTGTGAAATGCCTGGACATGTAGATAATGATCCGCTCTTTAGTGCATTGACTATTCCAGATGTCATTACAAGTAATTACGGTACGTTCAGCGTAGTTCGCATTGATATGGATGCATTTTCGGATACATATAATCTTCGTGAATTAACCATACCAGAAAGTGTAACAGGAATTAGTCATTTAGCATTCCGTGGTCTTACAAACAGATTGACCAAATTAACTATTCTTGCAAATGAGCCACCTAAAATATTAAGCGGCGATAGCGCTCCTGTCTTTTGGGGAATTGGTAATATACCCATTTATGTCCCTGACGAATCAATAGAAAATTACAAAAAATCGGATGGATGGAAAAATTACAACATACGAGGCATTTCATATAACGATGTAGTTTCCATAAGTCTGGACAAACACGATATTTCCATTGCGAGAGATTCTACAGTTCTTCTAACAGCCACAGCACTTCCCGAAGACGCTGATGACACAAGCGTAGTTTGGAGTAGTGACAACGAAAATATAGCAACAGTTGATGAAAACGGATTAGTCACAGCGATTGGCATAGGAGAAACTGTCATTACAGCAACTGCACATGACGGTTCGGGAAGAAAGGACAAATGTAATATTACTGTAACGCCAAAATTGGTGAAGCAAATAACATTAAGCAATGATGAAATAACGCTTTATAATAATGACAACGTGCAGTTAACTGCAACTGTGTATCCGGAAGACGCGGACATTAAAGATGTTACTTGGAGCAGCAGTAATGGGGCCTTAAAGGTTGACGAAAACGGTCTTGTGACATGTGTAGACTATAGTTATGGTGAAGCGGTTGTTACAGCAACAGCCAAAGATGGTTCTGGGGTAACTGCTACATGTAAAGTCACACTTAAACAAAGGCAAATTACGTCTTTGTCTTTGAGTGCAGATGAATTGTCTTTGGAAAGAACCTCAACAGCGTTGTTAACTTCCCATATAATTCCTGACAATGCAGACCGTCCTGCATTGATCTGGCGAAGTAGTGACGAAAATGTTGCGACGGTAAATTATCCGGGAGTTTTTAGCACAGAGGGATTTGTAACTGCCGTGGGAGTGGGCGAAGCAGTCATTACCGCTTACACAACAGACGGTTCGGGCATAACCGCCACTTGCAAGGTTATTGTTACACCCAAACTCGTGACATCCGTCACACTCGACCAAAGCGAGCTTACCATTGAGAGGACCTACACCGCGCAACTCTCTGCTACCATTGCGCCCGAGGACGCGGACAACCGCACTGTTACCTGGACGAGCGACAACGAGGAAGTCGCAACCGTTGACGGGCACGGGTTGGTTACAGCAGTAGGTGAAGGCACGGCGACTATTACCGCCACGGCTAACGACGGAAGCGGTGTGTCGGCCTCGTGCATGGTTACGGTAACTTTCATCGACGGCATTGCCGCCATTGAAGCGGGCAAGGTAACAGTGCTTGCCGCTAACGGCAGGATAACCGTCTCGGGCAAAGAGCCGGACGATACCGTTTCGGTTTACGACACGGGCGGCCGGTTGCTGTACCAAGGCGAGAGCGACGTTATCGACGTGCCCCGCAAAGCCATGTACATAGTAACGGTAAGCGGAAAGAGTTATAAGGTCGTTGTGCAATAAATGCAGAGAATTTTACTTTGAAGAATATTCCCTGTATTTATAAACCAGCGCGGCGGAGTTTTATTACTCCGCCGCGCTCTTATTACGCTTTTATTTCAAAGTCTGTGATATTAAGTCCAAACGTAGTCAGCCTTTCAGGCATTCCAAGTATTTGTGTATCGTGTTTTCCAAACCAAAGTAAAGAGCGTCGCAAATAAGTGCGTGGCCTATGCTTACTTCATCAGTGCCGGGAATGCAATTATGGAAGTAGGACAGGTTTTCGAGACTTAAATCATGCCCCGCGTTTACGCCCAAGCCTATCGACTTTGCATGCGCCGCAGCAGCAACGAAAGGTTTTATGGCAAGTTCCCTGTTGTGCGCGTAACTTTCAGCATAAGGGCCTGTGTAAAGTTCTATGCGGTCAGCATTTGTTTTGGCTGCATAGTCGATGTATTCCAACACCGGGTCAACAAACAAAGAAGTACGTATTCCTGCTTTTTTGAACTCGCTTACGATTTCAGTTAAGAAGCTTTGTTCTTCTTTTGTGTTCCAACCATGGTTGGAAGTAAGCTGCTCGGGTTTGTCGGGCACAAGGGTTACTTGCGTTGGCTTCACTTCAAGAACCAAGTCGATGAATTTCCGGATAGGGTAGCCTTCGATATTGAACTCTGTGGTTATTTGTTGCCTTAGTTCCCTTACATCATTATATCTTATGTGGCGTTCATCGGGGCGGGGGTGTACTGTAATTCCTTCTGCACCGAACTTCTCGCAATCGGCAGCTACAGCAAGCACATTGGGCATGTTACCACCGCGGGCATTGCGCAATGTTGCTATTTTGTTGATGTTTACGCTTAGTCTTGTCATATTATTATGTATAATAACAAATTGTTGTACATTTGCAGTAATTAGGCTGCAAATGTAACGAAAACAAACATAACATACTCCACACAAACTCCGAATATGGTAAAAAGTAAACTTATTATAGCATTGTTTGGTAATACACACCAAACAAAAAAGAGCCATTACGCGTCTTTGGTAGTAAAACTATTCAAGGAAAAAGGGGCAGAAATTTTTGTGGAGCAGGAATTTTATAAATGCGCAGCTGAAAACATCGGTTATTTCGATGAACGCCACATTTTCAATTCCTTTGATTTCGACGCAGATTTGGCCGTAAGTTTGGGCGGTGACGGAACTTTTTTGCGCGCAGCACGTTTTGTGCGTGAGAAAGGCATTCCTATTCTGGGAATAAACATAGGACATTTAGGGTTTATGGCCGAAGTTAACCCGTCGGATATACAAACTGTAATAGAAGACGTATGCAACGACAATTATGTAATAGAACGACGCAGTGTAATAGAAGCCGCCTTGTCGGGCAACGGACTTGGGATTTACCCATTTGCCCTGAATGAAGTTGCCGTTCTGAAACAGGACATTTCTTCCATGATTAAAATACGCGTGTCCGTTAATGGGGAGTACATGACTACTTACTCTGCCGATGGTCTTATTATTGCTACACCCACTGGCTCTACAGGGTACGCTCTTTCCGCAGGCGGTCCCGTGGTTGTCCCCGAATCGAGATCATTCGTTATAACAGCCGTTGCACCGCATAGCCTTAATGTTAGACCTATTGTTTTGTGCGACAATATAGAAGTAAAATTAGAGGTTAAGAGCCGCTCACACAATTACCTCGTGTCAGTTGACGGACGCAGTATCCGTTGTGACGAGAAAGACATCCTTACAATACGCAGGGCACCTTACGACATAAACATTGCGCGTTGCATTAACAAAACGTATTTCGATACCTTGCGCGAGAAACTCATGTGGGATGGCGATTTGCAAAAGTAATCCACGAAAGTGATATTTCATCACTGTGTTTTAATTATTAATAAATTGACAACCCATTATCAGTTGTCAGCATTTATAGGTAACTTTGCACCAAAATAGAACAGTTCCTTGATTTGCCGCTTATATAATAACTGTATAAGAGGAAAGTCCGGGCAACACAGAGCAATCCGCTTCTTAACAGGAAGTTACCCGCGAGGGTGAATTACTGCAGAAGAAAATAACCGCCTGAAGTTTACTGAAGGCAAGGGTGAGAAGGTGAGGTAAGAGCTCACCGGTCATGCAGTGATGTATGAGCCGTGCAGATCGGATGTTGAAAGTTCGCGTAAACCGGCGTTTGAGAGTTGCTCGCTCGATTTGATTCTTATATCAATTTATAAAGAACAAAGTATAGGCTTTAGTCTATACGTCGGAGGGTAGAACGATAGAGCAGCGCGGTGACGTGTTGCGTAGATAAATGGCAAATGCTTTTTACCTATATGGTTAGAAGTACAAAACCCGGCTTACAGGGGAACTGTTTTAATTTACAATTCAGCCTTGCGTTTTCTGAACGCAAGGCTGAATCCCTATATACTGTATCGCGTTCGGCCTTTTGCTGAAAAGCTCAAAAAGATTGAAAAATAATCCCCATAAAAATGCGATTTCAGGTACAATAAATTGAAAACTCTTTTTCAGCGTGTTAACCCTACGTCGGAGCAAAGAAAAAAAGCAAGGCACATATTTCAAAATATGTCTGACCTATTTTAAAATACAAGGCACATATTTTTCGCCCTCTGAAAACCCATTTCAAAAACGTTCGGAAAATGCAGACAAAAACAGTTTGTCTGTTGAGCATAAAAAAGAAAGTACTGCAACAAGAGTGTTGCAGTACTTTTTTCAAATGTTATGAGACGTCTTAGCAAAGTCTGCGAGAACCGTCGCCGATAACGACATCTATTGCGATAGGCTCTTTGCCGAATTTTTCTTTGTAGGCTTGTTTTGCTGTAGTAACAAAACTTTCATACAAATCTTCACTCACAAGGTTGATAGTGCAACCGCCGAAGCCGCCACCCATTATGCGTGAACCAGTAACTCCACAACTCATTGCCACGTCGTTAAGGAAGTCTATTTCTGGGCATGACACTTCATATTCCTTGGATAGACCGTGATGAGTTTCAAACATCTTGCGGCCAACCTCCTCGTAATCGTCCTCTTCAAGAGCAACGCATACTTCGAGCACGCGGTACTTTTCACCGATTACATATTTAGCACGCAGCAAATCTTCTTCGCTTACATCATTTTTCACAGCCCACAGCATATCGTAGGTTGCGTCACGCAGAGATTTGACTCCGGGGAATCGTTTTGCCAATGCAGCAGCAACGTTCTCGCAACTTTTTCTGCGGTGGTTGTAAGCTGAGTTTGCAAGTTCATGCTTTACTTGCGAATTAAGCAAAACGAGTTTATAGCCATTGGGGTGGAACGGGAAATATTTATATTGCAAAGAACGGCAGTCGAGACGCATTAAACTTCCTGCCTGTCCGAAAACAGAAGCAAACTGGTCCATTATACCGCAATTCGTTCCGATGTAATTGTGCTCTGTAGCCTGGCCCACTTTTGCCAAAGTAAACTTGTCGATTTTGTTTTCTCCGAACAAATCATTCAAGGCAAATGCAAATGTGCTCTCCAATGCAGCAGAAGATGACATACCTGCTCCTAAAGGTACATCGCCGGCGAACGCAGTGTTGAATCCCTCTACCGGCACACCTAATTTCATCATTTCGCGGCAAACTCCGTATACAAAACGGAAGTGCGTTGCCGAAGGCCCTTGCTCATCGTCCAAACTGAATTCCACGTAATCTTTAAGGTCTATGGAATACGCGCAGACTTTGCGGGTTTTATTTGGTTTGATTTCTGCTATTATGCCTTGCTCTACAGCACCGGGGAATACAAATCCGTCATTATAGTCGGTGTGTTCGCCTATAAGGTTTATACGTCCCGGTGAAGCATATACATTTCCGGTTGAACCGTCGAAATGCTTGATAAAGCGACTTCTTACATCTTCAACTTTTAGTCTCATATCGTTTTTGTGTATGTTTATGGTTAATTACTAATGTTTAGTCTTTTTTGCTCACGCGGCTTCCAATGAGGGCATAGAAAAGTATGTATGCTGCGCAAGCGAGCGGGATAATGTAGCTGATGAGGTAGCTGCCTGACTGTTCTGCAACCAAAGCCTGGAGGGCAACCATTACTGCACAACCGAATACCATGGTCATGAAAATACCAGATGCTGCTGCCGTGTATTTTCCAAGACCTTCAACAGCCATGTTGAATATACCACCCCACATTACAGAGGTGCAAAGTCCCACACAAATGAAAGCAGCTACGCCAACAGGTACTTGAACCCAAATTACAGAAAGGTTTGCCCAGTCTACGCCAGGAACTTCTACGGTCAAAGAACTTGGAGCAAACATACCGAACGCCAGCAAAGCTATTGCTGCTACGGCCACTGTAGATACCATTGCGCGGCTCGAAACCTTTCCACCAATGGAACCGCCAATTGTACGGCCGATAAACATTGCAAACCAATATACGGCAGCAATAAGCGAAGCGACTCCGGCTGAAACGCCTACATCACTTATAAGATATTTAATCATATAAGTAGGTGTTCCCACCTCAACGCTCATGTAAAGGAATATTGCCAAAGCGCCGAGAGCAAAGTGGCGGTGTTTCAATGCGCCTTTTATAAGTTCTACCTTTACGGGTTCTTGTTTGGGCTCTTCTATCTTTGTGAACAATAATACAATGAATGCTACAACGAATATTGCAAGTGCAATGTACATAGCAGGAGCGGCGTCAACTATTGCGGTGTCTTTGGTTACTTCGCCAATCAGTGCGCCGAGTATGATGTAAACTGCCACGGCCGAAGCGCTGTTGAATGCGCCGCCGATTTGTATGAGTTGGTTTCCGGTGTTGCCGCCACCACCCAATACGTTAAGAAGGGGATTTACTACGGTGTTAAGCATACACATGCAGAAGCCAGCAATGAATGCGCCGAGAAGATAAATCCACATGCTTTCGAGTGTTCCGGAAAGCAGTTCGAGTACCATTCCTATAATTCCGACTATGAGAGCCAAAAGCGCTGTCTTTTTATAGCCGAACTTTACAATAAGCATACCCGAAGGAATACCCATTACGAGATATGCAATGAAGTTTGCGTAGTTACCGATTTGTGACTGTACCTCAGACGCCCCAAACTGGTTTTGTACGATAACAGCCATAGGTGAGCAAAGGTTTGTCACGAAGGCAATCATAGCGAAAAGTGCGATCATCATTATAATCGCAGCCCATTGTTTTGTTTTTTGTGCCATTAATCTATATTTTTAATTATTAATTTATTGAATTTTTTTGCTTGCTTATTACTCCACACCGAATTTGTATATGGTTTTTTGTGAATACAATTCTCCTGGTTTTAGAAGAACAGAAGGGAAGTAGGGGTGATTGGGGCTATCGGGGAAATGCTGTGCTTCAAAGCACAATGCACTACGGCGAGGGAACGTTGCTCCGTTTTGTCCTTTGTAGCCGTCAGCCCAGTTATCAGAGTAGAACTGTATTCCTGGTTCTGTTGTATAAACTTCCATAGAGCGTCCCGAAACAGGTTCTACGATTTTAGCAGCGAAAGTCAATTCGCCCGGTTCATGCTTGTTTAATACAAAGCAATGGTCGTAACCTGCGCCATTCTTTATTTGCTCGTTATCCGAGTCTATGTATAAACCTACGTCATGAGGTTCTCTGAAATCAAAGGGCGTACCTTCCACTTTTCTTATTTCGCCTGTAGGAATAGACGTCTCATCTATGGGTAAATAGTAATCAGCATTTATTGTGCAAATCACATCTTCGATAGTTGGAGTAGGGTTGGCGATTCCGGCCAGTGAGAAAAATCCGTGGTGCGTCATGTTTACTATCGTTTTCTTATTGCATTTGCCACGATAGTCTATAATAAGTTCGTTGGAATCTGTAAATGTGAACCTGACATTCATTGAAAGCTCTCCGGGGAAGCCTTCTTCATAATAAGCTGATACATACCTCAGCACCAAAGTTTGTGGATTTATTTGTTCTGCGTCCCAAACGCGAGCGTGAAATCCAGTAGGCCCGCCGTGAAGGTGGTTTGGTCCGTTGTTTACTGCCAAATAATATTCTTTGTCGTTAAGAATGAACTTTCCTTTGGCTATTCGGTTTCCATAACGTCCGATTAATGTGCTTAAAAACGGTTCGGGGCTGTTAATAACGTCATCTATGTTATCATGACCTTGAATGATATTTGCTTTATTACCATTCTTGTCCGGAACCATAATCGATACGATAGCACCTCCGTAATTTGTAATAGAGATTTCGTTGTCGGCATTGTTCCGAAGTGTAAACAGATACGTTTCTTTGCCGTTTATTGTTTTACGGAAATTTTCAGGTTTTAAGCCACTGAGAATTGGTATTGGTTCTTCTGTCATAGGTATTTTTTATTAAAAGGTTAGTGAATCACTATATGCAAAGTAAAATATAATTTTTTATTTGGCAAAAAGTTTTTATCAAAAAACGACGCTGTTTTGGAAGTACATTTTGCTAAATTGAATCGATTAGCGAGTATTTATACTCGCAGGTTGCGCAAGACAAAACCTGATTAACTTAAGCGACATTTACAGTTTGCACTAAAACATCTAATAGCAGTGTAGTTAACTTAACATGGAAGCACCAGAAAAATAAGTCAGACATATTTTTCTCCCTTTGAAAACCCGTCAAAAAACTTCAAGGAAATACCTCCCGGAAAACGGTCAAATTTTAACTAATCAAATAAGCCATTTTCCTTCCTTTTCAAGCGCATTAAAACAAGCCGGAAACCATTCATCGAATACCGTCCAATACACAAAAACACCCGCGTCTGAAAACTTATCAAACTCAAAAAACACCTTGAATAAAATAAATTTTATAAATTTGCGACGTGCAAACAGCACAAAAGTGTTTAACTGATTCTTTCGGATAAAATCTGGTAAATTTTTCACGGGAGAATAAGTTGTACTCTTCACGTCATTGTTATATGCTATACGTATATGGACAAAGGGCGTGGGCTGTTGCTTATTTACCGTACGGGTTTACCAGAGCCTATCTCTTAAATAAGTTAATAGTCCCACGCTTTCCTCATATTAATACTATCCGGATCGGGGCTTACCGGATGTACATCTTCGAGGCATTATGAAAAAATATCTACCACGTTTCTCTTTCTTTTTAATGATTTTACTCCATTTCATCATGAAATCAGTCTGAATATACAGCTTTCGGACTTCTCTAAACATCTTGTTTTAGGTGATTCGGGAAATAAACACTCTCTTTGCGGTATCGATTGAATCTGTTTGTTTACTTCTGAAAGTATTTTTGTATATAAAGCATTTTTGTTTTATATGCATTTTATTGATGTGGATACTCTCGCTGATACCTTCTTGTCATCGAGAGGGAGAGGTTGGTCTTTCCCAAAATGATCAGGTGGGTATAGATAGTGTGGTCTCGGCCTGTCCGGACATCGATTCTTTACAATCATGTCTAAGGTATTTCGAGAGAACTGCAAATGAGCTGGGAGTGATACTCGCCTATAAGGAATTAGAGGTACGTTACCGGGAAGCGGCCCGTTTTAATGAGGCGATAGGATGCCACCGGGAAGGCTTGCGATTGGCTATGCAAAGGAAAGATACCTCGGAGGTCATACAGGCCTTGAATAATATCGGTACGAACTTCCGGCGGTTAGGTATCATGGACGAGGCCTCCAATTATCATTATAGGGCATTGTCGTTGTGCGAGAGACTGGGTGATAAGGAAAGCTATAAAGCAAGAAAAAACCGGACCATTTCCTTGAGTGGTATCGGAAACGTGTATCTAACATTGGAAAATTGCGAGATGGCCGACAGTATTTTCCGAATAGCGCTGGAAGAGGAACGTACCTTGGATAGTGATCTCGGCTTGGCCATGAACTATGCGAACCTTGGCTCTATCTTCGAGATGCGTGGCATGATGGATTCCGCTTTTGTTTATTACAATTATTCTATGGAGCATAATCGTGCGGCCGGGTCTGTTGTCGGCATTTCGCTTTGCCATAACCATATAGGACGCTTGTTCGAGAAAAAGGGACAATGGGATCAGGCGATACGCGAATATCGTAACGCATACGACCTTATGGTGGCGGACAACGATCTGTATCATTGGCTGGAATCGTGCCTGGCCTTGGCACGGGTGAATATCTACAAGGGAGATCTGCGAATGGCGGAGGCTTTCTTGGAGCATGCGGAGGGTGCCGCTAAGGTGCCGCGGGCGTGGAAGCATTTGTCGAGCGTGTATCATCTGGATTACTTGCGTTATAAGAAGCTGGGTGATTATAAGAATGCCCTCAACGCTTATACATCAAGTCTCGCTTATGCTGATAGCATGCGAAATACTGAGAATATGAACCATATACAGAACCTCCGTGTGGACTACGAGAAAGAGAGGAGCAACCGGAAGCTTTCATTGATACAGAAGAATTATGAGATGGGGCAGCGTACCAAGAATATTTTCCTGATCGCTTGCTTGATCGTACTCTTCCTTACGGTGGTAGCGATGGGCTTTTTATGGTATGCCTTGCGGATGAAGTCCCGCAATCAGCAGGTGATGCGGCGCATGGAGGAGGTGAGGGCCAATTTCTTCACGAATGTCACGCATGAGTTTCGTACGCCGCTGACGGTTATCTTGGGTGTGTCGGAAGAGTTGCGGAAAGGGGGAATAGGCGAGGAGGAACTCAAGACCGGGCTGAATATGATTGGACGGCAGGGAAAGAACCTGCTGGAATTGGTGAACCAATTATTGGAAGTGGCGAAAGTGAGATCTGAGATTGGCGATCCGGAATGGAGGACTGGAGATATCGTAGCTTATACGAGCATGATCGTGGAAGATAACCGGGCGTATGCCCGCCAAGGGCAGGTAGACCTTTGTTTTACTCCTTCGGAGACGATTATCAGCATGGATTTCGTGCCCGAGTATTTCCGGAGGATCATGGATAACTTACTCCGTAACGCTATCAAGTTCACGCCGAGAGGTGGGAGGGTTGTCGTGACGATGGAGTGTGTGGGGAGTATGCTTGTCACGCATGTGGCGGATACGGGCTGCGGTATAGCCGAGGAGGACTTGCCGCATATCTTCAAGGCTTTTTACCTAGGTGAGACCGGAGGGGCAGGCACGATGGGCACGGGGATCGGCCTTTCTTTGGTACGGCAGATGGTGAGGAGCATGGAGGGCCGGGTGAGCGTGAAGAGTACGGCCGGGGTTGGTTCTGAGTTTGTCGTGATGTTGCCATTGAGACATGGCGACTCCTTCTGGGAACGTTGGGTACCCGGCGAGGAATCTAACGATAACGCCTCTCATCCGGAACCGGACAAGACCGTGATACTGCCGGATGCGACGATGGAGCCGGATAGCACGTCTATGCGCCCGTCTATATTGATCGTGGAAGATAATGCGGACATTTCTTATTATATCGGCCGGCTGCTTAATGGTGCGTATCAAATAATATATGCGCAAAACGGAGCGGAGGGGCTGGAGATAGCGGCGGAGCAAATGCCGGACTTGATCCTCACCGACTTGATGATGCCCGAGATGGATGGCTATGAGTTATGTAGGCGGGTACGTGAATCCGAGGTGTTGAACCATATTCCGATCATTATCATTACCGCAAAATCAGGAGGAAAGGAACGTGTCTGTGGCTTAGAAGTCGGGGCGGACGCTTATCTGGAGAAGCCTTTCAATGCGGAAGAGCTGAATATCCGGATAACAAAGTTGCTGGAACAGCGTCGTTTGCTGCGTGAGAAGTATTCCAAGGCTATGCGTGAGGGGACAGAACTGAATGTAAAACTAAACCCTGCCGACCAAGACTTCTTGGCTCGCCTGAATGATTATATATATGCGTTGATATCCAACCATGGCTTGAACTCGGACATGGTAGACGATAAGATGTGCATGAGCCGATCCCAGTTGAATCGCAAGGTCCGTGCCATCACGGGCTACAACACTTCTGCCTATATCCTGCAGATGCGCATGGAGAGGAGCAAACGCCTCTTGGCCTCTACCGAGGAACTGATCGGCGACATCGCCCTTAAATGCGGCTTCGAGGATGCCAATTATTTCGCCCGCCTTTTCAAGCAGATCTTCAATGTAACGCCCTCACAATACAGGAAAAGCCTCATTCAATGATTCCGTGTAGCGGGTACTTCCGTGTAGAAAGGGGCTATGAAATTGAGAAATCCATATTTAACCTCATCATTGGGAAATCCGAGGGTATAGATATTGAATTCCGGATTGAAATCCTTGATGGTCAGATAGCCACTTTGGTAAATCACCGGGATAGGTCGGGTGGCGTCGGCTGTACATGGAAATATATTATAAACCAATCCGGGTACAATCCATCCTCAAGAATAACTCTTGTTTATAGAGCGTCTGTTACGATGGGCAACGTGACGTGCTTACAATGGGCATTATAAGGAGCTAATAATGCCCATTGTTATTCTTCCATAGATTCTATCGGAGGCGATTCGGCCAGCTAGCATTTCTAATCGACTGCTCTTTAATTAGTTAATTATTTTCAATGCGCAGATTCTCTTGGTTTGTCCTAGTGAAATGCGTCGATTATCCTATAAGAATGCGTCATTTCTCC
>ERZ791574.1379-NODE-1379-length-12871-cov-2.244928_pt1 | contig 12871 bp, 8 predicted proteins | sample MGYA00433098_ERZ791574 | MGnify/ENA primary metagenome ERZ791574 (study PRJEB30046, sample SAMN00791933) | human gut metagenome | study: EMG produced TPA metagenomics assembly of the A metagenome-wide association study of gut microbiota in type 2... | reverse complement strand
GCACAAACCCTTCGTAGCGAACCGTCCAGCTCCCGTCTTTCGGGAAACCGGGAGCCTCCCCCTCCGAGCCGTCCCAACCGCCACACATCATGGCGACTGCCGTCAGCAACGCTCCGTTGGAAGGGAAATAGGGAAACGGACCGCCTGTCGCCAAACCATGTTCGTCGAACTGGAATCCGGCGGAAGGGTGCATCAGCATGTCAATAGCCAGTGCCGGCTGTCCCGTACGGGCGGCAGCCATTGCCAACATCGGGAAATCCCAGCCCCATATGCGATTGAATTGCCATTCTTTGCTGACTTTCTCCAACGTGCGCTTGAAAGTCGGCTGGTCTACCCCATCACCAGGCAACATGCCGTAGACACCGGTCAGGGCCGGATGCTCGTAGGTATATTTTGTCCACATATCGGGGATGCCCTCGTAGGTGGTATAGACGCCGTCGGCAACGGGAAGGGGAGCCATCTTCGAAAGTACTTCCTTCCATTTCTTCGTTCTTTTTTCCGACAGGCCCAGCCGGTCCGCCCATTCCAACGCCGTGCGCAAGCCGTAGCGGAAATAGCCTAACTCGAAAATCGGATTGATGGTCTGCAACGGGTCCGTATTCTCGGAAACGACAACGACAGGAGGACCCAGGACATATTGTTTCGTCTTTTTGTCGTAGAAAAGGTAATCTGCCATATAATCGGCCGTGTTCAGCACGACGTCTTTCCATTTCTCCAATGTTTCGGGAGCAGGTTTCTGACGGTATTGCATCTCGGCGAAGTAGATCGGATGGGGTTCGTGCCAGATCAGATAGGCATGGGCGCTACCAGGCCATTCGCGGTTGAAGTTTCCGGTGCACTTCGGCCAACGTGCACCGCTACGACCTTCGCTCTTGGCGCGTTCGAGGGCCTTCGGCATAAAGTCCTTATAGACGTTCAGATAGTTATCAAAACATTCCATCCGATTCCACAACCCGTAGTGCACGCCATGCCACCAAATCATCTCGAAGTGGAAACGGCCGAACCAGCCGTTATTCACCAAACCAGATTCCTGAGGTGGGAACAGCCCGCTTTCATTTGCACGCATCAAGTACTGCGAGAGGACAATACGCCGCTCCAGTTCCAGCCAGCGGGGATCTTTGCTTCCGGAGAGGTCGACGGCAGCTCCCGAACGCCAGTATTTCTCCCAACTGGCAGCACTCTTCCGTTCGATAGAGGCAACCGACTCGGTCACATCGGCGACCGGTTCAGGAGAGAAGCAGCAAGTAAAGGAAAAGGTGGAAGTATGCCGGGGCTGGAGGAGGAAGGTATGCGCCTTTTCAGATTCACGGCTGAAAGTGGCAGGGCCGGTCCAGTCAAGGGTGGCGTAGTAGTGCGTGTCATCCATCGTACGGGCGATACGGACCGAGTTCGGAGCCAACTTCTCGAAGGTGGAAGTATGGCCAGAGATCGTGTCGTAGCGTCCTATATAGTGTTTGAAATAGCGTCCGTCGGGATAAGGAAAGTCGAGATAGATGCTCATATTACCATCGTTCAACAGTTCGGACTCGATGCTGACTCCGATCATATCTTTATCGGGATGGCAGACGGTACGCACTTTCACCTCTTTGCGGTTCAGTTCGAAACGGCTATAGACAACACCTGTCCACAGATCGATTTCCTGCCAGGCATTGCCCAGGTCAATTTCCCGCGCTTCCGTACCGTCTTCACGCAGTAGACGGAAACCGATACGGCCCAGGTTATAGCGATGAGGGTTCTGGGTCAGCCATTCGGACAGCTCGGGCTGGTCGGGATTGCGGAGTTCATAAGCAATCTTTTTGCCGTGCGTCTCCACGACAACCGGACGGTAATCTTCGGCTCTCATCCCTTCGGGGAGGGGGAAACTGTGCCAGCTCCAGTCGGACAGGGTGTTGAAGGGGACGAAAGTCTGCAATCCGGTTATATCCATCCCGAAGGCAAACTTGCCGTTACCTACTTGTGCCGGACTTTTCAGAAGCGTCCCGGTCGTACACACGCGATGCCGCTTGACAACGGCCTCCCGGTCAATGGGCTCTCCCATAACAGACAAAGGTAAAAAGGCCGACAGGCAAAAGAGGCTGACTAAACTTATCAGTTTTTTCATGGTAGTTATCCTTTTATATGTTTCTGTGGATAAAGATAAGAGATTGCCGCCAAGCTTCAGTTTACAGTTCTGACATTTTTCCTTCGATTTCTGGTAAATAATGGTTTACTTGTTACTTTTGGCTTGATCCAAAAGTAACCAAAAGATCAAGGCTTAACCGTCCGGTCTACTCCGGGCAAAGGAGCAGGCAGCATCGGCCATCCTTGAGTACCAGAGAAGACCGGTCCTACTATATTATATATTGCCGGTCTTCTTCTTCCAAACCAGGAAGAAGGCTAAAACAACGATTGTTATGGCAAAGCCGATAATCTGTGAAATGCCGTTTTCCATGCCTAAGCCTTCAGGAGCGACAAAGATGTATGTCGAGCAGACAGCCGTCATAAACAAAGCCGGAATCAGCGTAACGATATAGGGCTTCTTCGAGATCACCAAGTAGACAGTCAATGCCCATAAGGTAAACACCGCGAGTGTCTGGTTACTCCAAGCAAAATAGCGCCAAATCATATCGAAACCATCCTTGTCTTTCTGGCTGTAAAGCAAAAGAGCGATAGCCACCAAGAACAAAGGAATGCAAATCATGAGCCGCTTGGAGACACTGCGCTGTTCAAGATGCAGAAAGTCCGCCACAATCAGGCGGGCCGAACGAAACGCCGTATCACCGGAGGTAATTGGGGCGGCGATCACACCTAAGACTGCCAATATACCACCTACCGTACCGAGCCATTCTTTCGTAATACTGTCGACGACAACGGCAGCATTGTTTTCCCCCATACCATTGTTATGATAGAAATAAGTAGCAGCAGCAGCCCAGATCAACGCAACGATACCTTCCGTAATCATGGAGCCGAAGAATATAGGACGTCCGTACTTCTCATTCTTGATGCAACGGGCCATCAACGGACTTTGTGTCGCGTGAAAACCGGAAATGGCACCGCAGGCAATGCTGACGAACATAATCGGGAAAATAGGCAGATGACCGGGATAGGTGTTCGGCATCCCGTCCGTGATTTCAGGCAACGGCGGATGATTGACGAACAACATCACCAGAATGCCGATCGCCATAAACAACAAAGCGGCAGCAAACAAAGGATAGATTTTCCCGATAATCTTATCGACCGGCAACAAGGTCGCCAGGATGTAATACAAGAACACGACAATGATCCAGAAAGTAGTATCCAGATGTTCCGGTGTCAGCTTTGCCAGCAAGCCGGCAGGCCCGGCCACAAACACGGAGCCGACCAGCACCATCAGGATTACCGTAAAACCACGCATGAACTGCTTGAAGTTCACGCCCAGGTAACGGCCGATAATCTCAGGCAAGCTCTCCCCGTTATGACGCAGGGATAACATCCCGGACAGGTAATCGTGTACTGAACCGGCAAAGATACTTCCCAACACGATCCACAGGAAAGAAGCGGTTCCGAACTTCGCACCCATAATGGCGCCGAAGATCGGTCCCAGTCCGGCGATGTTCAGAAACTGAATCATAAAGACTTTCCAAGTTGGCATCGGAATATAATCCACGCCGTCCTGGTGCGTATAGGCAGGAGTCTGCCGTTTGGCATCTATGCCGAAAATACGTTCGATGAATTTACCGTAGATGAAATAACCTACGATGAGTGCAATAAGGCAACAAACAAAAGTAATCATAATCGGTAATTGAAAATGGAAAATTGAGAATTGAAAATTAGATTGATAAGGATACAACAAGGGAGAGAAAATGGAAAACTGAAAAATAAAACAATTCTTCTTTATCTTTCAATTTTCCATTTCCAATCTTCAATTCAGAAGTTTTTTAACGACTTCCGAGATCATACGTCCTTCGGCTTTTCCGGCTAATGCCTTGGAGGCAATGCCCATTACCTTACCCATGTCCTTCGGACCGGTAGCCCCGACCTGTGCAATGATTGCCTTCAGCTCGACTTCCAGCTCTTCGGCAGACATCTGTTTCGGCAGGTACTTTTCGATAACGGCTACCTGTGCCAGTTCGACATCGGCCAAATCCTGACGTCCCTGCTGCACGTAGATAGCGGCGGAATCCTTACCCTGTTTGACGAGCTTTTGCATGATCTTCAATGCATCGGCATCTGTCAATGTATCGTTGGCTCCCGGAGCGGTCTTCGCTTCGAGGAAAAACTTCTTCACGTTTCTCAGTGTTTCAAGGGCGACTTTATCTTTCGCCTTCATTGCGTTTTTAATGTCTTCGCTGACTCTTTCGAACAAATCCATAGTTTTGTAAATTAAAGAATTAAGAATGAATAATTAAACCTTCGCGTATCCAACTACTCATCATTAATTTTTCATTATTAATTATCAATTAGTCATTATTCATTACCTAAAACTAATAACTGTGCCGCCAGATTTAGGCTTCTTGTTTTGGTTAGTGGCAGGCGAGGTGAACGACATGCCTTGGGTACGTACCGGTTCCTCACCCTTCCGGCGTATCTGCTGCACGTCTTTGGCAGTCCGCTTGTAGGCAGGTTTGTCTTCCATGAAAGAGATCAGAGCGTCATCGTCCAATTCGTCGACGGCAAATACAACGATTTCGGCATTCGGACGCGAGTCGATATATTCACCGTAATAACGTCCCATCAAGGCATCTTCTTCCGCTCGTCTTTTTCTTTCCGCTTCTTCCTTCTCTGCCATTTCACGCAGTTGTTCTTCTGTGACAAGCTCCTGCTGTTCCGTCTTGGTCAGGATATCTTCCAACCCGAAACCGGTCACCAAGATCGTAATCTTGATCTTATGCCCTAAACTGTCATCATAACCATGTCCCCACTTCACCTCGTATTCAGTCTTGAATTGCGACATGAAATCATGTATATCGTCCATTTCACTGATACGAAGTTCGTCTTCATGGCTATAATAAATGACAAACGCTACCCGTTTAGCATTGAAAATATTGTTCACATCGTTGACCAACGTACTCTCCAAAGCTTCCGTAATCGCTTGTCGCAAACGTCCTTCTCCTTCTCCGAAACCGATACTGATCAAAGCTACGCCACTGTTACGCATCGTCGTGTCGACATCGGCAAAGTCGACATTCTGTTCCAAATCGGTCGTCACGATTTCGGCTATGCTCTTGGCCGCGATTGTCAATGTTTCATCCGCTTTACGATTCGCTTGTGGAACCGGCATGTCGGCAAAATTTCTCAATCGCTCATTGTTAATCACTAAAAGCGAATCGACATTCTGCGCCATATTTCTGACACCACGGAGCGCTTTCACGATTTTCGGCCGTCCTTCAAAGACAAAAGGTATCGTAACGATACCGACAGTCAGAATCCCCATATCTTTAGAGATCTTAGCGACTACCGGCCCGGCTCCTGTTCCCGTACCACCTCCCATTCCGGCCGTAACAAAGGCCATACGAGTACCGTCATCCAACATCCGGTAGATGTCTTCTTCACTTTCCAAGGCGGCTTTTTCTCCCACTTCCGGAACATTCCCCGAACCAAGTCCATGCGTCGTATTCTGTCCGATCAGCAATTTATTAGGAACCTCCGACTTCTGCAACGCCTGATTATCGGTATTGCATAACACGAAAGATACATCCCGGATACCTTCGCGATACATATTGCTGACCGCATTACCACCACCGCCACCGACACCGATCACCTTGATGATTGTCTGAGGCGCTTTTGCCAAATCAAAATCGTATGTATTATCGTCCATTGTCGTCTGTCTTTTATTGTTACCGATTATTGCTCATCTTTCAAGGCCTTGTCAATGCCTTCTCCCACCTTATCCACCGCATTTTTGAAAAGGTCGCCGATACCCCAGCCCTTACGGTTCTTTTTCTCTTCCTCCTTCTTTGTTCCGGAATTGCGGTTCTTAGTCGTAGCCGCTGACTGCTTTTCAACAGGCGGTTCCTCCTGCTTTTCTTCTATTTCAGCGATCACGGGTTCTTCTTTCGGCTCGATCTTCGGTTCTACCACTTTCGGTCTCTCCGGTTCGGGAGCGATATAAAGGGCGCAGTTCTCCGTTCCTTTTAGCAACAGGGCGGCTGCGGTCGTATACTCGGGATTATTGGCAATCATCTCGCCGTCGGCAATCAGATCTTTCCGGACGGAAGCATAACGAACATCCATCTTGAAACGTTCGCTGAGGGCTTCACGCATGTTCTTCAGAGCGGCTCCGTTGCCGGCAATCACGATACTGTAACCGGGATCTTTTGCCACTCCCGCATCTTCCATGCGGGCGTATATGTTTTCGATGATCTCACGGCTGCGGACTTCCACCACCATATTGATATCCGAAAGTTTGATCTCGCTCGAATGCTGTCCGTCGGCCAAGTCTACCGTGACCATCTGCTGTTCGTTATCTTTTTCCCAGATAGCATTGCCGTAGGTGCGCTTGACACGTTCCGCTTCCTTCTCCGGCATACCCAAGGACATCAAGTCGCGAGTGATCAGATGGCTGCCCAACGGAATAACGTAGAGACCGGCCAGACTGCCATCCTTGTACATCGTGACAGAGGTGACGCCTGCACCGAAGTCGATCAACGCACACCCCTTCAATTTCTCCTGTTCCGTCAGGATCAGGTCTGCCAACGCCAGCGGCGCAACAACAACACCAGCCACATCGAGCTTGATCTGCTCCGCCATGTTCGTGGTTACGGCATGACGAAGAGACGGACGGCCAACGAGCAACTTATAGTGGGCTTCAATACGCGAACACCCCAAACCTATCGGATGGGTTTCCGCCTGGTTGTCGAGATAATAAACGGGAGCGGCTATATCCAGCACGTCCAGCATATCGGGACGATACTGCCGGCATTCCTGATCCAGTTCCTTCAGCACCTCTTCAGTCACCGTACCGCTACCGAGCACTTTCGACACGGCATGGTTAATCGAACGAAGCGACTGGCCTCCCACCCCGACATATATCTTACCGATACGGGAACCACCCAATTTGTTTTCCAGTTTGCGGATCAACCGCACGATCTTGCCGGCCGCATCTTTTATATTATATACACATCCTCTTCGTATACAGGTATCGGAGTTCTCCACTTCGTAGGCAATGATGGAAAGTGTCCCGGCAGGGCCTTTCGCGCCTACCATGCCGACCATGTGAGAAGAGCCAAGGTCGATGGCCGCTATAAAGTCTGTGTATGCCATATTCTCTATCTTTTAGTACAAACAATCTGATCCTTATATTTTAAACTGATAATGCTGTACTTCTCCCATCCCACCTTCGGGATCGCTTTCTCGTAGAAGAGCCGGAGATTGTCCAGCTTCTCCTCGAAATCAGCAAAGGAGCCCAGTACGATACGATGGTTACCGACCCGCGGAATCAGCTCCACCTCGTTATCAGGATGAACGTAAATCTGTTCTATCTGATTATTCCAGAAATCATTCTCCTGCAAAAATAATGCAAATTTGTATAAGTCGGTTACCGCCAGCTCTTTTTCCACATATCCGCTCACAACCGGAACGTGCGCCACATAACGGCGGCTGACAGGCATCGTGCTTCCCAGATTATCCACATAATAGTTGCCTCTCGGACTTATCACACGCAAGATAGGAATTTTTTGCTCCACTTCCAATTTAATCATGCCGGAAGGAGTCTTGTAAGCTTCCACACGGGCAATCATTTCGTTTTTCAGCAATTCGTTTTCAATCCGGTCGGTGTTGATCTCGTCCATCGGCCTCTTGATCGGGTTCAAGTCAGCCTTCTTGAGGATATGCACCAAATCGCTCTCGCTCACAAAATGCTTGTCAAGGCTGTCCACGACCACTACTTGCAGGTCACGGCACAACTCCTTCTGCCTGCTTTCCCGAAAGAAGAAGGAGACAAACACGATGTAGCAGAACAACAGTGTTGCAACGATTATGGATACGATACGGATCACGATTTATTCTTTTTTATCCAATATTTGTTTTACCGGATCTACCAACAGTTCAATATTGCCGGCTCCGACCATCAGGACGACTTCGAGCTTACCGGCTTCGGCAGCCACCACGTCCAACAGTTCCTCCTTGTGGATCAACCGCTTGTCGGCAATGGTCACGGCATCGAAGATAATCTGTGAAGTGACACCCGGTATCGGCTCCTCACGTGCCGGGTAGATATCCAGCAGTATCAGTTCATCCAGGAGCGAGAGGCTGGCGGCAAAGTCGGCGGCAAAGTCACGCGTACGGGTGTAGAGGTGCGGCTGGAAAATACCGGTCACCTTACGTCCGGCATAAAGCTCCTTCACGGAAAGGATACTTGCCTTCAGCTCGGCAGGATGATGGGCATAGTCGTCGATCAGGACGATATTTTCTTTCTTGAGATGGAAGTCGAAACGACGGCGCGGACCGGCAAAGGTCGCCATACCATGCTTGATCTCCTCCGGTGTCACACCGCCGATCTTTAAACCGATCGGGCTCTTTAAACGGCTCATCCGCTCTGGATCGTAACCTTCTTCCAGAAGCTCCTGTTTCACGATACCGACGCGGCGTCTCGAACCAATCATGCCGAGATACGCCGGTTCTTTTCCTTTTCCAATCATCCGCAGGCAGTCCGCATCGTGGCGGTGTCCGCGCGTAACGATACAGATATAGTCGCTCTCCTGAATCTTGAGTTCTTTGATCGCATGCCCAAAGTCATCACAGATCACCTTCTCTGCCATCGGGAATCGTCCCGGATTCGCGAAGGAAAGGCGGTCGTCCACCACAGTTACCAGGAATCCGACGCGCGCGCCAAATTCTGCCACCGGAAGAGCCACATGGCCGCCTCCGAGAATAATCAGGCGCTCTTTCGGGAAAAATGGTTCCGCCACATTCCAACTGCTTCCGGCGCGCCCACAGACCGGCTGCCCCTGTGTCAGGGCTTCTTTTCCAATCTCCGACGCCTCTGCGCCTTCTTTCAGTTCACAGCGCATATCTGCTAGATTTCCCTCTTCTCCCACAAAGCTTCTCTCGAGCGCCAGACACGGCGTCCCTTCCAGTTTTTTCAGAATCTCCCCATACAGATTCATATCACGCACTTCCTCTCTTTTATACTGCATGAGCCATCCATTTCTCATTTCGCAGTTGTGCCATCGCGGTTGCTGCCTCATCGCCTCTCTCTGGCTCGATTATTTACCAAAACCGCAGTTCGGGAAAATACAGGTTGGACAATTTAAGCACAGACCACCTGCGCCCATTTTCGCCAGATCCGCTTTTGTCACTGGCACATCTGCCATCACACGCGGCAGCACCAGATCAAAGATGGTCCTCTTCGCATACATCACGCAGCCCGGAAGTCCCATGATCGGCTTTCCGTCCTTCGTATATGCCAGCAAGAACATCGCTCCCGGGAGTACCGGCGCGCCGTAGGAGACAACCTCCGCCCCGGTCTGCTTGATCGCGCTCGGTGTCGTATCATCCGGATCGACGCTCATGCCACCGGTACAGACAACAAAATCGGCACCCTGATCCAGCCATTCCCGGATTGCCTCCGTGATTTTATCCGGATTGTCCCCTATAATCTTCTGTCCCAGAACTTCCACACCAAATTCCTGAAGCTTGTCCCGGATGACCGGGCCAAATTTATCCTCAATCCGTCCATAAAATACTTCATTTCCGGTCGTCACAATGCCCGCTTTCTTATTTTTATACGGAATCAGCTTTAACAGCGGCTCTGAACCCGCTGCCTTTTTCGCCTCCCCCATTTTTTCTTTTTCAATTACCAGCGGGATCACACGGGTTCCGGCTAACTTATCACCCTTTTTTACCGGAAAATTCGTCCGGCGGGTCGCGATCATCATCTCCGGCAGGCTGTTGACCTTTAAGAGGCGTTCTTCATCAACCTGAAACAGACCGTCCGTCTCCGCAATCAGCTCAATCTTGCCTTCCTTCGGATCGGTTGCACGCATATACTCATTCTGGCAGATGCCGCGCAGAATGTCCGCCGCCTCGTCCTCATGATATTTTGTATCGTCCTTTTCCCAGACATAAATATGATCTTTTCCGATGGAAAGCAGCACCGGGATGTCCTCCTCGCGCACGATATGTCCCTTACGGAATACGGCGTCCTTCGTCACGTCCGGAATAATCTGCGTCATGTCATGGCAGAGTACCTGTCCGACTGCCTCGGTTGTTTTCATTAATTTCATATGATTTTCCTCTTTTCCTTTTTACAGTAATGCCTCCGCACGCTTTGCCAGCTGATACCGCCGTTCCACGCCCTCCAGCGCCTCCGGGTTATCCTTAAATTTCTCCCGTTTTGCCGCAAACCGTTCTTCGATCGTTACACGCCGTTCTCCCTGTACCTGCTTGTCCGCCAGATACACGATCAGGCTTTCATTCAGATATCCCAGCTTTTCTTCCGGCAGATCCATATGATCCGCAACGATATCCGCGATCCCGGTATGTCCCAGAAGCCGCAGCCATCCCGCCCCTGTCTCCGGATGTTCGGGGTATGCTTTAGCGATGTCGTGAAGAAGCGCCGCCGCGTAGATTTTATATTTATCGATTGGCGGGCTTTTGTATGTCATCTCCACACACCTTTCCGCCCTATACTTTAGAACTCTATCTGCCAATTCCACGGCCAGCTCCGCAACCACCCGGCTATGGCGCACCGCCGCCTCCGGCGTGTGGAACCATGCAAGCAGACGCTCGCACTCCTCTTTGTCCGGGACAGGACGTTTTCTCTCCCAGTCACGCAATTTCTGAAACTCTTCCTGCGTATCCGCATCAAACGCGCAGCCTGGATCCGGCACATCCAGGAAAATCCGGCGGATTCCCGGCTGTTCACAGGCGCCTTTAAGTCCCATCGTCCCGTCATGCTGCAGCAGTTTTTCGATCACATCTGCACGGATCAGAAGCGGATGCCCCGGTGTTTTCTCATACTCCGGGAGATAGACATCCCCATCGCCTTCCGCAAACCGGTATTTTTCATATTCCAGCGTAAATGGCGTAAACAGTGGCACATCCACCGGGAAAAAGAAAATGCCATCCAGCGTCTCTTTTCCTGCCGTTTTCCGCTTTTCCTTATAATAGGAAAGCCCCAGGCAGACGGAATCAAACATTTTCGTCTCCGCATACGCCGGATTGTGGATGAAATGGATTCCCGGTCCCGCAGCCGCCGCGCGTATATCTTCCGCCCGGCGTCCGGTAATGATCGTGATTTCATGTACGCCGCACGCCCGCAGCGTCTGTATCTCACGTTCCAGGACCGTCTGGGCGCCGAGCTTCATGAGTGGTTTGAAATCCCCCATCCGCGAGGATCGCCCCGCCGCCGAGATCAAGGCGTCAAATACATAATCCTTTCTTTCATACACCTGTCCGTAGCCAAAGGGAATCTGCAGAAGTTCTGTCTTTTTCCGCTTCTCCCAGCCACTGATCAGTGTCCGACACCAACCCGCGTGTCCGATTACCAGAATATCGCCCCGGCTCTTCATCCGGAGTTCATTCCAGGTTGTCCTGGCGCGCCCTGCACAATCTGCAAAACTCTCTCCCTGCGGCGGTCGGAAATCGTACATATCTGCCCCTCGTGCCACATACTCCGCTGGAAACTGTTCCCGGATTTCATCGAAGGAATGACCATCCCATTCCCCCATGTCAATCTCCGCCAGACCATCTACGACCTCAATCGGAATACTTCTGTCAATCACTTCCTGCAGGATCGCGGCTGACTCCCGGCAGCGCTTTAACGGGCTGGTATAAATCTTTTCAATTCTGCGTCCCGCAAATGTCTCCCCCAGCGCCCGAATCTGTGTCCGCCCTTCCTCTGAAAGCGGCAGATCCGTCCGCCCGATGCAATATTTCCGTTCATCTGGAAATTCCGGCTTCCCATGCCGGATCAAATAAATCGTCCGCATTCTGTCCTTTCCTAGTGCTCGTGTTCCTCTTCTTCCCCACACTCGCAGCTGAAATCATGGCTGTGTCCAAATGGTCCCGGTCCGCCGATGTAGTCGCGGATCAGCTCCAGTTTATAACGGTTCATATAGCTATATGCCTTCTGAACCGTATGCCCGCTTCCCAGATAACGGGTCACGCCCGCCTTTACCAGTATCTCAAACGGTTCTTTCTCGATCGGTCCGCAGATGACTGCCTCACAGTCATGTTCTACCACCTTCTTCGCAAATACCAGATTGTCCGGATCCTGTTTTCCATAGACATGGAAAATCTGGTTCTTGTCCGCGTCAATAATCATCAAAAACGGACTCTCCTTAAAAGTCGCCGGCACCAGTCCGTCGATCTCCTCTGTCTCTGATGCAATTGCTATGTTCATTTTTTCTCCTTGTTCTTGTCAAATTTTGCTGATTTTTTTCAAAATTTCTCAATTATTTTTAATTTTATGATACTGCAATCAAAACTCATCGTCAAGTTTTTCATGATATTGAATTTTGCCACTCATTTTTCATTTTTCCTCGATGATTAGCCGCCTTTTTCCCGAACCGATATAGGGGGAAATTTCTTTTTCTATCACAGAAACGGTCAGGCAGTTCCCAAAGTATTCCGTTAATGCTGCTTTGACATTTTTCACTCTGCTTCCTACCGTATCTGCATAACCCGCTTTCTTCATAACAGCCACCGTCAGATGCTTCTGCGCCGCATTGTAAGATGCCTGAAAATCTTCCACCTCATCCAGGGCAAATAAAAGCTCATCTAATAGGTGCATGGAAAGCACCTTGCCGCCGGACAGCCGGACGCTGTCATCCAGCCGTCCCTCAACCTTATCAAGTCTAGGCTTTAAACATCCGCAGGCACACGGTTCTGCAATCATCCGCCCCAGATCGCCGGTCCGATAGCGCACAAGCGGCATTCCCCGCCGCCGAAGCGTTGTCAGAACCAGCTC
>ERZ791574.1371-NODE-1371-length-12923-cov-2.602735_pt1 | contig 12923 bp, 9 predicted proteins | sample MGYA00433098_ERZ791574 | MGnify/ENA primary metagenome ERZ791574 (study PRJEB30046, sample SAMN00791933) | human gut metagenome | study: EMG produced TPA metagenomics assembly of the A metagenome-wide association study of gut microbiota in type 2... | reverse complement strand
GATTGGCCTTATTGATTGCCACGCCTTTTGCGTTAGGATCATCTATTTTTATGACAGAAATTTCACCTAAGTTTGGTGAAAAATTCTATCGTCCTATGGTAGAAATTTTTGCCGGAATTCCTAGTGTTGTCTATGGATGGGTTGGATTAACGGTCTTGATTCCGTTCTTAAAGAAAGTATTTGATTTGCAGGTAGGACACTCTATACTTGCAGCAAGTCTTGTTTTATCCATTATGATATTTCCATCGATTACCAGTGTTGCCAGTGATGCGATTCGAGCTGTTTCAAAAGAAACACGAATGGCTGCTTATGGACTTGGCTCAACACGCTGGCAAACAATTTATCGTGTTGTAATTCCTGCTGCATTACCTGGAGTCATTTCAGGTATTGTATTAGGACTCGCAAGAGCGTTTGGTGAAGCTTTAGCTGTTGCGATGGTTATTGGTCAGACAACGGCTTTACCTAAGAGTATTTTTTCTACTTCAAAAACACTAACAACGGAAATTGCAGCTCAAATGGGAAATGCGATGGAAGGTGGAGAAATGAAGGCAGCCCTATGGACAATGGCTTTGTTGTTGTTCTTGATTTCGTTATTGTTTATTACTATTATTCATAAGTTTTCAAAACCGAAAGGAGAATAGAGATGGATTCTAGAATTAAAAGAGCAAAAATGATGGATCAATTCATGACAATCGTCTTCTATGGTATCGCCTTATTCTTCTTTTTACTTCTTGTAGGCTTTGCCGGTAAAGTTATTATTGGGGGCTTGTTAGGGGCTAAACCAGAAATGTTTGGCTTTACTCGATCTGGCAGCATTGGAAATCAAGTTTTCAATACCATTTATTTAGTATTCATATCTTTACTTGTTTCAGTGCCAATTGGGGTATTAGCCGGCATTTATTTGGCGATGTACGCAAAACCAGGTCTTGTAACACGCTTTTTAAGAACTTGTATTGAAACATTGTCTTCTTTACCAAGTATTGTTGTAGGTTTATTTGGATATTTGATTTTCTTAGTTGTATTAGGACTATCAAAAAGTTTATTGGCAGGAGCCCTGTCTATATCAATTCTAAGTTTACCTTTGATTACAACAACTACAGAAGATGCGATAAAAGGTTTGCCTGAAGGCTATTATCATGGAAGTATGGGACTTGGAGCAACAAAGTGGCAAACTATATTCCATGTACTATTGCCAGCATGCCTATCACGTATTATGACCGGTGTTATTTTAGCGGCTGGTCGTGGATTTGGTGAAGCTGCTGTATTACTTTATACAACTGGTTCAGGAAGCGATTTGCGTTGGAATAATTTTAGTTTTACATCTCCAACATCACCTATTAATGTACTTAGACCAGCTGAAACATTATCCATCCAAATCTGGAACTTACAAACCAATGGACAAGATCGAGCATTGGCTAATTTATCTAGTGCTGTGTTGATAATTTTAGTATTGGCATTTAGTATTGGAGCCAATGTCTGGTCAAGACACATTTCCAAAAAACAAGCTGGATTAGAGAAATAGAAAGGTTACGTATGAATAATAAATTTACAGTGAATGATCTGAATTTATATTATGGTGATTTTCATGCCTTAAAGAATATAAATTTGGATATCAAAGAAAAAGAAATTACAGCGTTTATCGGTCCTAGTGGATGTGGTAAATCAACATTCTTAAAAACATTGAATCGAATGAATGATTTGGTGGAAAGTACTAAAATCACAGGTGATATTTGTTTAGATGGAACGGATATCTACAAAAATATGGATGCGATTGAATTAAGACGTAGAGTTGGAATGGTATTTCAACAGCCTAATCCATTCCCAAAAAGTATTTATGACAATATTGCGTATGGCCCAAGAATTTTTGGAATCAAAAAGAAAAGTGAATTGGATGAAATTGTTGAAAGAAGTTTAAGACAAGCTGCCATTTGGGATGAAGTGAAGGATCGTCTACATAAATCAGCTTTAGGAATGTCAGGTGGCCAACAACAACGCTTATGTATCGCAAGAGCCTTGGCTATGCAGCCGGAAGTATTGTTGATGGACGAACCTACAAGTGCTCTAGATCCAATTTCAACTAGTAAGATTGAAGAATTGACTTTAGAATTGAAAAAAGACTATACAATCGTTATTGTTACTCACAATATGCAGCAAGCTATGCGTATTAGTGATAAAACAGCCTTCTTCTTATTAGGTGATTTAATTGAGTATAGTGATACAGAAACATTGTTCTCAACGCTAAAAGAAAAGAAAACAGAAGACTATATTACAGGGAGGTTTGGATAATGGTTTTGCCTACAAAGTTTTTAAAACAAACAAGACAGTTAGAACTGACTATGACACAAATGTCTCAAGACTGTTTAAAAGGATTGTGGTTTTGCAAGCACGCTATTTTAGATGGAAACAAAACTTTAGTTCAAGATGTTTCGCAAATGCATGAAGAAGTGAGTGAACAAGGAAGAGAAGCTGAACAAATTTGTATGAAGATTCTTCTTCTACAACATCCTGTTGCAAAGGATTTAAGACGTATTACTGTCGCTACAAATACGCTTCGTGATTTAACACGTATTATGGATCAAGAAAAAGAAGTTTCAGAATTAATTTGCGCATTGAATATGGACGATTTAGTTGTGGATGATTGTATTAAACAACAGTTTTCAATTGCCAAGAAAATGATTAATCTGGCTATTGAAACATTTGTCCAAAAAGATGAAATGGCAGCAAACCAAGTGATTGAAATGGACATAAAAGCAGATGAACAATATAATCGAGCTAAAGAAGTTTATGTAGACTTATTAGCTAAAAAAGAACATGATACAGGTGCTTTAGTGGATGTGTTACTTGTTGGTAAATATTTAGAGAGAATCTGTGATCATTGTGTAAACATTGGCAAATGGGTTCTTTATCAAAAGTCTGGTATTTTTGAAGCAATTGAATAAAACAAAAAAGCTGTAAGCAAATTTGCTTACAGCGTATTTTTTACTTGGTGGAGCGTATCGGGATCGAACCGATGACCCCCTGCGTGCAAGGCAGGTGCTCTCCCAGCTGAGCTAACACCCCATATATTCAGCAAATGGTGGGCCTGAATGGACTTGAACCAACGACCTCACCCTTATCAGGGGTGCGCTCTAACCACCTGAGCTACAGGCCCATATCCCCAAGACGCTCATATATAATACCATAAGTATTCATCTTTGCAAGTACTTTTTTACTTTTTTTCTAAAAATTTTCTCTTTTCCTGATAATACACACGCATAATTGTGGAAACCAATAGGATTCCCAAAGCCAAAACACCCGCAATACTCAATGTTTGAAGCCCCATATTTAGTGTGTTCTGAGCATCTCCACGAATGGCCGCAAGCATCGTACGATACATACCGCCTCCAGGAACCAATGGAATCAATGCACAAACTAAAAATGTTGTGACTGGCGTCTTACATTGTCGTGCCAATATTTCTGAAGCTAAGGCTAAACCTAAAGCCCCATAGAAATTGGATAATATTTCAGAACAATCTAAATACAGTCCCACCTTGTAACAGACACCTCCAATGGCACCTACAACTCCGGCAAACCATAAATTTCTTCCTTTAATATTAAATAGGAAACCAAATCCTAAACTAGCAAGGAATGAAGAGATTCCTGCTTTTAAAATCACATATATCATAATTCATTCCCCTATATCCAAAAATACATCACAAAACCAGCCCCTACCGCAATGGCAATAGCACACAAAAAGGCATCTACCGCTCTTGCGACGCCAGAAACATAATCTCCTGCAATCGTATCACGAATCGCATTGGTAATCGCAAGCCCAGGCACTAGAAGCATAAAGCTAGAAATTACCATGATATCCACATTCGTCTGTGGTAATACTTGATGGATCAATTGCGCACTCAGTGCTGCTGATCCTGCCGATATCGCATTATTCAAGAAAGAATTTAGTTTGTGTTTTGACAAGAAACAACTGATACAACGAATCAAAATTCCAATAAAAAAGGACATCACAATTTCTAATAAAGTCCCATTAAAGAACATTCCAAATCCAGCAGCGCCAACCGCACCAAAAAGCATTGTCTCTTTAAATGTATAGTGGGACATTCCCTTAATTCGATCCAATTCATTAGCTAACTCATCCACTGATATTGGATTTGAACAAATTCTTCTAGAAAGCGTATTAATTTGATCAATACGATTCAAATCTACCTCTCCCGTGTGTACCCTGCAAATACGCGTCATTGTCTGATTGTCATACGTCAAAGAAAACATGATACCCGTTAAAGTCACATAGCTATCCGCATATTCAATACCTTCAAAACAACGACACATTCTGACCATTGTTTCTTCGACACGGCTGACTTCCGCACCACTCTCCACTAACATCTTTCCGGCTTCAATAATTGTATTTAATAACTTCTCAATATTCATAAAATGATTATAACAAAAAATAAGCAGAAAAACTGCTTATTAATCAGGAATCTCGAAAGTAATTTTGTCCAGTTCTTGAGACACATTTAAAGCGTGGTCATTAATACGCTCAAAATCTGTAAAAATACGTGACAACATCATACTGACTTCACTCGAACATTTCTTTTGTTTTAAAGCTTGAATCTGCGCTTCACGCCAACTTGATACAAGTGAATCAATCACATCATCTTTACGTTCTGCCTCTTCTACATCATCCAAATCATTCTTCATATCCACGCATAACTTCTTCATGTGCTCTACAATTTCAATTTCAGATATCGTCATATCTCCTTGAAGACGTTTTGTCGCCTGATGATTCATATTCACCGCATAATCACTAATACGTTCAATATCCACTAACATTAAATAGTAGCTAGACAAGGCTTGAGAAATATTCACATTCAAGTTTGGTGTAGCTAAAGCCGTACTAATATATTCGCTAATGACTTTATCCAAATAATTGACTGTATCCTCTCTTTTGTAGATTTGTTCATCTATCTTATCACTAAACTGCAACAATTGATCAAAAGCATGATTTACATTCTCATACGCAAGACTCAACATGTGCATTGTTTCATCATTGATTTGTTTAACCGAAATAGCCGCACCACCAATCATCTTCTTAGACTTAGGTAGTGGCTGTAAATATAATAAACGCTCATCTTCTGTTTCTTTATTTTCAGCCGGTAAGATGTGTTGCGCAAACTCAGCTAAATACTTTCCAAATGGAAGCAACAAGATTGTTGTACAAACATTAAATATAGTATGCATATTCGCAATCTGTGCAGTCGCATTGTATGGCGTTAAATGAATAACCCAAGATACCAATGGTGTAAACATACATACAATTGTAAAGATCGTTGTACCAATGATATTAAAGCTCAAGTGAATGGCGGTAGCCTGCTTAGCCTCACGACTTGTTCCAATTGAGGCAAGAACAGCCGTAATACAAGTACCAATATTCTGTCCAAACAATACATATACAGCTCCATCCAAACCAATAACACCACTGGCTGCCAGGGCTTGTAAAATACCTACAGAAGCTGAACTCGATTGAATCAAAGCCGTAAATCCTGCACCCACCAAAATACCTACTAATGGATTTGAGAAGTGTGTGACTAATTCAACAAATTCTTTTGATTCTCTTAATGGCATCATAGCTGTACTCATCATATTCATACCAATAAAAAGAATACCCAAACCCGCAATGATCTGTCCAATATCGGTTGCCTTGGCACTCTTGGTAAACATAATCAATGCCACACCCATAAAGGCAACTAATGGAGCAATGGCACTTACGTCCAACGCAATCAACTGACCCGTAATCGTTGTACCAACGTTAGCTCCCATAATAATCCATACAGCTTGTTGTAAAGTCATCATCTGTGCGTTGACAAACCCAACAACCATAACTGTTGTTGCACTCGAACTTTGAATAACCGCCGTAACAAGCGCTCCTACAATGACGCCTAAAAATCGATTTGAAGTTAATTTCTCTAAAATTTGTTTTAAACGATCTCCAGCCGCAGCTTCAAGACCATTTCCCATCATCTGCATTCCATATAGGAATAAAGCTAATCCACCCAATAAAGACAATATATTTGTTGTTGTCATATTTTCCACCTTTTCATATTTTCGTATTTAATATAAATTTAAATGGAAATTCATACTATCTTTACAATGTTAAATCTATGTTAAATTTATTTAACATTTAGTATAATGAACCCAACAAAAGGAGAATTTTATGCCAACAATCATTGAAAACAGAAGAAATTTACACCAAATTCCAGAAATTGAACTCACCACACAAAAGACAGCACAATATATTGAAAACGTATTAGACTTATATGACTGCACCATTGCTCATCCCATCCAAAATAGTGTAACCGCCTATTTTGACAATAAGAAAGAAAAGACAATCGTATTCCGTTCCGATATGGATGCACTTCCTATGGAAGAAAATACAGACCTAGAATTCAAGAGCACCAATGGATGTATGCACGCCTGTGGACACGACGGCCATATGGCCATGGTTTTAGAATTAGCTAAATACGCCAAGGAAAGCGACTACAACGTCTTATTGTTATTTCAGCCAGGCGAAGAAAAACCTGGTGGCGCCAAACCTATCATTGAATCTAAATTCTTTGATAAATTTAATATTGCCGCCATCTACGGAACACACATCTATCCAGAACTTGAAAAAGGCAAAGTTTATACACGTCCTAATGAAATGATGGCAGGCGGATGTGAGTTTGAACTTTTAGTAAAAGGAAAAGCCAGTCATGCAGCCCAACCTCAAAATGGAATCAATGCACTAACAGCTTGTGTAGAAATTCTACAAAAGTCTTTGGAACAAGAAGAAAAAGCTTTTGACAACAATACATTCCACCTATTACACTTTGGTACTTTCCATTCTGGCCAAGCCTTCAATATCATTGCCGATCAAGCTCACGTAAGAGGATCCATTCGCTATTATGATCCAAAGGTATTTGATCAAATTGTTGATATCATTGAACAAAACATGAATAATGCAATAAAAAAATACAAAGTACAAGTAAACTTCAAGATAAATCACCACTATCCACCCGTATTCAACAACGAAGAATTATTCTATGCACTATACAAAAACAATCTAGTCAACAAACTAGATAGCCCTGTACTTATTAGCGAAGACTTTGGTTACTATAGAAACGTAGCTCCATCCATCTTCTTCTTTTTAGGTACGGGAGACACCATTCCATTACATTCAAATAAGTTCACCTTTGATGAAGACATCCTATACAAAGGTGTAGAACTATACAGGAAACTATTAACGACAAAGATCCCATTCTAGCAAGCACTAGGATGGGTTTTTAGGTATAATGATAACAAAATCGGGTTCAAAGTAAATGAACCCAATGGACCCAATGAACCCGATATCATACAACTCATTAAAATAAATCCAAAAATCACTCAAATAGAACTCAACCTATCCCGTTCAACTATTAATCGCATATTAAATAGGTTGCAGCAACGAGAAATTGTAATTCGCAAAGGCTCGAATCGAAATGGATATTGGACAGTAAAGGAGTAGCACGAGGCTACTCCTTTTGTGTTATTAACTTTTGTTAAGCTTGTTGTGCTTCTTCGTCTTCATCATCATCGTCGTTATCAACGTTTTTCCATTTACGTCCTACGAAGAATACTACGATTTGTACTAATCCAATAACAACCATCCAAATTGTCCATTGATCTGTCCAAGTCCAAGGAAGACTTAAGTCTTCAGTTACTAGGAAGAATACAACAGATACGATTGCGATTAGAACAGCAAGTACGCGAGTGAATAATCCACGTTTCTTTTCTTGTTCGTTCTCTTCATCATCATTATTTGTTTGTTGTTTTGTTTCATCTTCTTCGTCATCATCTTCATCTTTATGACGTTTAGAGATCAACAATAATAATCCGAATAATACTGTTAAGATTGCACAAATCAAGTTGATTAATGCCCAATAGTACTGAGGTGATGCCTTAGGAGTATACTCTTCTTCAACCTTTTCTTCTTTCTTAGGTTCAGCCTTAGGAGTTGTCTCTTTTTCAACTGTTTCAACAGGAGTCGTTACCTGAGGAGCACTTGGAGTACGAGGCGTTGTACTAGTTGTACTACTTGGTGTACTTGGTGTTGCTGGAGTTACTGGAGCCGGAGCTGCTGTAATTGTTAATGTACCAACAACCTTAGTAATGTTATAGTTAGAAGCTAATGTATTTTCATTCAATTTGTATTCAAATGCGTTAGCACTATTTCCAACACTTGTCTGAGTTCCAGTTACCTCATAAGAAGCACCTTCACCCTCTACGAATCCATCACCACTGACTGTGATAGAAGTATTCGTTAATGCACTACCATCATATACTTTGCTTACTGTAGCACTTGTCAATGTTACAGAACGCTTAGTAATCTTATAAGTCTTAGTGAATGATCCTGTGTAGTTACCTAATCCAGCTACCGTTACCTTCACTGTACCAGCATTTACTAGATCTGAACTGTAAGTTACTGAGTAATCTGTTCCAGCTACCAATTCTTTACCAGTCTTAGTATCTGTTACTGTTAATACTTCTTTATGTTCCTTACCATCATACTTAGAATCACTAGGTTCACTTACTGTAATACCAGTCTTCTTTTCATCTGGAGTATCTGGTCCATCAGGAATAATTGACTTAGCTTTAACTGTCAATGTACCAATAGATTCCTTAGCCAATGTATAGTTAGTAGCCTTAGCAGACTTCCATACTAATTCATAAGTATTCTTAGAAGTACCCACTTCAGTCTGACTACCAGTAGTAGTAAATTCGACTGTTTCACCAGAAACAATACCCTCTACCTTACCACCAGCTGTTAATGCAGTACCAGAATAAGTCTTAGTTGCACTATCCGTAGTTACTGTATATTCCTTAGGAGTTACTTTATAAGAACGTTTAACTGTTCCAGTGTAGTTACCAATGCCTGTAATAGTTACATCGATTGTTCCTACATCTTTAAAATTCTTAGTTGAATATTCTACTGCATAATCTGTTCCAACAATTAATTCTTTACCAGTCTTATCTACAACTGTAGGAGACCACTTGTGTTCCTTACCATCATATACTGAATCCTTAGGACTATTTACCTTAGCACCTGTATAGTCTGGATTTGGTTTTTCTGGATCTGTACCTGGATCGATTGATTGAGCTCTAATACTTAACTTACCTTCATCTTTATCGATTGTGTAGTTACCAGCTTTATAGTTATTTTCCTTAGTGAATGTGATTGTATTTGTGACTTCACCTTCACTTACAGTTGTTACCGATCCAGTTGCTTTGATATCACTTACTTCACCTTCAACGAAGCCATCACCACTTACTTTTACAGCTGGTTTAGTTAATGCTGTTCCATCATATGGCTTAGAAGCTGTTGCACTTGTCAATGTCACTGTACGTTTCTTGATTGTTAATTTTCCAGCTTTCTTAGTCACTTTGAACTGATCTGTTACATCGTTTCCGTCTGCGTCTAAGACTTTAGGTGTTCCGTTTACTTTGTTTTCGTATTCGCCTGCATCTGTCTTAGTTACATTTTCTGATGTTAAGCCTTCGATTGTATAAGTCTGGTCTTTCCATTGGAATGTTGTTCCTGTCAATTCTGTTCCAGCTGATTTCTTTGTTCCATCGTATGTATCTTCGTTACTTGGAGCCGTTACTTCAGCTGTATGTTTTTTAGAATCTTCTAGACCTGTTACTTCCAATTTTCCTTCAGTCTTTGTGATTGTGTAGTTGTCTGCGTTTGTTCCCTTTTTCAATTCATAAGTGAATTTGTTATCGCTCTTTCCAACTACTGTCTGGCTTCCAGTTACTTTATAAGTTGCACCTTGGCCTTCAACGAATCCTTGTCCACCAACTGTGACTTTATCGTTTGTTAATGCTGTTCCATCATATGGCTTAGAAGCTGTTGCACTTGTCAATGTCACTGTACGTTTTATGATCGTAAGTTCCTCTGTTCCAGTTACATATTCTAAACAATCATCACTAGATACTCTTACATTTACCGTTTTACTATCAGATACATCTTTTGCAGTAATTTCTTCACGGTTTGTTGTCCACTTGCCATCTGCTTTCTGATATTCAACTGTAAGCTTTCCAATCTCATTCTCTTTACCAGCCTTAGCAACAGCTGTTGCTTCTCCAGCTGCATGAGACTGACCATTATATGTTTCTGTTACATCCTTTGTTGTTAGTGTAACGTAATCATTAATATCTTTCTTTTCCCAATTTGCTGTTAATGTTACATTTCCATTTGGCATTGTAAAGCTTTCGCCACTATTAATAGTAGTTGTACCATCAAGTCCTTCTACCGTCCAACCTGTGAATTTGTAACCTTTACGTGTAGGTGCTTCCTTTACAACAACTTTTGTATCAACATTATGTTTTTCTGTTGCTGAAGTTGAACCATTGCTAAATTTACCACCAGTTAGATTGTATCTAACTTGGTATCCAGCAACATACTTTGCATAGTATTCAACACTTCCTGTAACTTTAGCTGGGAAGCTTGGTGCAGGAGTTGTTAAACTATAATCTATATACCAACCAGAGAATGTGTAAGTTACACCATTCACTTCTTTAGTTTCTGGTAAATCTTTACTTGTGACATCACTAGGTTGTGTTGTAGATTCATCTTTTACCAAATAGTTCTTAGAACCTAACATTTCCCAGTTTGTTCCATTCGCATCAAATAGATAATATTTAACCAATGCAACGCTCTTACATTTGATATTAACATTACAATCCAAATGCATATCTGGATTTGTTCCATTATTCCTTGAAATTTTTGCCGGAGCAAGTGTAATTTCTTCTACGTCATCTTTAGTAATAGTTAATCCCAGTTTACTTTCAATAGAGGCCTTGTATGCATCAAATATTAGATTCCATGCCTTATTATCTCTTGAAATTACATTTGTACCATTTGGCCATGATACTACACGCTGGTCGACATTATCAAAGCAGTTTTTATCTCCCGTCCATGTTGCACCTTCTACATTGACAATAGCTGTTCCAATTGAGTCTGGTCCCCATTGGTCTGACCCATTTGAATTTGCGTCACTATTAGGATCTTTTAAATAATAAACCAACGCTTGCTGTCTATTATTACCTGAAGGACTTTCATTCTTCACAACCTCAATAGTCTTTGTTGCAGATAACGTTTTATTATTCGCTCCCTGAACACTTGCTGTAATAGTTGCTGATCCCTGACGGTTTCCTGTAACTAGTCCATTCTCATCAACAGATAAAATCTGTTCATTTGATGAAGTCCAAGTCACTTTACCATTCGCATCTGCTGGTGTAAGATTTGCTGTTAGTTGTGTAGTCTGGAACTGCTTAACTGTATCTTCTCCACTAATTGAGATACCAGTTGGTGCAACCGCGGAATTAACTGTAATTGTATATTCTTTTGTTTCTTTTTCCCATCTCCAAGAATATGTATCTGTAACAATAGTCGTTCCTTCCTGCAATCCTGTTACAGTAATGCTTACACCACTGGTCTTATTTAATTTGACTTTACTTCCATCTTCAACAGTCCAGTTATGGTTATAATAGTTATACTTATCCACATCTCTTGAAGTTAACGTTATTGTATCACCAACTCGGATGGTTCTATTTGTAGCTGTGTTATCATCTGAGGCTACAGTTGCAAGATCATCCTCAGAATCAGAATCATCATCCTTTTCACCAGATAAATTCGCTGTTTCAACTTTTTTATCTTTGCTTTCATTTTGAGTAGCTGTGTTCTTATAAACAAGAGTTAAACTTGTCATATCACTAGTTACTGTTAAACCCGAAGCTTTAACTTGATCCTTAGTGATCTTGTTTTCTTTGTTACCATTCACAAATGCATATTCAAACTCAAATGCTTCATGAGCTTCTTTGAATACATTTTCGAGGCTATGCGAAAAAAGACAATTGATAGACTTGAGAGTCAGGGCTTAGATAGAAGTTTGATACTTAAACCGGTGCTAGAGGATTATGAGGCTGAACCATATAAAAAATTTGAACCGGAAACTGTTCAAGATATGATAAAACGGGTAACAGAAGATCCTAAAAAACTGGTTAATCTTAATAGTCAATTTAGAATGCCAGGAAATATTTCTGATATTATATCCGAATGGTTTTATGAAGGAAATTATCATTCTAGCTATAACATGGATAAATTTTCTGCTATTGTTCCGGGGACAGATAAGCCCCTTGTGGTAATTTCTACAAGCAAGGCTAAGAAACGAAAAGAAAGTCAACCGGCTAGCAAAATGGGATATCAAAATTTATATGAGGCTGAACTTATTGCCAATATGGTTGCTGATATTGTGGAGTCACAGCAGGAGAAGGCTAAAGGGGAGTACTTAGAGAAGATTGAAGACAATATAGGAATTATTTCAGCATATGGTGCCCAAGTTCGACTTATAAGAGAGCGTTTAGGCAAGAAAAAGCTTGGAATTAAAGAATCACAAATAAGAAGTATGGTTGCTTCGTTAGATAGTTTTCAAGGACAAGAGCGGCCGTTAATTCTTTATAGCTTGACACGTAGTACGACATATAAAAAGCCTGAAATGGGAAGAGTTGGTTTTATGAAAGAACTTAGAAGATTAAATGTAGCTTTTACACGTTGTCAGAAACAGCTTGTGATAGTGGGAGACATTGATTATCTTACACAATGTATGAACATGGAAGCATTAAAAGATGAAGGAACGGAATGGCCTTGTGCACATCAAGAGGAAACGGAGATTATTGATAATGATACTATAAATCAATGTGCAGAATGTCCGGCTGTATGTGAACGTAAATTTGCGAGATTTATGAGATTATTAATGCAGCACGTAGATGCAGGGGCTGGTAATAGTTTTCAATCTGAGGATTTTTTTAGAAGGAATGCGTAAATGAAAAAAACAACGAAAGACATTCGG
>ERZ791574.1370-NODE-1370-length-12929-cov-2.227357_pt1 | contig 12929 bp, 9 predicted proteins | sample MGYA00433098_ERZ791574 | MGnify/ENA primary metagenome ERZ791574 (study PRJEB30046, sample SAMN00791933) | human gut metagenome | study: EMG produced TPA metagenomics assembly of the A metagenome-wide association study of gut microbiota in type 2... | reverse complement strand
GATGCAATATGCGGCCGTCGAAGCATTGAGCGCACCGAAGGAATGGTATGACAATATGAACCGTGTATACCGCAGTCGCCGCGATCTCGCCGGACAGATCATGCACACGTTGGGATGCGAATACGACGAAAAGCAGGTAGGTATGTTCCTTTGGGGGAAAATCCCAGCCGGAGCAGAAGGCAGCGAAGCAATAGCCGACAGAGTCCTGTACGAAGCCAACGTATTTCTAACGCCGGGATTTATCTTTGGCAACCTGGGCGAACGTTACATCCGTATCTCGCTCTGCTGTAAAAACGAGACATTGGAAGAAGCTTTGAAGAGAATAAAAAAGATTTATGATTTATAGTTTATGATTTATGTATCACCATCCAATCATATTCTCAAATCATAAATCATAAACTATAAATCATAAATTACAAATCATCATACAGTCATGGAAATGGAATTAGAATCAATCATGTTACCCGGTATAGACCCGCAACGTCCTATTGTAATCGCCGGTCCGTGTAGCGCTGAGACAGAAGAGCAAGTAATGGAAACGGCCAGAGGAATCGCAGACAAAGGCATCAAGTTGTTCCGCGCAGGAATCTGGAAACCTCGTACCAAACCGGGTGGATTCGAAGGAATTGGTGCAGAAGGCTTGCAATGGTTGAAACGGGTAAAAAAGGAAACAGGTATGTATGTGGCTACCGAAGTGGCAACGAAAGACCATGTTTTCGAAGCATTGAAAGCAGGGATCGACGTGTTGTGGATCGGAGCCCGTACAACGGTTAATCCGTTCGCCGTACAGGAGATCGCCGATGCACTGAAAGGAGTAGATGTTCCTGTCTTGATCAAGAACCCGGTCAATCCGGATTTGGAACTGTGGATCGGAGCTTTCCAGCGTCTCTATGGTGCCGGTATCCGTCGTCTGGGAGCCATCCATCGCGGTTTCAGCTCTTATGATAAGAAGATGTACCGCAACCTCCCGCTCTGGCATATCCCCATCGAACTTCGTCGCCGCATGCCGAACCTGCCTATTTTCTGTGATCCGAGCCATATCGGAGGCAAACGCGAACTGATCGCTCCTCTCTGCCAGCAGGCTATGGACTTGAGTTTCGATGGTTTGATCATCGAATCGCATTGCAACCCCGATTGCGCTTGGAGCGACGCTTCACAGCAGATCACACCGGATGTATTGGATTACGTTCTGAATTTATTGGTTATCCGCGACTCCAACCAGACAACGGAAAACTTGGCTGAACTCCGCCGCCAGATCGATGGTATCGACGAACAACTACTGGAACTGCTGGCTAAACGTATGCGTATCTCCCGCGAGATCGGCGTGTACAAAAAAGAGCACAATATGCCAATCCTGCAATCACCGCGCTACAGCGAAATTCTGGAAAAGCGTTCCAATATGGGTGAACAGATGGATTTGAGTACGGACTTTGTAAAAGAAATCTTGAAAGAAATCCATGAAGAATCCGTCCGCCAGCAGATGATCATCATGAATGAACAATAATAATAATGTGCCAATGAGCTAATATGCCAATTTGCCAATGGGACATTCTCTTTAATTGGTACATTGGCACATTATTATGGACACATTAATACATTAAACAATTACTGATAATGAAAATATTGATATTGGGTGCAGGGAAGATGGGATCTTTCTTCACCGATTTACTTAGTTTTGAACATGAAGTAGCCGTACTTGAGAGCGATCCGAAACGGATGCGTTTCATATACAACGCCCTTCGCCTACAGAAGCCGGAAGAAGTTGCCGAATTCAAACCCGAATTAGTCATCAATTGCGTGACACTAAGCTATACGATCGAAGCATTCAAGAGTGTCATGCCTTACCTGCAGCCATACTGTATCATCTCGGATATCGCATCGGTCAAGACACACCTGAAAGAATTTTACGAAACATGTGGCTTCCCGTATGTTTCTACCCACCCGATGTTTGGTCCGACATTCGCCAATTTGGGACAACTGGAGAAAGAAAATACGATCATTATCTCCGAAGGGGATCATCTGGGAAAAATATTCTTCAAAGATATCTATTCCAGCCTGCGCCTACATATCTGCGAATATACTTTCGAAGAACATGACAAAGTCGTGGCTTATTCGCTCGGTATTCCGTTTGCATCCACAATGGTATTCGCTGCCACGATGAAACACCAGGATGCTCCGGGTACAACTTTCAAACGTCACATGAAGATAGCCAGAGGCCTGCTTTCCGAAGACGACTATCTATTGACGGAAATCCTTTTCAACCCGCGCACACCTCATCAGATCGCACGCATCCAAGAGGAACTGGATATCTTGCAGGAAATTATCAAAAACAAAGATTCGGAAAGAATGAAAGAATACCTGACCAAGATCAGGAAGAATATCGAATAATACAGTTCAATACACCGCTTTCCAAGATACAATCTGGTAACAACAAATCGTTCCACAGCTGTGAGTCGTCCAGCTCACACTTGTGGAACAACTTATTTAATGACTTCATACCATAAAACAAACGATCATGAACAACATCATCCACTTTATGGCAAGACTATCATTGCTATATTCCCTGTTATGGAGCATTTCCATTCACGCTTATGCACACAGCCGAGATACCGACCCAAACTCCACATATCCGACACCGGACCGTCTTTTCCACATTGCACGTAGCTTGAACCGCAACCTCGTCTGTTATGATGCCAACCAAACCAATGGCAAACTAGACACCAAAGAACCCATAAAAGTTTACTGGCTGAACCGAGAAATGGAACCGGGAAAAACTAACGGACTAAGTTTCATACAAAAAAAGATGGCCTACGGTTACAAAGTGGTTTCAATAGCAGAACATACTTGCACGATTACCCTAACGGCTTATCCGGAAAAGAAACTGACGATCTGTAGGGAGGGAGATCACTTCGTCTGCCATGTCAAGATAGACAACCGGCAGGCTATCCTACAATCTTTGTATGTCAAGGCCAGCCCCAACAATCCGCTAAATGTGGAATACGTGGAACTACAAGGCATAACAACCGATACTGGCGTCCCTGTCACGGAAAAGGTCCGCAAATAAAAAAGAAATACGGTTGCTATCAACTACACAGGTCTTTGAACTTTTTTGCAACTATTTTGCAACTAAAAAATGTAAAAACCGCTTGAAAAGCGTATTTTTGTCCTTGTATTTCAAAAAAGAGTGTTTTACGGATGAAGGTATGTATAGCTGAAAAGCCCAGTGTAGCACGCGAAATTGCAGAAGTTCTCGGGGCAACCAAAAAGATGAACGGGTATATTGAAGGAAACGGGTATCAGGTAACCTGGACTTTCGGACATCTGTGCACTCTCAAAGAGCCCAATGATTATTCAGAGAACTGGAAACGATGGAGTCTAGCTTCCCTCCCAATGATCCCGCCTCGATTCGGGATCAAGCTGATCAGCAACCCGACATACGAACAGCAATTCAAAACAATCGAAGAACTGATGCAGAATGCCGAAATGGTTATCAACTGCGGAGATGCCGGCCAGGAAGGAGAACTGATCCAGCGTTGGGTGATGCAAAAGGCTGGCTGTAAATGCCCGGTCTACCGCCTATGGATATCTTCGTTGACAGAAGAAGCGATCCGCGAAGGTTTTCAACATTTGAAAGAACAGTCCGACTTCACCAAGTTATACGAAGCCGGTCTTTCCCGCGCCATCGGTGACTGGCTGTTAGGAATGAACGCAACGCGCCTTTATACGCTCCGCTACGGACAAAATCGGCAAGTGCTTTCCATCGGACGAGTACAGACACCTACCCTTGCACTCATCGTAAACCGGCAAGCCGAAATAGACAACTTTAAGCCGGAACCTTATTGGGAACTGAAAACAGTTTACCGAAACACTACTTTCTCGGTTACCAAAGGCAAATTCACGAAGAAAGAGGAAGGGGAAGCTTTCCTGGAAATAGTCCGGCAAAAAGAATTCACCGTCACCGACATATCAGAAAAGAAAGGGAAGGAATATGCTCCCCGCCTTTTCGACCTGACTTCGTTGCAGGTGGAATGTAATAAAAAATTTGCTTTCACGGCTGACGATACATTGAAGCTGATTCAGTCGCTATACGAAAAGAAAGTGACAACCTACCCGCGTGTCGACACCACTTTTCTAAGTGACGATATCTATCCTAAAGTTCCCAACACACTTAACGGCCTGGTTGACTATATCGACCTGACGGCCTCGCTGTTGAAAGCGAAAATACGGAAAGACAAACGTGTATTCGACAACTCGAAGGTGACGGATCACCATGCCATCATCCCAACCGGTGTACCAGCACGCAACCTGACGGACAACGAACGGAAGGTGTACGACCTGGTGGTCCGCCGTTTCATCGCAGCTTTTTACCCAGACTGCGAAATCTCGACTACTACGGTATTGGGTAAAGTCGACAAAGTAGATTTCAAGGTAACAGGCAAACAGATACTGAAACCGGGATGGCGCGTCGTGTTCGGAGCAGAGCAGAAAGACTCGGACGCCGAACCGTCAGATGAAGAAGGCGTACTGCCGGATTTCGTAAAAGGAGAAAGTGGCCCCCACAAACCGACATTAGGCGAAAAATGGACACAGCCGCCCAAACCCTACACCGAAGCGACATTGCTCCGCGCCATGGAAACAGCCGGTAAACTTGTGGACAATGACGAATTGAGAGACGCATTGAAGGAAAACGGTATAGGCCGTCCTTCCACCCGCGCCGCCATCATCGAGACTTTATTCAAACGCAATTATATCCGCAAGGAACGCAAGAACCTGTTTCCTACAGCTACCGGTGTGGAACTCATCGACACGATACAGGAAGAGCTGCTGAAAAGCGCCGAACTGACCGGTCTTTGGGAAAAGAAACTACGACAAATCGAACGGGGCACCTACGAAGCCCGTACTTTTTTGGAAGAGCTTAAGCTGATGGTCCATCAAGTAGTGATCAACGTCCTCTCCGACCAGACCGGACGCACCATCACAATCGAGCAGGCTGCTCCAGAGAAGCCCCAAGCCGAAAAGGAGCCGAAAGGGAAAAAAACGCGCAAACCGCGTGCCAAGAAGGAAAAGACTGCCGGTCAACCGGAATCAACAACTGTTCCCGTAAAGCCGGTATGCCCGATTTGTAAGAAAGGTAGCATCCTGCGTGGGAAAACGGCTTACGGCTGTTCCGAATATAAAGATGGTTGTACTTTCCGCATGGATTACGCCACCTATGGCGAAGGATTGTCGGATGAGGAATTAGTGAAGGTGATCAGTGGAATCAGAAAGGATTAAACCGACAAATTGGTTTACACTTTCTTTACGACAAATCAAATATGAAAACATAATTAATAAAGAACTACAAAGTATTTTAAAACAAAATGGGATTTAATAATTAATCTAAAATCAATGAAAGAAGAATGGTTCCCTTTGGTTAATGAAAAGGGAGAGACAATAGGAAAAGCTACCCGTAAGGAGTGCCATAACGGATCGAAAATGTTACATCCGGTAGTGCACCTGCATATTTTCAATAAAGCAGGTGACCTCTACCTACAAAAGCGTTCGATAAACAAAGATATCCAACCCGGTAAATGGGATACAGCAGTAGGGGGGCATATTGACTACGGAGAGACGGTCGAAGATGCCCTTCACCGGGAAGTACGGGAAGAATTAGGGATAACAGATTTCATCCCGCAATTCATCACCCGTTATGTATTCGAATCGGCTATAGAAAAAGAGTTAGTCAACACCTACCGTACCACTTACGACGGTCCGATCATCCCTGACCCTTCCGAACTGGACGGTGGACGTTTCTGGTCTCCTTCCGAAATCCTCGAAAATATGGGAAAAGGAATTTTCACACCCAACTTCGAAGATGAATATAAACGGTTATTCATGTAAACTACAAAAACACTAAAACAATGGCAAAAGAATTAGAACTCAAGTACGGCTGTAACCCCAACCAGAAGCCCTCCCGCATCTATCGGGCCGACGGCGGGGAACTGCCCATCAAGGGGCTTTGCGAAGTCTTGAACGGACGTCCCGGATATATCAACTTCCTGGATGCTTTCAACAGCTGGCAATTAGTAAAAGAACTGAAAGAAGCAACTGGACTGCCCGCCGCCGCTTCCTTCAAGCACGTAAGTCCGGCAGGAGCCGCCGTGGGTATCGAGATGAACGATACGTTGAAGAAAATCTATTTTGTGGACGATCTTCCACTCACTCCGCTTGCAACCGCCTATGCTCGCGCCCGCGGTGCCGACCGTATGTCGTCCTACGGCGACTTCATCGCACTCAGCGACATATGCGACGAAGCGACTGCACGCCTCATCAACCGCGAAGTTTCCGATGGCGTCATTGCTCCCGACTATACGTTGGAAGCGCTTGAAATCTTGAAAAATAAACGGAAAGGCACTTATAATATCATCAAAATCGATCCAGACTACTGCCCCGCTCCTATCGAACACAAAGATGTTTTCGGCATCACATTCGAACAGGGACGTAACGAGATCAAATTAGACGAAAACCTGCTAACCAACATCCCGACCCTGAACAAAAATTTCCCAGACGAAGCGAAACGCGACCTGATCATCGCCCTTATCACACTGAAATATACGCAGAGCAACTCAGTCTGCTACGTTAAGGACGGACAGGCCATCGGTATCGGTGCCGGCCAACAAAGCCGTATCCACTGTACCCGTCTGGCGGGCAACAAGGCAGATATCTGGTACTTACGCCAGCATCCGAAAGTAATGAATCTGCCTTGGATCGAGAAGATCCGTCGTGCAGACCGAGACAACACGATCGACGTCTACATCAGCGATGACCACGAAGATGTTTTGGCCGACGGTATCTGGCAACGGTTTTTCACTGAAAAACCGGAAATCCTGACACGCGAAGAAAAACGTGCCTGGCTGGACACACTTAAAGGCGTTTCATTGGGCTCCGACGCCTTTTTCCCCTTCGGTGACAATATCGAACGGGCACACAAAAGCGGCGTAGATTATATCGCACAGGCAGGCGGTTCCGTCCGTGACGATCATGTGATCGACACGTGTGACAAATACGGCATCGCAATGGCATTCACAGGTGTACGGTTGTTTCACCATTAACAAGGGAATTCTTGTTTTTAAAACATTAGTGTTTTTCACATTTGGTTCTTCGTCAATTAAGAGGTAACACTTGACAACCAAAGTTCAACAAATAAAGAAGTTTGAATGAAATCAATAGAGAATGATATACTTCTACATGCAATTGAATAAACCAATGAATAGCAAAATACAATAAATGGAAACCTCTAAATTGACGAAGAACCAAAGATTTTATGGAAAAACACGTATTCTGCCCTACGCTTGAACCTCAAGAGGGCATTTAAGCAGCTTCCGGTAAAAAACTACTCGTCCTTATAAAATTACTCCTCCAACATCCCTTCCAAATAACGGTCGGGAGCTAACCCTATGCTCTGGAGGAATCCCGCCAGAGCGCTATATGTTAAACTATTCTCCGACAAGTTCATCAAGGCAATCCGGCGGAGACATCCGAACGGGATCGCATAATCCACATAAGGGACCAAGTTAGCCCCTATAAAATCATATCCCGCTTCTACCGGATCACAAAATTGTACAAGCCGCCATTCCTGTTCAGAGGCCCAACAAGGTTCCCGCACTTCCAGGCAAGCATTGCAAAGCATCGAGAAGAAACGTGAATCCCGCTTGAACCCGGTATGCTCTTCATCATAAAAGAATTTGTCATATTCCCGCCTCATCTGCGAGACAAACGCGTTCAGATTCTCCTCCTCATTATATTTGCAACGGAGCAAGTATTTTTCCTCCGACAAACTATACTCACCTAGTGCCCCGTAATCGAAAGTCAGCCGCAAACAGGAAGTATCCTTTTCCTTCACACCGGAAGGGATTTCCAAATTCTGGTAAAGGGAAAGAGCGTACATCTCCACCTCCGGTCCGATAAGCATCCGGCGGTTCTCCCGGAAAAAAGGAATATTTTGTTTACTAAGCTCCGGCCCGATGCCTTTTTGCTCTTCATGCAACACGATCGAACGGCGAAGCAGGGACAAACCGTATCCGATTACTTCGTCCGACTTGGCATACAACAAATTAGGAACATGCAAGGTGAATGTTCCCGGCGTCTTCGACTCCTTGCATCCGCGAACAAAGGATTCTATTGAAACATAGGAATATAAATCCATCTTTTATGATTTTTTTGGACGTCAAATATACAATTTATATTAGAGATTATCTACCTTTGTTAAAACTTTTATAAACTACATAAAACCAATAAAACAAAATGAAACGTCGTGATTTCCTTAAGACCAGTGTTGTAGCAGGTGTAGCCTTATCTCTGAACTTTGAAGGATTACAGGCTGCTCTCTCCTCGAATACAGTAGCGGTAGAGCAAGCACCCGATCTGGTAGCAGTAATGGGCGGTGAACCGGCAGTCATGCTCGACAAAGCCTTAGAAGCGCTTGGCGGCATCGGCAAATATATCAAAAAAGGGCAGAAAGTCGTTATCAAGCCCAATATCGGCTGGGACCGTACACCGGAACTGGCCGGTAATACCAATCCTGAATTGATAAAGGCCCTTGTAAAGAAATGTTTCGAAGCTGGAGCCGAAAAGGTAACGGTATTCGACCACACGTGCGACAACTGGCAGAAATGTTACGAGACAAGCGGCATCGCCGCCGCCGTAAAAGAAGCAGGTGGTATCATCATGCCAGGCAACGACGAAAAATATTTCAAAGAAGTAGACATTCCCGACGGCGTGACACTGAAAAAAGCCAAGATACACGAGTCACTGATCGAAGCGGACGCCTGGATCAATGTTCCTATCCTGAAGAACCACGGAGGAGCCAAGCTGTCATGCGCAATGAAGAATATGATGGGGATCGTCTGGGACCGCCGCTTCTTCCACCAGAACGACTTGCAGCAATGTATCGCCGATATCTGTACCTGGAAGAAGAAACCGGTTCTGAACATCGTGGATGCCTACCGCATGATGCATCAGAACGGTCCGCAAGGAAAAAGTGCAGCTGACGTGGCTACGTTAAAATCGATGATTGTTTCTCCGAATATCGTCGCCGTCGATACGGCCGCCCTCGCTCTGTTCAACCAGGTAAAGAAATTGGATATGGCTGCCGTTGGACATTTGAGCAAAGGGGAAGCTCTTAAATTAGGTTCTACCGATCTGAAAAAAATAAACATCAAACGTATTAAGATCTGATGAAGAAACGGAATTATCTAAAGGGATTGAGAGTTTTGCTCGCAATCCTCTTTTTTGTACCCATACTTTTGTTTTTCGTAGACTTTTCAGGAGTTTTACCGGATAGTGTACATCGTTTGCTGCATCTGCAACTGATGCCGGCCTTGTTGGGAGGAATGGTCGGTCTGATCGTGTTCCAATTCTTGCTGGCACTGGTATTCGGACGTATTTATTGTTCCACGATATGTCCGGCAGGCGTATTCCAGGATATCATCAACCGTCTATTTTGCATCGGTAAGAAAAAGAAGAAAGGAAGCCGTCGTTTTACTTACCACAAGCCGATGAACCGGCTACGCTACGTACTGCTGGTAATTACGGCAGTCATGGCTGTTTTCGGTCTTAGCGAATTGTGCCTGCTCTTAGACCCGTACAGCAACTTCGGACGTATTGCGGCAAGTCTGTTCCGTCCGATCGTGATGTGGGGGAATAACATACTCGCCGACCTGCTGATGAAAGTGGACAACTACTCGTTGTTCCATGTGACAATCAGTACCGTGACGGCTTCCGGTCTGATCGCAGCAACTATCGCATTGCTTGTTTTCATCGTCATGACTGTTTTCCGCGGACGACTGTTCTGTAATACGATCTGCCCTGTCGGAGCTTTGTTGAGTCTTTTCTCGCGCTACTCGTTCTTCCGTATAACTTTCAATAAGGAAGCCTGTACGCATTGCGGGAATTGCGAACATACCTGCAAGGCGGAAGCGATCGACAGCAAAAACCTGACGATCGATACATCCCGTTGCGTAGATTGTTTCAATTGTGTTTCTTCCTGTGCCAAAGGCGGCTTGCAGTATCGTCTGCAATTTCCGGGTATGAAACAGGAGGAGACAGTCGATACCCAAGCTGTAAAGGAATTATATTCCAGCCAACTGACAGTCGCCAACAGCCGCCGTACATTTCTGGCCACAAGTGCAACCATTGCCGCCTCGCTGCCGATCGCATCTGCGATTGCCGAAGGAGGAAAAGGGAAAATGAACAGAAAAGGCAGAAAGAAGTGGCCTCCCCTCACGCCTCCGGGTTCTATCAGCCTGGAACGTTTCAAAGACAAATGTACAGGATGCCAGATATGTGTCGTCCGCTGTCCGAGCCAGGTCTTGCGCCCGACAGGATTGGAATACGGTTTGGATTATATGTTGAAACCACGTCTGGCCTATATCAGCAGTTATTGCAACTACGAGTGCACAGTCTGTTCCGATGTATGCCCTACCGGTGCGATCAAACCTCTGACTATCGAAGAGAAGACAACGACACAGGTCGGCATTGCCACTTTCTTCAAAGGCCGTTGTGTTGTTAATACGGAAGAGAAAGACTGCGGTGCCTGTGCAGAACATTGCCCGACCCAGGCCGTACACATGGTTCCTTACAAAGGAACACTGACAATCCCGCAGATCAACCCTGACCTTTGTATCGGATGCGGCGGATGCGAATCGATCTGTCCGGTACGCCCAATGCGTGCCATCATCGTCAAATCGAACGTTGAGCACAAATTCGTCGAAAAGCCTAAAGAAGAGGAAATCAAAGAAATCGAGGTAGACGATTTCGGTTTCTGATTAACGATATATAACCGACTATATTATGAGGCCTTATTTGTGAAAGTAAGGCCTTTTCTTTATCTTTGCAGCCATGAAATTCGAATTACAACATAACGACACAAAATCAAATGCAAGGGCGGGTCTGATTACCACTGATCATGGAGTAATTGAAACGCCTATTTTTATGCCGGTCGGCACACAGGGCACAGTTAAAGGCGTCCACATGACCGAGTTGGAAGAAGATATCAACGCACAAATCATTTTAGGAAACACATACCATTTATATCTCCGTCCCGGATTGGAAATATTAGAACAGGCAGGCGGATTGCACAAATTCAACACATGGAATCGGCCAATCCTGACAGATAGTGGTGGTTTCCAGGTTTTTTCTCTTTCCGAAAACCGCAAGTTGCATGAGGAAGGCGCCATGTTCCGCTCACATATCGACGGCTCCAAGCATCTGTTTACCCCGGAAAAGGTTATGGATATCCAGCGGATCATCGGGGCAGATATCATTATGGCTTTCGATGAATGTTGTCCGGGCGATGCCGATTATGAATACGCGAAAAAGTCCCTCGGTCTGACGGAACGTTGGCTGGACCGTTGTTTCGAACGTTTCAACTCTACAGAGCCGAAATACGGTTACCAGCAAAGTCTTTTCCCGATTGTACAAGGTTGTGTTTATCCGGAACTGCGTCGAAAGGCAGCCGAGAATGTAGCGGAAAAGGGCGCTGACGGCAATGCGATCGGTGGCCTGGCAGTAGGCGAACCAACAGAGAAGATGTACGAGATGATCGAAGTAGTCAACGAGATCCTGCCGAAAGACAAGCCTCGTTACCTAATGGGAGTCGGCACACCGATCAATATTTTAGAGGGGATTGAACGGGGTATCGATATGTTCGACTGCATCATGCCGACGCGCAACGGACGTAACGGACAGATATTTACCCGCTTCGGCACGATCAATATGCGTAATAAGAAATGGGAGAACGACTTCTCTCCTATCGATCCGGATGCTCATTCGGCTATCGACACGCGCTACAGCAAGGCGTATCTACACCATTTGATCAAAGTGAATGAGATGTTAGGACTTCAACTGGCATCAATTCATAACCTCGCGTTTTACCTGTGGCTCGTAAAAGAGGCACGCAAACATATTATTGCCGGCGATTTCACGACCTGGAAGAGTGAAATGGTCCGTCAATTATCAAACCGGTTATAAGCAAACTATCACATGAAATTCAAACTGAAACGGATAGACTGGTATATCATCAAGCAATTCTTAGGTACTTATATCTTTGCGATTGCCCTGATTATCGCTATCTCGGTCGTCTTCGATATAAATGAGAAGATCGACAAGTTCCTGAGTCCGGACGTACCGTTGAAAGCGATTGTCTTCGACTATTACATGAACTTCATCCCGTATTTCGCGAACCTGTTCAGTCCGTTGTTTACTTTCATTGCCGTTATCTTCTTCACCTCAAAGTTAGCAGACAATTCAGAAGTGATCGCAATGTTGGCGAGCGGGATGAGTTTCCGGCGTCTGATGTTGCCTTACGCGATTTCGGCAGGGATCATTGCACTCAGTACGTTTGTGCTGAACGCTTATATCATTCCGCCTGCCAACGCCACGCGTATCGACTTCCAAAACAAATATATCAAGAATAAGAAGGTAGACTATGTCCGTTCCGCCCAATTGGAGATCGAGCCGGGCGTAATCGCCTATTTCGACCGCTACGACGCGCGTTCCGGGATGGGATACCGTTTCTCTTTGGAGCACTTCGAGGACAAGAAGATGATTTCACGCCTCACGGCAAACTCCATCAAATACGATTCGCTATACAATTGGACGCTGATCGACTACATGATCCGCGACTTCGACGGGATGCGCGAACATATCACCGAAGGGAGCCGCATGGACACCACATTGACAATCGTCCCTTCGGACTTCCTGATCTCTGTCAATGACTGCGAGACGATGACTTCTTCCGAACTGTCCACGTATATCGACCGCCAGAAGAAAAGAGGGATCGGCAATATCCAGACATTCCAGATCGAATACCACAAACGTTTTGCCGCCATCATGGCCGCCTTCATCCTGACCTCCATCGGAGCCTCGCTCTCTTCCCGCAAGATCAAAGG
>ERZ791574.1361-NODE-1361-length-13004-cov-173.314078_pt1 | contig 13004 bp, 7 predicted proteins | sample MGYA00433098_ERZ791574 | MGnify/ENA primary metagenome ERZ791574 (study PRJEB30046, sample SAMN00791933) | human gut metagenome | study: EMG produced TPA metagenomics assembly of the A metagenome-wide association study of gut microbiota in type 2... | reverse complement strand
GTAAAGACAGCGATGTCAAAGCCGAGCATTACTAATTGCCCGAACACTTTCTTTAAGAAAGTTCATAGTTTCAGCTGTTGACTCTCGATTGAATCGAGAGGAACGGTGGTTCTTTACTTGATAAACAGTTTGCTTGTGTGCAAATACGTCATAACCCATTATCAGGTGGTTATTGCGGTGAGGTCCCACCTCTTCCCATTCCGAACAGAGAAGTTAAGCTCACTTGCGCCGATGGTACTGCAATGCAATGCGGGAGAGTAGGTAGCCGCCTCCTTTTATCAAGAGCCTCAGATTTCGAAAGATTTCTGAGGCTTTTTTGTTTTCATGCAGTTTTGCTTTCTTATCGCCCTGCTTTTTTCCCACAGCTCCTCACAGCTCCTTTTACCTTTTTACCCTTTTACTTTTTTACCTTTATATATTTTTCTCTCAAAAATGATGGTGAATCTTCTTTAGTGATCTTTATGTATAAAATGTTAACGGATTGTGGGTTTTCATTTAAAAAATCTGAAAAATTACGTACTAAAATGTTTCATAGCGCAAAAAAAGTTTCGAAAATTCCCCCCCCCATTCATTTTTTTTTCTTACTTTTGCCCCCAGAAAATGCAAACTATCATGTAAACGGTTAATTTATATAATTACCTATTTATATAGTAAGAACGAAAAAAATAGAATAAACTAAACTCTTTTAATAGATGGTGAAACGATTGATTTTAGCTACAGTGTTACTCTTATTTGTATCGCTAGCTAATTATGCGCAAAACACGGGAGTCAAGTCCAACCTCTTATATTGGGCTACAACAACTCCTAATCTCGGTGTCGAGACTGCCTTAGGCAAGAAGCATACCGCTCAGGTATTATTTGGCTTCAATCCTTGGAAACAGTCCGGTGGCGACCAGTCAAGCCTTCGTCATTGGCTTTTGCAACCAGAATACCGTTACTGGTTCTGTCAGAGCTTCAATGGCTGGTTCTTGGGTGTTCATGCCATGGGCGGACAGTTTAATGCAGGAGGAGTGAAGTTACCCCTTGGCATTTTCAAATCTCTACGCGACCATCGCTATGAAGGATGGTATGTAGGTGGTGGTGTGACCGCTGGTTATCAATGGCCTCTTTCCAAGCACTGGAACCTGGAAACCTCTGTAGGTTTCGGATATGATTATATCCAGTACGACAAGTTCAAGTGCGGTGCCTGTGGCGAGAAGGAGAAGTCATCTCATGACAACTACGTGGGTCCTACCAAGGCAGCCATTTCTCTTATTTATATGTTGTAACTCATTAAACATAATCTATGAGTATGAAAGATTTTAAGAACTACATATTATTATTCAGCTCTCTTTTGATGGCTATGCCTCTTGCAGCCCAGGATTGCAAGAGGCTCAAGTTGGCTGCCGATAAGATTCAGGTATCTAATGTACAGATGTCTCATCACAATGACCTGGTTACGGTTGCGATGGATCTGAATCTCGATTCCCTGGATCTCCCTACCAACAACCAGCTTGTCTATACTCCGATGATCAAGCATAAAGGTGAGCTGCTCAAGATGCCGGAGATTGTTATCAACGGCAGAAGACAGCAGATTATGTATGACCGTGGAGTAGGGAAGAAACAGTTGCAGCTTTCACCTCAGGCTTTGGTGGTGAAGCGAGACAACAAGAAGCAGCAGACCGTGAAGTATCTTGCCTCCGTTCCTCTCTCTTCTAAGGAAAGAAATTACGATTTGGATATTCATGAAGACCTCTGCGGTTGTGGAGATCTGCAGGATGGCAATGATTTCACGGTTTCTCGCCGTCGCCAGCCGGTAGCTTCTTTCGTCCGTCCGGAGGTAGAGGCAATCAAGGTCCGTCATCTGGATAAGCGCGCTTATATCGATTTCCCGGTAGACCGCATCGAGCTGCATCCTGATTACCGCCGTAATCCGGAACAGTTGGATAGCATTATCCGCACCATCAATGCATTGAAGGAAGACAGGAACCTCGAAGTGAGCGGCATCAACATTCATGGTTATGCATCACCTGAGAGTCCTTACACCCATAATGATTATCTGGCAAAGAACCGTGCCAATACGCTGACCGAATATGTGCGCCGGATGGTGAAGTTGCCAAACAATCTCTTCACGGTTTCTTCTACTCCAGAGGATTGGGATGGTCTGATAACTTATATTAAAGGTAGCAACCTGGAGCATAAGGATGCCATTCTGGCGATTATTGCAGACAAGAGTCTGAATCCGGATGCCCGCGAGTTGAAGATTAAGAAGCAGTATCCTTCAGAGTATCGCTTTATGCTCGACACCTGGTATCCAGCCCTCCGCCATTCCGACTACCACATTACTTATAAGGTGAAACCTTTCGATGTGGAAGAGGCAAAGGAGATTATCAAGACCAAGCCACAGCAGTTGAGCCAGGAGGAGATGTTCATGGTAGCCCAGACTTACGAGCCAGGCAGCAAGGAGTTTAATGAAGTGATGGAGATCGCCGTCCGCATGTTCCCAGAGAATGAGACAGCGAATTTGAATGCAGCCATAACCCGCTTGAATGCCGATGATGCAGATAATGCGAAACAATATCTCGACAAGGCTGGAACCAGTGCCGATGCCCAGAATGCCCGAGGGGTCTATGAGATGCTGAATGGCAACGAGAAGCAAGCTCGTTATTATCTGGAGCAGGCAGCCAAGGCAGGTGTTGCTTCTGCAAAAGAAAATTTACAGAATCTATAAAGTTATACATACTGTCTGTTTAGGACAATATAGCTATTCCTTAGCGCCAGGGCACTGTCCTGGCCTGGGACAGGCTCCTAGCTCAGGCATATCTTTTCTAAGTATAAATATAGAAAGAAACTCAAATATAACGTATTAGATGAATTGTAAACCAAATATATAAAAATGTAATACAATTAGATTTTTAAGAGCGTTTATAAGTAAAGAAATAATTATTAATAACAACTATAATAACTTACAAGATGAAGAAAACTTTATTATTTTCCGTTGCATTGGCGGGGCTGATGCTCGGTTCTTGTTCAAGTAGTGATGATCTGAATGGTGGTGGAACTGGAAATCCAGGTTTTAACAAGGACGGTAATGGATTTATGTCCATCTCTGTTAATCTCCCAACTCGTGCTGGCAGCACAACACGTGCAGAAAATGACAAGTATGAGGACGGATTGTCATCAGAGTATGAGGTAAAGAATGGTATTTTAGCTTTGTTTGATGCATCAAGTAAGACATCAGAAGGCGATTATACATTGCTTGCTGCTTACAAATTGGATTTGACAGATTCTGAACTTGATACTGATGGTGATAACATCACATCTACTCATAGTGTTGTTACTCAGATTAAGTCAACAACTGCTACTGATGTTTATGCGCTTGTCCTTTTGAATGATAATAGTATTCTTACAGCAAGTGATGGTAAATTGCTTCAGAATGGTTCAACAGATTTAACAGGAAAAACTTATAATGAGATTTTAAATCTGACAACAGAAAATGCGATGACTAGTACAGGTTTCTTTATGGCAAATGCTCCTGTCAGTGAAAAACCAGGTAATGCCTCTGCACCTGATGGTAAGTATACAACCCTTTCTAAGGTTGATTTGAGTAAGATTAAAGAAACCAGAAATGAGGCTATCAATGACCCTGCCGTTTCTGTATTCGTAGAGCGTGGTGTTGCAAAGGTTAGCTTGAACTCAACTTCGCTTTCAGGCAATACTTCAGATGATAACCTTCCATACGAATTTAATGGTTGGGTACTTGATAATACAACCAAGTCTTCATACATTGTTCGCAATATGGGAACTGATGCTGGTAATTATCTGAAATACTCTTCAGAGAAGTTTGCCCCAGCTCTTAATTCTCGTTTTGTAGGTGATACCAAATTGGGTGCTACATCAAAGCAGCCAGCTGTTGACTTGTATCGTACTTATTGGTGTGTAGACCCAACATATAGCCAGAAATTTGATGCAACATCTCATGCAGCTAACTTCAATACAGTAACTTCTGCTGCAGATGTAACAAGTTGGCTTACATCAGGTAAGTATGTATATTGCCATGAGAATACATTTGATGTAGCCCACATGGATTATTCAAATACTACCCGTGCTTTGGTAAAGGTTACATTTAATGGTGGTAATAAATTCTATACCAATAATGGAGCTAATGCTATCCTTGATACAGATGTCAAACGTGATGCTGCCGTTATGTCATACGTATTAGGTACAGATATTAACATTGTTGATTTGAAGAAGTACTTGTCTGACAACCAGGGATCTACAGGTACAGTTACTTGGGAAAATAAAGACTTCAAGCTTACATGGGCTCCAGCTCCTGATAAAGATGGTATCTTGAAGGTTACAAAGATTGAACTTACTGCTGCAGGTCAAGCAAAACTTATAGCACATCCTTCACCCTTTACTGGTTGGGATGCCATTAAGGATCAGCTTAATACAAACCGTGTAATCCGTCAGTATGACAATGGTGCTTCTTACTATGAGGTAAGAATCAAGCATTTTGCAGGTGATGATACTGGTGCTGGTGATCTTGCTCCATGGAATACATGGGAGACAACTAAGCCATCTGCATCAGTAGCTTATCCAGGTAATAAGGAGCAGAACTATTTGGGCCGTTATGGATTGGTTCGTAACAACTGGTATGACATTGATGTTACTGCTATCAAGAAGATCGGTTCTCCTGTTGTTCCAAATATCACTACAGATAACACTCCAGATGATAACATCGATGCTTATATCTCTGCAAAGATTAACGTCCTCTCTTGGGCTAAGCGTACACAGAGTACTATCCTCGGAAAGTAATTTGATAAAAGATAAAATATAGAAAATAATAATTGATTAGCGATATGATAGCGCAGAAGATAAATAAATGGTTAAAGGGTGTCATGGCAGCTGCCATGACCCTGACCGTCGCGACCTCATGCCACGATATGTGGCACCAGGATTACAGCGATTGTCCTAATGGTGTATATGTGAAGTTTAAGTATGATTATAACCTCCAGCGTGCCGACATGTTCAACGACCATGTTGGACAGGTAACGCTGTATGTATTCGACGAGAACGGAAACTATATAACCCAACAGACCGAGACGAATTCTGCGCTATCATCGCCTCTCAAAGACCCAAATTATGTGATGCACGTCGAGAACCTGCAGCCAGGTAAATATCAGTTCCTTGCCCTTGCCGGACAGAATGCTTACGCCGACCAGTTAACTTCAGGCCGCGCCAAGTTCGTTCGTACCGCTCCATCGGCTACAGGAGATAAGATGCAGAAACTGGAAGTGAATCTCGACCATGAAAATAGGGGAGAGTATGATGAGGTTGTCAACAACAGCCTTCCTCTCGATACCCTCTGGCATGGTAAACTGCTGGAGGCTGTAGAGGTATCATCCTCAAAACCTTCTTATGCAACCATCCCTCTGGTGCGTGATACCAAGAAGATCAACGTAGCGCTTCGTGACCTTGACTCTCCACAGGATATGGATGTCAACGACTACACGATGACCATCGAAGACCATAATGCCCGCATCCTTTGGGATAACTCTCTCGATGAGAGCTGTAAACTCATTTATACCCCTCATGCCGCATGGAATACGGTAGATGAGGACGAGCAGGGCAAGATAGCCCATGCTGACTTTATGACTTCCCGCATTCTGAAGCACGAAGATTACAGCCTGGATGGCCGACTCCTGATTAAGAGTAAGGAGACCGGAAATACGGTAGTCAATGTAGACCTGCCAGACCTCTTGAGTCGTCTTCGCACCAGCGAGGAGTACAGTTACAGTGCACAGGAATTCCTAGACCGTGCCTACGATTACAAACTTCAGTTTTTTATCCAGGGTGGCAAGCTCAAGTATTGCTACATCACCATCAGCGTGAATGTACTGAGTTGGAGCAAGCGCATCCAGTTCGAAGAACTCCATTAACATGTCCTACCCGGCTTTCAGCAAGCCGATATAAAAAGAAAGTGTATGTTTAAAATGAAAACTATAACCCTCTCATTGCTAGCCCTTTTACTGGTTATGTCGTTCGCATCCTGTGCGAGTGACACTACTAGTGATTTGCCTCTGCCAAGAAAAGATATGAAGGCATATCTGCAGGTAAAGGTAACGGTGGAAGGTAGTGGAGATACACGAGCGAGTAGGGCAACTACAGAACCTCAAGGAGGTGAAGATGGAAATGGAAGAGAACAAGGAATCAATAAAGAAAATGATGTCAATTCTCTTACCGTCTTACTATATAAATCTGGTAAAGATGACTTAACGGAAGCTGATGCAACAATAGATTATGTATATACATTTACCAATTTAACGAAGGCAACAACTTCTACTTCCGGCATAGATGCAACTTATACTACCGTTCCAAAAGAAATAGATGCTGCAATCGTTGACAAGAATTATCATGTTATAGTGATAGCCAATGCAGACGATATGACTTCCAGATGTAAAGGAAAGAAGATAAGTGAAATCAGAGATTTGCAGATGTCGAAAGTGTGTACCCGAGATGCTGATATTACAAAGTTCTCAAACTTCATCATGTCATCAAAGAATGATGCTAAGATAGATTTCACCAAAGAAGGTTCAGAAACAGATCCTTATGTGGTAAATGTAGACATCGAGCGCCTGGCTGCCCGTATCGACATCATTCCAAATGCTACTTTTGATGGTACAAGTCAAGGTTATTATTATGATGTAAAAGATGGCGCAAATGTAATAGGCGGTTTTAAGCTTGAATCTGTTACTCCTAGCAAAGTCTTGACAAAGGGAGAATACCTGATTAAGCGAGTTTCTTCAGATGCAGCTGTATCTGCAGTTACTTATTTCGGATTGGAAGAAATGGATGCTACTACTAAGGCTTCTACTAATTATGTGGTTTGTCCTTGGACAAAGGATCGTACAGGTCTTACTCTCGCAAAAGCCGAAGGTCCTGCATCTCTATATAAAGTAAAGGAGACAACTTCTACCAGTACGGCTGTAGGAAAAGCATCTTACATCCTCGATTATGTGATGGAGAATACGACCACCGATAATGCCGTGGTTAATTCTACAGGCCTTATCTTTAAAGGCAAGTATTATGAAGAGACTGAATGGGATGCAACAAACCATCGTCCGATAGCAAGTGCAACAGGTACTGATAAGGAATATACCTACACCATTCGTCATAGTGACCCAAATGGTACTGGCCCTTCTACCGCCCAAATGTATTACGGTATCGTCCGCAATAACATCTATCAAATAAAGATAGAAGGAGTGGTGGGAAAGACTAAAGGTTTGAAGTTGACAATCCACGTGAGAAAATGGGCAACCTATACTCACGACGAGACAACAATGTAACAACAAAACAAACAGATAAACAGAAAGTATAGTTTGAAATTAAACTTTCAGAGAAAATGAAAACGATTAGAACGATACATACGGCATTGATTCTGATGGTGCTAGCCTTAATCTCGGCTTGCTCCACAGATAGTGCTGACTCTATACAGGGAGGCAGTGGAGGCGATAACCAAGGCGATAAGGTTACCGTCCACATGACTCTTTCTACGGCTTCTTCTGGAACCAGAGCTACGTTGTCATGGAATGATGGCGTAGATGCAGAAAACATGAAGAGCTGGGTAGTAGCCTTTATAAAAGACGGCAAGGTTGTTTCTTTTGCAGAGAATACGGATGTATCGGCTAATAATCGCATTAAAGATGAAGTCACAATCAAGGATCTTCCTAAAGGAGAAGCTACCTATCAGGTTTATTCCTTCGCCAATCTTACTTCCACCGAGCTAGGCATCTCTAAAGGTGCCGAAGTTGATTTCGACAACAAGAAGTGGAAGATGAATGGTAATGGATTCCCTGTGAATGCCACAGACTGTAAAGGTATTCCTATGAGCAATAAGCAGGAAGTAACGATAGATGCTTCCGGTAAACCTGATAAAACTGAGCTTTGGGTAGTAAGAATGCTGGCAAAGGTTACACTTCGATTTAAGAATCCAAGTACTACTCCTTTGGTAATCAAGGATATTACAATCAGCGATATAACTTCAAATCCTTCTGCTACTGCCAATACAGATGGTAACATCATGTTGCTGCCAAAGCATACTGACACATCAACTGGTCCAGATCTGGATGAGGTTGCATGTACTCCGAATCTGGTAGGGCAGGCTGCAACGCAGAATTATACTTATAACTTGTCTTCTGCGGTGACGATACCTGCAGGAACTTCTGATTATAAAGAGGTTTCATTCTATGTAAATGAAAGCGCAGCGGGCAATACTTCCAAGTATTTCATCATCAACCTGAATACTTCAGCAGGAGTCAAGCGTTACGCCCTGTTCCAGGATTGGAAAACGATAGCTCGTAACGACCATCACATTCTGCCAATCTCATTAGATGATTACAAGTTGAAGTTTGATGTTCAGTCCTTCACTGCCATCGGTCTCTATCCATCCATAACAGATAACGGAACCACTCTTTCCTATACCTGTTATTATCCGGAAGAGGAATTCCATATCCAGCCAAAGGTAGTAAAGGCAAGTGATGACACAGAGGTAACTGGTATCGATAATACCCAAGTAAAATGGGAGTTAATCAAAGAAGATGGTATGGCTGATGCCACTGCTGCCGAAACGAATGCCAAGCTGGTTTTTAAAACCCTTCCAAAATGGGATGCAATTACCGGCTATTTCGAAGGAACCTTTAATGATGATGCTGCCGATAAGCAGCAGGCACTCTATAAGGTTACAGTCCCAGTACCGGGCAAAACAGAAAAGTATCTTATATACAAGATACTTTTCACCAAGGATCTAAGCAGTTATGCTGCTCGTAAACATTATACACGTAAATACTATCGCTATGAATAAGATTAAAAACATATATCGTACTCTCATCCTCCTCCTTTCATTGGTTTTAATGCCAGTGAAAGGATTGGCTAGTGATGGATACTTTGTTGCTAGTAATACTGAATTAAAGATGGATTTTAGTGAATATGCTCTTAATAAGTATACTGTATGCGCTTTCTATTTCGAAAAAGATGGTGCTAAACTAAGTACTGCTTCTTGGACAATAAAAGGTGTGTATTCGAAAACATTGACTACATCTGAAGATTGGAAACAGCAATGGAGAGATAATGAATATGTTTATATTAGGAAAAAGAGTGATATGAATCAAGCACATTTTCAATTTGCTGTAGAAAGTTTTGAGTCAAGTATTCATAATTCGAAATTGGTCCTCCTCCTTTCTAACGATGCCAATCTCTTAACCGAAAAAGAGAATCTTGCAGGTGTCAAAAAGATGGAATTCGATATATATACAGAAGATGGTTTGAAGTCTTCTGCGGTTAAATATGGCAGTAACTCACCAACTTTTTCGACAGCAGAAAGTACTTCTATAATCCCAACAGCTGCGACCTCAACCAATGTAACTTTGCCTGATTTCAATGCAAAATATTTGCGTTGGCAGTTGTTTGATTCAGAGGTTGCTACAACTCCTATTACTACCATAACAGATATATTGAGTAATTCTTCATCAGCAGCTAAAGGCTCTGATTTGATTTACTATCATGATACTAAGGTTGCTGATGATGCAGCCCGTACTGTATCTTTTGATTTCTCAAAACTTGCAGCAAATGTAGAGAATTATGTCTTGAAGTGTACCTGGGCAAATAATGATGGTAATGATGCCAAGGTGGTAACATATAATGGAAAGACCTATATTCTTCAGGAGCCAACTCTTAATGGAGAATATTCCTTTAAGTTTATAAAGCAGGAAACACTTGATGCGCTTCCTTTGGAGCTTTCTGCCGACAATGGAGCTGCAGCAGCAAGTCATGATGTAGATGCGATATATAAAGACAATAAACTTGAGGTAAGTTTGAAAGATGTAGTTTCTGAGATTCTTTCTGATTTCGGCGTTGCTGATAAGAAAGATGTCAGCGACTTCTATATGCGTTGGGTATTGGCTGATAAGGATGGCAAAATCATTAGCGCTAATTCTAATAATAGCGCTCTGGCTTTGCGCAAAACTTCTGATGGTGTGGGGTATTATACCTTGTTGTCAAAAGAGGGTTCTTCTTTGTTACCTAATGAATTGAATGTAACTTTCGAGTTGCCTTCTGGTTCTTCATGGTCTTCAGATATGAAGGTATATTGCTTGTTGACTAATGACCTCACTGGCCATGAAGCGAAATATGGCGTCATTACAAAAGAACCATCTGCTTTCAAGAGCAAGATAAATGTAAAGCTCTATTCTCCAGATAATCTTCCATTTAAGCATTACGAAGGTATCGCCAATAAGAAGGGGGATTGGGATATGGTGAATGGCCATACCTATCAGAAGACCCATGAATGGGAGTATTATTACTATGTTGATGGAACTGAAGACAAACAGCAGATTCTCTTATCCCTGCCTTTCCAGTGGTATGAAGCTTCTGGTAATAACCTAGAACCTCGTGGCTATTTCCGTTGGTATGATTATAATACTGATCAAGAATCAGATCATCTAATAGTTTGTGGTGATGAGACACAAACAAAATTATTCAAGAAAGGAACTTGGGGATTGTTCGCCAATAATATCGGTGCACATCCTACTAAAGACCGGATAGGTGTTAATTATAGTACTTCCCATGTTGACGCTTCATGGGAAGGGGAGACTATAGCCTGTGATGTAAGTAGATATATTGACGGAATGGATGAGTCAAGGACTTATCTTCTCCATGAACCTACTTTGTCTATTCGTTACATCTTCCATATTCTTCCCAAAAAGAAGATTGCTGATGATATCATGACTGCATTATGTAATCATGATGATGGTGATTATACTTATGAAGATAATAAGAAGGTTACATTTGGTTATAAGGATCAAAACTCAGAAACAACATTGCGTTTGCAATTGAATGATATTTCTCGATACTCATTTTATCCGATGACACCTAAAGGCTTGAAAAAGGTTGTATATAATAATGATATAACTGATGCTGATTTTGATAAGTCAAATTATGTCTCTGTTCCGAAATGGGGAGGTAATGTTGTATGGCGAATTTATGATATTACGAAAAAGAAATATTGTGAGGTAAGTAGTAATAGTCGCTTTCTTGATTTAACTGAAAAAAAATTGAATGATGCTGATTGGTATAATTTAGAAGGTTCGGTTATTGATGCTAGCGAGAAGCCGGTTATAGATAAAGGTATTCCTGTATTTGTTGTAGCTTATTTGAAAGCTTCAGATACACAGATGTGTCCTGTAGCTAACTTTGATGTTCGTTTTATGGATTTCCATCCAATGACGCATGATCAGATAACTGCTGCAGGCTATCATAACAGAACCATATCATATCTTGATGAGCATTATCAAATGGCAACCAAACCTATATCATTTGATGATGATGATGTTGAGCAAACGGTGGCAGCCCCAACAACTCCAAATGACAACCAAGACCGATTGCCATCAAGATGGGATCGACGTGCCTATAGCTTCGTATATCGAGATTTGATAGACTATGATGCAGCTGTTACTGGTTATTCTGGTATTGGACATTCCCCACTTCATGGAGATTATGGACTTTATAAAACTGCTAATATTTCTGGTATTTCAGGAAATGGTGATACGGATAATTATATTTGGTGGACAGATCAAACCTTGCATGATCGCACGTACGAAATGACGAATGGGTCTCAGTATGGTCATTTCCTTTATGTGGATGCTTCTGATGAGAGTCGTCAGATTGCCGCTGCTGATTTTAAGGCAAATCTCTGTACGGGTATGCAGATGATATTTTCTGCTAATGTTGCAGATATGACTCATGCCCAAGAACTCCCTCAGGTTATGTTTAAACTTTATGGAGTGAATTATGATGCAGAAGGGAATATACTGAGTCAAAAACTGCTTCATTCTTTTTCTTCGGGAGATTTTGCTAATAATGTGGAAGATAGTCCTTGTCTTAAAGCTAAATGGTATCAGGTTTATGGTAAAATTGTCCTCCAGAAGGAATCTGGTGTAGAGAATTATACTGATTTTAGAGTAGTAATTGATAACTATTGTAAAAATACTGAAGGTGCTGACTATGCCGTAGATGATATCCGTATATATATCGAACCAGCCAAGGTGCAGGTGCTCCAGGAGAAGCCGGCATGTGGCGGTGCTACAACTGGAACCATCAAGCTGAAGATACGTGCTATCCACGAGACATTGAATGCAATTTTGGGTCATCAAGATACCAAGATATATTTCCGTTTTGTGGATGAAGATGGTAAACCTGTTACAGGTGAAGGACTTTATTCATATAAATTAAAGAATATAAAGGCAGGAACAGAGGAGACAGTTTCTGGTAATGATTATGGTACTGTAAACGTATACGATTCAGAGGAAGCCTGTAAGAACATTGAAATCGATGGTACTAATATGATAGAAGTAGACAGCGAAGGTGAAACCTATATTGTGATCAGCAATAAAGACTATCCTTTGACTATAGGTAAGAAGTATTATGTATCAGTATCTACAGGTAATCCTGCTGAGGGTAAGGCTAATTGGGGCTCACCAGCAGAAATCTGCTCGGTATATAGTAACTGGTTCGAAATGGTTAGCCAGCATCCAATCATTACTGATACTGATGGCAATATCGTAACGGATTATAAGATTCCTTGCGATCAAGCTGGCAACTATGAGGTTAAAATCAAGGGACAATTGACTACGGCTGACCCTCATAATGGTGGTAAGATAACATTGAATAATGTCAAGTTCTACTGGTATCTTGATGGTAAAGATGATGCACATAAGTTGAGCGAAACAGCAAGTAATGAAATCACCATCAGCAAGGATAAGCTTCCTTTGGGTGTAACTCGTCAAATCTATATGAAGCCTGAGGGAACTGAGGTAGATGGCTATATTCCATACGTATTCAATGGTACAACCTATCTGTTGTGTACAGAAGCTATACCGGTAGATTTACGTGTGATGAAGGATGGTCCTAAGCTTAATTTCGGATTCAATGATGTGGATTATCCTTTCAATGATGGCAGTTATGAGGCA
>ERZ791574.1360-NODE-1360-length-13010-cov-4.858665_pt1 | contig 13010 bp, 7 predicted proteins | sample MGYA00433098_ERZ791574 | MGnify/ENA primary metagenome ERZ791574 (study PRJEB30046, sample SAMN00791933) | human gut metagenome | study: EMG produced TPA metagenomics assembly of the A metagenome-wide association study of gut microbiota in type 2... | reverse complement strand
TGGGTGGGGATGGATAGCGGGCCGAGCGTTAGCTCGGCAACAACTGTATAGTATTGAGTACGGTTCAGGCGATCATCTTTTCTACGATATGCTACACCGAAACCCAATGGATGAAAATGTTGCATGCGCAGTGTGCGCCGCAGCGTAGATCGGTCATGTAGAGATAACGCCTAGACGCTAGAGAGACAGGCAATTCAAGCAGATTTGTAGACAGTTATTTCTGACCCTTGGAGGCCGTCATCGGCTACAATGGCGTTATCTCTAACGCTTTTACCCAGCCGCCATGTCCGAAAAGAACCGTGCCAGACAAGAAGCCTTTACCAAACGGCGCCAAGTCGAAGGTCTGAATCGTTTCCAATTCTGGGCTACGCCGGAAGAAAAAGATTTTCTCAAAAAGGTTCTCGACGCTTTTTGAAATAATGGTGAATCTGCAATTGCAATTCATCGTGAAACCCTTGATAAAGGGCAAAATTCATTCCAAGATGAATTATTGAAAAGTGAATTTCCACTCTTCAGATAAAAATGCCCGTCCTATACAATTGACAAGCCTTGGGATAATATCCGTTATTGGAATAATCCACTCCCAGAAGGCATTCTCGTTTTTTTCCGATTCGCACAAGCGTGTTAAGGAAGCTCTTCAAAAACCCCCGTTGCCAAGCCGGATGGAACAAAATTGTTCCGTTCGGCTTTTCTTAACGACGCCAGAATGTGCTGTTTTTTTTGCCAGCACAATAGTAAGATGCTACTATGATAGCGTTTGCAATCTAGATGTTCTATGAGAAGAGCTGTTCAATGCCCAATTGAGCTTTGCTGACATTGAGGCTGAAAAATTCCTTCAGATTCGTCGGATTCATGCTGATCGTCGCGTGAATGCCATGGATCGCTTGACAGATGACGTAATCAACGAATTGATCCAACTTTGCCTGCCCCTCTATCACATCAAAGCCAATCATGGAAGGCCGTATACGCGCCTTGAAGCAATGGTTCGCGTTCACCTGCTTCAGGTCTCTCTCAATCTGTCTGATCCGGAGATGGAGTCATATTTGGCGAGCGACATGGTGGCTCGCAGCTTCTGCCGCGTGTCCAGCACACGTCTGTTCATCTCAGACTCGACGATACTGCGCTTCAGGCATTTCATTGACCAATATGGGTTAGCTCAAAAATTCCTCGAGCGCACGGTAAATCTGGCCGTAGAGGCCAGAGCTTGTTCTTTTGAAATGGTTGCCGCTGACGGCACTTTTATCGAAGCGCCGTCGTCAACCAAGAACAAGGCTCACGCCCGAGATCCTGAGATGGCTTCAGGCAAGAAGGCCAACACCTGGCATTTCGGGATGAAGGAGCATATTGCCGCGTGTTCTGAATTGGGGATCATCTACGGCACGGTCGCCGCACCGGCTAACGAACATGACATTACTCATCTGGGCGACCTTCTGAAGGGCCTTGAGAAGATGGTCTTCCTTGATTCCGGCTACATCGGTTGCGCCAAGCGCACTGGAATTCAGGCGATTCCTTTCAAGGATGTGTCCTTGTACATCGCAGCCAAGCCGAGTGCATGGAAGAAGGAATTATCAATCAGTGAGAATTTCGGAGGCGAACTTGGTCAAGCGCTCGTCGAATGCGTGAACGTAAGCCGGCATTTGGAGCATGCGCAAGCATCGGTGCGATGCTCGATTGAGTGGAGCTTCCTCTGGCTGAAGAGGATTTATGGCTATGCCAAGGTTCGTTATCGCGGATTGGCGAAAAATCACAGTCGAGCGCAAACGTTGTTTGCACTATACAACTGCTACCGCTTGCGCAAATGGTGTGCTCCGCCAAAGCTGCCTTGCTGATCACCCCTGAGACTCTGGTTCGCGCTTCGTCTCGAGCGCCATAGGGGCGAGCTGACTCTTGAAGATGGGATTTGCCTAATTTGCAGGCACATATCGAGTTATTTCATCAACATTCGGAAAAATCGAACGCCTAACGTTCTCCCCCCATCGCTCAGAGATGGGGGTTTTGAAGAGCTTCCTTAAACGTACGATCCTGCTCATCCAAACTACTTCAGAAGCTCCTTGTTTCTATATCACCTCAGGAGAATAGCCACTGATTCCGACTTCACGAATGCGCGTGCGAAATTGACGAATCGATTGTTGCCCACATTGTTCTTGCACATACAGATTCGGATCAGGTATTGCGAACCCGATGGAATTCGTCAGCGTCCGGCGGGCATCATCATGGCAATCAAGGGCGCGCCACTCTTGTCTTCGCAGCCATGGCGCAGATCCGCAACGGTGTACATGTTGAGCGCTTCGTAGAAAGCCTCGTGCGCATTCCTGAGAGCCTCCATGAGAACGCACCCGCCGATGAACGGGCACCTGGGATCGGCGCAGTCGACGAGCTGCTCGTCATTCTCCAAGGCTCTGACGATGTCGCCGATGCGTAGCTTGTCTACCCCCTCTGCCAACATGATCCCGCCGTTGCGGCCGCGAACGGCAATGATCCAACCGGACTTGACCATGAAGTGAGCCACCTTGATGACAAGGTTTGGGTTCCAGCACAGATTGTCAGACAATTCGGGAACCGAATAGGTCTTGGTGCGGTCAGGCTGGTTGGCCAGAAACATTAGAACTCTCAGACCGACGTCCGTATATCGCTTCAGGTGCATAACTTCTTAGAAATAGATGAAATGGGAGAATTAGCCTTAAATGACATAATAATACAAGAAAGGAAAGCAGTCTCCTCGCCATTTTGAGTGGGTAATGTGATCGAGATATCGGCCTATCTATCAGCTAGCGGCACCCGCCGGAGCAACTTCCTTCTCTGAAATGAGCCACTTCGACGGATCCATCAACTGATCGAAGGACAAGCCCCCGGCAACCAGATAGATCATGGTGGTGAAGTACTCGTCGTTGCGGAAGCCTCGAGCCAGGCGCTTGATGTTTTGAATAATGGAATTCAACCCCTCGAGCATAGCGTTCGTGAGCCTGTAATCCCAATAGTTGAGGATTTCGTCCTTGTGAGATCGGATCATCTTGGCGCACGCCTTCATCTGGTCGATTCGGGTGCGCATCATCCAGGAGCACAGTTTGTCAAGCTGGGTACTCGCCACTTCGCGAGAGCCTGCTGACTCGTAAATGTCTTGAAGAGTCAGGCGCATGCGATACGCACGTCCGGTCTTCAAGTTCGACTTACTCAGTTCGTCGAGCTTCCGGCTTTGAGGAGCGGTCAGGTTGCTCTCGTTCTTCAGCCAGATGTACTTCGTCCGTCTGAGGGAATCATTCGTTTTAACTTCCTGTTTACGAACCCTGTCGACTGCATCATTGAGGTGTTTGACAAGATGAAATTTGTCAATAACAGTTTGCACACAGGGAAAATTCGCAAGGATGCCTTTACGAAAGCCAAGGGACATGTCGGCGGTGATGACCTTGACATTCTCAGTCTTTCCGCAGTGTTCTTCGAGCGTTTGGACGAACTTTCCAACGGTCGTCGAATCTTTACCGGACTGAACGTCAAGCACTCGCTTTTGCTCAAGATCCGCAAAAACGGTGATGTAGTTGTGCCCCTTCTTGCTCGTCTCATCAATGCCGAGGGACGAAACGGCGGACATGTCGACGTCACAACGAGCCTTGTCAACGTAACTCCTGATAAAGCGCCATAGACGCGTATCGTGTTCGCAGAGGATTTCGGCTACCTGTGCTACGGGTTGCCCCCGGGACATCAGTAGAGCAAGAGCCTCGAAGAGGAGAGTGAAACCGGATCCCAGGCGAGCCCAAGGAACATTTGCCAGATGAACGCCATGATCCCCGCAATCAATGCGAGGGACGCGCGCGGTGAGATACGTTTTGTACTCGAAGAAGTTCAAGTGGCGCCAGGTTTTGGTGGTGGTGTCGTGGACCGAACCTTCACAAGTGAAACCGTCTATCGGACAGGGAAACTTAGCGCCCTTGTGGAAGTCAATGTGAATTCGCAAGACGGACTTTTCACAGGGAGCCGGAGGAGCAAGATCGACAGATTTGACATACCAAGGCTCATTGAGACCAAGGGCGATGGAGAAAAGTTGAGCGGAATCCATGTTCGAAGGGTGGAAATATCTACGAAGTTTTTGCGCTCGCCGCTGAGCGTTCCCCGCCCGCAGATGGCGGGCGGGGAAACCCCCGCGATTATGGCGCAATGGTGGCGCGTCAAGTGCTATTGACAATGAACGGCCTGCGCCCCGCCTTCGGCGGGTCCCCTCCATTAAATGTCAATAGCACTTGACCCGGCGAGGGGCAGTAGACCATAAAGGTCGGTTTGGTATGATATCTGACGTATGGCCTGCTACCCATTCAAAACAGCGAAAGGCCACTTTTTCTTAAAAGTCAAGGCCGCGTCCCACGGACTTCTGAGATGAACCCCAAAAAAACGGGAATCCCAGATCGAGATCCCCGCAAGCGTGATGAAGAGAAGAGTCGGTTGAACTTTCTCTTCTTCTACCTCTCTGGATTAGGTTTGTTCAGGAAGCCTCAGGACCCGTCAGGTCAGATTGCCCGTGCCAAAGGCTTCCGTATGGATCCGTTCATTGGGCACGCCGGCTTCGGCAAGCGCAGCGCGCATGTCGTTCATGAAGGTTGTCGGACCGCAGATGTACGCGTCGGCGTCGGCCGAGGGCGCCAACGCCTTGATGTCCTCAGTAGTCGGACGAACGCCGATCTTCACGCAGGAGCACTTGATCTGCTTGTCGGCCTCGTCGGGCTTCGTGATGAAGGTCGCCATGCAGGCGTTCTTAAGCTTGGCGGCTTCGACACGAACTTCCTTCACCAGCGCGAGTTCGCTGCCCGTGCGGGCCACCTGCACGAAAGTTACGGGACGTTCGGGCGTCTTCTCGGCAATCTGCTGGAGCATCGCAAAGATGGGCGTGATGCCGATGCCGCCGGCTACGAGAATGACCGGATTCGCACCTTCGGCAAGATAAAATTCGCCCGTCGGCGCGGAGACGTCGATCGTGTCGCCTTCCTTGAGGCACTTGTGAAGATGGTTGGACATCAGGCCTGCCGGAACGCCGTCCTTGCCGTCAACGCGCTTGACGGAGATCCGAAGTCCCTTGTTGCAGAGCGGCGCGGCGGAGAGCGAATACTGGCGCGGCTGCACGAGCTTCACTTCCGGAAGATAGGCACGCACCGAGACGAACTGGCCGGGCTTGTAGGCCGGCACCATCCCGCCGTCGGCAGGCTTCAGGTAGAAGCTCACGACATCGGGTGTTTCCTCAACGCGCTCCTCCACAATGAACGGACGCCAGCCGGACCAGCCACCTTTGGTGTTGGCCTGTTCCTTGTAGATGTCGCCCTCGACCTTGATCAGCAGATCGGCGAGCTGACCGTAGGCAGCGGCCCATGCGTCGATGAGTTCGTCGGAGGCGGCGTCGCCGAGGACCTCTTTGATGGAGGCAAGAAGATGCTTGCCGACGATCGGATAGTGCTCTGCGCGAATGCCGATTGTGGCGTGCTTCGACGCGATGAACTTGACGGCGGGCAGAAGAACGGCGGGATTTTCGATGTTTTCCGCGTAGGCCAGAACGGCGCCGGCGAGCGCCTTCTGCTGGTGGCCGCGAGCCTGGTGAACCTGGTTGAAAACGTTGCGAAGTTCGGGATTGTGACTCAGCATGCGCTTGTAAAAGTGCGTCGTCAGCGCGACGCCGTGTTCGCGAAGAACGGGAACAGTGGCCTTGACAAGCTCGATCTGTCGGGTGGTCAGCATGGCGGAAGTCTCCTCAATCAATAGAAAATGAAGTCATTCGTTCGCATGTCTCGCATGCGGTCAAACACCTTCGCGGGCCCGCTCGATGTCTGTTGTGCATAAATCATATATTTGAGTTATTTGTATTGTCGCCGCGCTTTTAGACGCTTTTGTAACAAAATTCGATATTTTTTGTGCTTTTTTTACCGATCCTCATTCTCCATCAGCACTTGACCTGACGCACGTCCTCCTCCGAAAGCTGACAACTTCTCATGCCTTTGCCTGCAGGAGAAGCTATTCCAACATACCGTCGTTTCGCAAAACTCAAAAAAAAGAACAGCCCCGGAGCAATTTGCACTAGGGCTATCGCGTTCATAGTTTGGCACCCTTAGAGGGCACTGAGCCTACTACTTGGCGGCAGGAAGCTTGTTTTCAGCGCGGAGCCTGTCAATACCCTTGTCAACCGGGAGGGCCTTGTGAACCTTGCCGTTGTAGCAGGTAACATCATGAGCCTTGAAGAGCGAGTTGATGAGGCCACATTCGCGGGCAGAGGCCGCAGCCCGCTCCTTTTGCTTGGAGAGTGGACCGCAGTGATCAAGTCGCGCCTCTGTCACACAGACCTCGGCATGGAACGAGAGAGCCCACTCTTCTTTAATTACTCGGCGGCGTGAGCCGCCGACAAAGGGCCGCTGAACTTCATCGGGCGCTGCTTGGTGGAGATGGAGGGCTATGTGCTTAAAGATCCTAAAAGCAGGGAAATACACACTAAATCGCTTCCCTACGGTTAAGGGTTAACCCTCGACCGACGGTCCTGTCATATTTTTTTCCAGCATATGAAGTACCAAGCGATCTCTCATCGTGCTTTCGGTAGACCAGCGGGTCTTGGCACGTTTGTTCTTGACGGTGACGGTCTCGACGCGATCGAACCACCCCAGGAACTGCCGCAGACTCATTTTCTTGAGCCAGGCCGCAGAGCCAGCCATTTTGTCGCGCTCTTCCTTGTTGCGTTCCTCGTCTCTGGATAGTTGCTCCGCTTCCTTCCGGGTAACCTTCAATGCGTTCTGCAAATAGAAGCGGTAGCCGAGCGCAATCAGTCGACACAGCTCCTTGCCTCTTACTCGCTTCATGTCCCAGCACCTGGCACGTGCACCGTCCAACTCGCTCTTGATCATGTGGTAAGACGTTTCGATGTCGTTACGACGACGATAGTGCGTCAGAGCCTGCCTGGGATCTCGGTGTCGATTGGAAATCAGCACAAAGATCCCGAAATTCAGCATTTCCGCCTTGCAAGGCTCATCCTTGATCAGGACCGTCGCCTTACCGCGGCCGCGCTTGGGGATGACTGTCAGAAGCTTTTCGCACATCTTCTGTTCGGCTGGATCCAACGCATCCTTTGCAATGCCGTCTTCCAACCTTGCCTTGATCTCGTGAGCGTCAACGAGTTCGTGGCTGCGGCCCGCGCCATTAAGGAGGAGACCGCAAGAGAGGAGGCGGCCTGCAGGGCCTGACGCTCCTCAAAGCGGCACCTTCCTCGTCGCCTCCTCTACTCTGTGCTCATCACGCTTGTCGTAGCGCTGCGTCGTAATGATCGAAGCGTGTCCCATAGCCTGACGCACGGTGTTGATGTCGGCGCCGGACTCAAGCAGTCTAGTTGCAAAGGTGCGGCGCAAATCGTGCGGCGTGAAGGCCAATACCTGAGAGTCGCCTGCCCGGCTCTTCAATAGTTGATAGATCGCGCTGGCCGTGATGGCCCAGTAGGGTTGAATGTTGTCGCCCTTCTTGACGGCCACGAAAACGTTTTCACACCCCTCTTCTCCGCGAACTTTGAGCCAGTCTTCGAGCCGACACCACACGTCATCCGACGGCGCAACCTTGCGTTCCTTATTTCCCTTGCCGAGGATCGTAATGACCCGCGTCTGGTGATTGATGTTCTGTAATTTCAAGGTTGCGATCTCCGCACGACGCATGCCGCAGCCGACGGCGAGCGCAATGATGGCAGCATCCCGCACACCGATGGCGGTGCCTTTGAGCTCGGATTGTGCAATGAGTTTGCCCGTTTCACGGGTATTGAGCGCCCGTCCCCTGGAGACGCGGCTACCGCGCACGGACTTCACTTCGCGAATGGCCGAGTACGTTTCGATGGACATCATGCCCTTGAGCCATGCTTGCTTGGCGACCATGCGAAGCGTGCAGAGCTGAAGATTCACCGTTGAAGGCGACAGACCCTTTTCCATTTGCCGAACTCGGAAGGCGAGCACGGCGTCGTAGTTCATTTTTTCCCACGGGCAGTCGTTGAGTGAATCGTGGCCGAACTCTTTGGCGATGGCGTTGAGAACCCGGACGACCTTGTTGCGCGACTGCCCGGCGCCGAGGGTGAGGACGTAGGCTTGTGCCGGATTGAAGGTGTCTTTCGGGTGCGAGGCATCGAGCCCGAAGGCATTGCCCTCGTTGTGGTGAGGATCGGACACAGCATAGATAACAACACTAGACATTGGCGAACTCATAGACAAAATACGATATTGGACGGAAATACATATTTCCATAACCTATATTCTAACCGAGAATTTCCATAGGCGTAGGAGATGACGCTTTGACAAAGAACCACAGCTTCTGAAGCAGATGACATAAGACGAGTTTGGCGCCGTTGGTGCGATGGTTCCCTTGTGTGCGTCTGACTTTACACGCTTAAAATGCGTCAAAAATGTAGGAGATGACGGATAATGCCTACTGGGACAGGGATGACTGCAGATTCTGCTACTCTTGATTCAGACGATTTTCCTTCACCTTGCCCACCTCTAACTGCTACACTAGTGCGTGATCTCCTACGCTTTCCAGGCCTCCATCATGCAAGCCAACAAATTCGAGCGACAAAACCGCTATGTCGAAAAACTAAAAGCCGAAGGGCTCAAGCGATTTCAATTCTGGATGAAGCCGGAAGAAAAAGAATATTTGATGCAAGTCCTCGATAATCTGAGAAATGGAAAGTCAATCGATATTAAGGAGTCTGATTCTCCGGACGCCGCCAAAATAAATCAGCTTATCCTAAACGGGCATTTTCATATTGAAAAGAAGCCTGTTAATTCACAAGCATACTTTCACGACCTCCTAAATACTCCAAATAGGTTTTGGAATAATCCACTTCCCGATGCGATGCTTGTCGTTTCAGACAGGCTTCTAAGAACCAAGAAGTGGAGGGCGGTTTATCTCAAGGGACTAGGCGCCTTTCCCGTTGTTTGGTCAATCATCTTCGCATTGACTCGATACGTGGACGGCGACATGGCATTGAAGCAACCTAAGCGCCGAAAGATCAACCTGCTTGAGTACGACTTCGAATTGCTCATCAAGTCGATTGTGGGCCGCGCAGCCATGCGGGCTGAGGACAGCTGGAAAGGAACACCCTTGGGCTTCATTACATATCCTCTGAGGGTCGAAAGTCGCCTCGTTCCCGCCAACATCATCAATGAGTTCCCGAAGGGGATTCTTACTGTCGTGGTCGATCCCGCAGGGAAATTGAAAGCTACCAATGCCAATTGCGACAACATCGAGCAGATAACGGCATGGAGGATAACGCCGCCGGTCATGACGGATGCCGACAGGCGGCAGGGCTGGAACCCTTACATGCTGGCACTGGCCGAACTGTTCAAGGATTGACTCTCTCTCCCCGTATGATCCCATAAACCGGCGCCGACTGAGAAAAAAATCAGTCGTCGTGAGTTTTTTAGGTGTACAGTATGGTACGAATTAACAACTGGTCAAGTTCGTACTGATGTTGTACCCTACTCAGGTTTCCTGGTTTCAGACCTCCTGGCTTCAAATTCCTAAAGATCTAAGCTTTCATCTCGTAAGCCATGAGTACTCGGATGTCCAATAAGCCACCGGTTTTTCGTTACCGTCACAACCGGAACGACGCATGCTTCCCTTCTAACGGAAGGAGTGATGACTTGCGCGACAAGTCGGAATTGAATGAAATTCGTCGTCGGACCTACTGGTCGACGGTAACAAGTACAACGCATGACTGTCGGGCGTCGTGCCAATGCTATTCGCAATTACTTCATCGAGCATGACGTTGATGCAAATCGCCTGACGACACACGGCAAAGGAAAGTTAAGTACACCCACAAGACCAATGACGTTCTCAGGATGAACCGTCGGATTGAATCGTCAACGGATTCGGATAAGCATTTTAACGTCGATATTGAAAAAAGATAATTAATTTAGATTGTCCTAGTGAGTTAAATTATGATAACCCCCCCCCCCTTGTTATAAAAAATTAGAGAAAACAGTTATTGTATTGTTTCTGACGTCTTTGGCCTATCCTGCGTTAGCAGATATTCATGAACGTCCGTGGCAAGATAAAGTCTATACGGATTTTCTCACATGGGATTATGAAATACAGCGTACTCCTAATTGTCCAGGTTGCGGAGGAGCTGCTGAGAATTCGCCTATTCAAAAGTTTTATTTTTTGGGTGGCGCCAAAATTGACGCGAGTAGAACTGGAACAGGGAACGCAATTTACTTGGATCATGGAGTTGATTTTACTGTTTATCTTGGTGATGGGAAGGATTTAGCTCTTATAGGTAAAGATTCAGCACTAGAGGTTTCTACAAATAGCTCGGCCTCTTTTCAGGGTAAAAATTCTACAGTCCAATTTGGTTCCAACGACTGGGATAGTTCTAATTCAGAGGCAATCATTTATCTTCACAAAGGAGCGAAATTCAACGTTGATGCGCATAATATGTATGCTAGTAATGGCTCCGAAACTAATTTAAAGTTATTTGACAACGCGAAAGCTAATATAAAACTAACTGGTGATTTTATTGCTTCGGCCGGTGGTACGGGCATTGCTATTCAGAATGATTATACTGGAAGCGATACGAGCATTAGTATTAATGCTAAAAATATTAAAATTTCTACCGTAGATAGTGAGCAGGCAGCAAGAAAGTCTGGGATATATCTGTTAGGTTATGGCGATGGCGCACAGTCTAATCTGAGCGTAAAACTCACAGCGGAATCTAACTTAAATATCACTGGTTTTGTAAATGGCATAAAGACCTTTGGTTCATCAAGAATTGATCTTACTGGAAAAGATGTGAGGGTAAGCGGTAAGACCAAAGGGATTGACCTTTACGGTTATAATGTTACCATTTCGCCAGAAGAAACTGTTACAAGTGGGTCTGTTATTACCTCTAAAAATTCTGTTTTGATTGAGAGCGAAAATATTGCTACACATCTACGTGATCGAAGCACGTTAGATGTCAACTCCGATAACACTGCTGTCTTATCAGGCGATTACATTTCCTCTAGAGTAGAAAATAATAGTCAACTAAAAGTTACTGCGAATTCTGCAGATTTGCGCGCAAGTAATTCCTCGAACTGGGCTTTTTTTGTAGATGATAACTCAAGTGCAACAGTTAAGGCGTCGAAGTTAACTATTGTTGGAAAAAGCATTTTCAAAAGGGGGAGTTCATTAAAGGCTGTCGCTGACACTGGAAGCCATAATGGTCTGATTGGAGCTTATAGTGGGTCCGTAATTGATTTGAACTATAAAAATAACTTTTCGATTAGCGTAGATAACGATCCCACGACCCTGTCAATATATGCGACAGGTACTGATTCTCAGGTTAAAGTTAAGGCAGATAGACTTACTATGAAAGGTGAGTTACAGGCCGACAATAATGGGATAATCGATATTACTGCAGGCATGAACTCTCAAGTGATAGGAGCGGCAAAGTTAGGCGATAATACAGGTGCTATCAATATGGTCTTTGATAAAGCATCTGTTTGGAAACTTTCGGCTGATTCTGAACTTTCTTATCTGAAAATGACAAATTCAACTGTAGATTTCTCAAGTTGGAAGCCTACGCTGGTCGCTCTGGACTCAGGCTCTGGTGAAGTTTATAGATCATTAAAGACAGCATCATGGGCCGGGAATAACAACACGCTAAAAATGAAAATTGATCTTGAAAAAGAAAATATACAAAATGTCTTTACGGATCAATTTATTATCACAGCTGACGCTACAGGGAGTCATATTGTAGATATTAATATAATTGGCCGTGAATTGGTGCCAGAAAAGCTGCATAGTATAAATTGGTTGATCAGCCAGGGGGAAGGCTCGAATATGACCATCATCAACCGCGACGGCGGCAACACCTTCAGTGGTCGAGGCATGGTTACGGTATGGAATCTCGGATTTGTCGAGGATGGCAATGAAGCTTTGTTGGAGACGGAAGAAGGTCGTCAACAGATCAGCACTCAAACGAATGGTAGTGGCAAAGGCAAGTGGTACCTTGTGAAGTCCGAACATTCCAAGCCTGATCCGGATCCCAGTCCAGATCCCTCCCCGAATCCCAATCCGCCGACTCCTCCCGTGACGCCGCCTCTCCCGCCTGAGGTGAATGACAACATCACGATCGGTACCTCCAGCGGTCAGGCTGAAGCGTATCAGGCTGATATGGAGGATCTTCGCAAGCGTACCGGCGAAATCCGTTATGGGGCACAGGACGGCGGCTGGGTCTCGGTCTTTGGCAAGAAGGATTCCGTCAAGGTCAGCGGCACCGCAGGCTTCAAGCAGGAAATCTACGGCTTGAACATCGGTGTTGACCGTCTCGTCCATGCTGACGAAGACAGTGCATGGCTGTTCGGCGGTGCGTTCCGCTACAGCGATGCCGATCAGAAGGGGCTTGGTTCCGGTTATACGACGGGTACGCTTCAGGAATACTCTGGAAAGCTCTATGCGACGTGGATGCACGACAAGGGTTCCTATGCCGACTTCGTGCTTCAGGCCGGCCGCTATGAACAGGAACTCGAAGGCTTCGACAACACGGGCATGGACAAGTCCAAGGCCGACTACGGCACCTGGGGCTTCGGCGCCAGCGTTGAAGTAGGCCACATGTTCTCGTTCGACGGTGGCGTTGATGATCGCCGGTGGTTCAACCACTGGTTCGTCGAGCCGCAGTTGCAACTGAGCTACTTCCTTGCCAAGGGGGCCGACTACACGACTTCCACGGGACTTAAGGTCGATCAGGGTAATGCGGACTTCCTGACCGGTCGAGCCGGCTTCGTTCTCGGCAAGAAGTTCAACTATGGAACGATTGACGATCTGGATCGCCGTTACTTCCAGATCGCCCTGCTAGGCGGCGTCAAGCATGAATTCCTCGGCGGCGATCAAACGATTTCCTATACGGGTGTCGATGGCGCCAAGACCAGCGTTCGAGCCGGTGACATTGATGGCACGCGCTTCTATTACGGTGTCAATTGTGACTGGCAGGTGACTGACAACTTCCGTCTCTATGCGCAGGCAAGCCGTGAAGAAGGCGA